>Ga0302172_10000019_pt1 | contig 34969 bp, 32 predicted proteins | sample I_Fen_N2_3_FD_198777 | JGI IMG/M metagenome (GOLD analysis project Ga0302172, IMG submission 198777) | Peat permafrost microbial communities from Stordalen Mire near Abisko, Sweden - I_Fen_N2_3 | ecosystem: Environmental > Terrestrial > Soil > Wetlands > Permafrost | place: Sweden: Abisko... | reverse complement strand
GGCCTTCAGGAACTCCAGCGACCACTGCGGACGCACCGTGAAATCATGCAACGCGGCTGGGATGACCACGGCATCGCCTTTGGCCAAGGTGACTGGAGCACGGCCCCCGGCTTCCACCACTCCGCAGCCATCGACCGCGACCAGGATCTGGACGGAGGTCTTGCTGGACGCATCTCCCGTCGAAAAATCGTGCGGCTCCTTCAACTCGAACAGATCCACTGCGAAATAGGGCGCGGAGATCATCGAAGACTGCCGGCTTTTTCCGCCGTTGATGATGACCGGAGCGGGACGGATCACCTTGCCCGAGGCAACTTTCTCTTTGATCGACGCGATTCCGCGCTCGAGATGCAAGGGACGCGGTCGCCCATAGTCGTACAGCCGATAGGTGGTGTCGGACTGCTGCTGGGTCTCGACAATCACCGAGCCCGGCCCCAAGGTGTGCACCGTGCCCCCGGCCACGTAGATCATCTCGCCCTGATAGACGTTGACCCAATTCAGCAGATTCTCCGCGCAATTTTCCTGAATCGCCTGCTCAAACTGCTCACGAGTGACGCCCGGTTTCAAACCTAATCCAATCTGAGATCCAGGCCGCGCATGGGCCACGTACCAACATTCCGTCTTGCCCCAAGGCTCACCGAAGCGCTGCGCGGTCGCGTCGTCGGGATGCACCTGCACGGAGAGCTTTTCTTCCGGGAACAGGAACTTGAGGAGCAACGGAAAACGCTGTGGATCGCGCGCCGCTGTGCCGACGAGTTCGGGGCCGAGTTCCTTGCTCAGATCAGAGAGAGTACGTTTCGCGAACGGGCCGTTCGCGACCTGACAGTCGTCGCCGGTAAGCCACGACTCGCCGATCTTTTCACTGAACTTGTGGTTCGGGTAGATGGGAGAAAGATCGAGCGTGCCCCACGGGCGCGGGTCGAAGGCGGGCGACATCAGGAATGGGTAGAGTTGGGTCATGCTGTGTTCAAAAGTCTTGGAACCACTGAGGACACAGGAGATCACGGAGGAACGCGTCCTACCGAGAAAACAGATAAAAAAATAGTGCGGCTCCACCAAACGATACCAAGCCGAAGAATCTAACCAGCGTGACTGGGACGCCTACCAGTGGCGGGAAAGGCATAAGAGTCTTACCCTCCTCGAACCGCCTCGATGCTAATTGACATTGCTTTGGGAAGACTACAAGCGCCATCCCCAAAACCAGCCAGATTAGACCTACCGCCAGAAACCTCCAGTCATTCATGGCCTCGACCCTCAAGAGTGCCAATACCTCCGACGCGACCTACAGGGACGCGAAATACTTCCGCATGCGCTCCAGCGCCCGGTCGAGGTTCTCCATCGTCGTCGCGTAGGAAATGCGAACGTGCTCGGTTGTGCCGAAGCCTTCTCCGGCAACGGTCGCGACATGAGCTTTGTGCAGGAGGCCGTTCGCGATGTCCGCACCGCACTTGATCCCGCTCTTGCCGAAGAACGCCGAGACGTTCGGATAGACATAGAATGCGCCTTCCGGCATGGTGCACTTCACACCGGGGATGGCGCGCAGCCCGCCGACGATGTGATCGCGGAGCTTGATGTATTCCTTCCGCATGTCTTCGACGCATTGCTGCGAGCTGTTGAGCGCAGCCACTGCTGCCTTCTGCACAATCGAGGTCGGGTTCGAGGTGGACTGGCTCTGCAGCTTCTGCACGGCGCTGATCACCGCTGCCGGGCCGAGGGTGTATCCCAGGCGCCAGCCGGTCATGGCGTAAGTCTTCGAGAGCGACCCAACCACCAGGAAGCGATCACGATACTCGTTGAGCGAACCGACAGAAAAGTTCTTGCCTGTGTAGTTCAGGTACACGTAACACTCATCGGAAATCACCCAAATGCCACGCTCGCAGGCCAGGCGAATCACTTCGGTCATGTCGGTCGGGCTCATGACGGCACCCGACGGATTCGATGGCGAATTGAGGATAATGAGCTTGGTTTTGGGCGTGATCAGGCGGGCAATCGTGCTGGCCGTGACGCGGAAACCCTGTGACTCGTCGGCTTCGAGCAGCACGCACTTTCCGCCGACGTAACGAACCATATCCTTGAAGCTCACCCAGTACGGTACCGGCAGGATGACTTCGTCGCCGTGATCGACGAGCACCGAAATCACGTTGAACAGCGCATGCTTGCCGCCTACTGAGGCGCAGGTTTCCTCGCGCTTGTATGCGGATCCGAAATCAGCAGCATGGCGCTTGATGATTGCGTCTTTCAGTTCGAGCGTCCCGCCCACCGCCGTGTACTTCGAAAAATTGGCGTTAATCGCTGCGATGGCCGCGTCTTTGATGTGTTGCGGCGTCATGAAGTGCGGCTCGCCAGCGGTCACGTCCACGACGTCAATACCCTGCTGGCGCAGCTTCTCGGCCTCGGCAGCGGCGGCCATGGTGGACGAAGGCTCAATGCGGTTAATGCGTTCCGTCAGAACGACGGGAGTGGTCATGGGAGTCAACACGCTGCTCATGATTTCTTTTTCCTGGATCGAATCTTCCGTTCGGGCGCCTCACGCTCTACCTGCCCGGCGGTCTCGAACTTGTGCGCTGGATCCATTTTCTCACGGACTTTTTGCGCGACGAGGTCGGGCACCAGGCACCCGATGTTTCCGCCCAACTGCGCCACCTCGCGCACCAGGCGCGAACTCAGGTAAGAATATTTCTCGGCGGGCATCATGAAGACCGTCTCCAGGCTGGGCTGGAGTTTGCGGTTCATGAGGGCCATCTGGAGCTCGTACTCGTAATCGCTGATGGCGCGAATGCCGCGCAACACGACCGAGCCTTCGACCCGCATGGCGTAGTCCACGGTGAGGCCGTCGAAAGTGTCGACCGAGACGTTGTCAAAGTCCGCGGTCATCGCCTCCAGCATCTTGCGACGGTCCGAGACGCTAAACAGCGGGTCTTTTTCGGGATTGCGCAGGATCGCGACCACCAGTTCGTCGAAAATCCTGCTGCCACGCTCGATCAGGTCAAGATGGCCGTTGGTAGGGGGATCGAACGATCCGGGATAGATGGCTTTGATGCGCTTCACGGGGCCTCGGTTGGGAAAGCCTAGATTGTATGCGGCGGGAAACGGGAATGGCAATTGGAAGGGCAGCCGGCAGAAAAAATGGACGGGCGTGGCCGCCCGTCCGTCAATGAAACAAACTCTAAACTGCTATCGCCGCGCCGCCGGGACTTTCGCCGCTTCTGGCGCGCTCGGCATGGTCGTGACCCGTCCCTGGGTGCCGGTGGCCTGGGCCGCGACTGGCGCCGGAGCCGGCGCGGCTACCGGGACCAATCCCAGCGCTTTGCGGACTTCACCTTCCAGTTTGGCCATGGTGTCTTTGTTTTCTTTCAGGAAGGCGCGGGCATTCTCGCGTCCCTGGCCGATGCGCTCGCCCTTGTAGCTGTACCAGGAGCCGGACTTCTCGACGATGTTCTGCGTCGCGGCCAGGTCGAGCAGGTCGCCTTCGCGCGAAATGCCTTCCCCGTACAGGATGTCAAATTCAGCCTCGCGGAAGGGTGCGGCCACTTTGTTCTTTACGATCTTCACGCGGGTGCGCGAGCCGGTGACCACGTCGCCTTCCTTAATGGCGGCGATGCGGCGGATATCAATGCGCACCGACGAATAGAACTTCAGCGCGCGGCCGCCCGTGGTGGTCTCGGGGTTGCCGAACATCACGCCAATCTTTTCGCGGATCTGGTTGATGAAGATCAAGGAGGTGCGCGACTTGGCAACCGTCCCCGTCAGCTTGCGCAGCGCCTGCGACATCAGGCGGGCTTGCAGTCCCATGTGGCTGTCGCCCATTTCGCCGTCGAGTTCGGCCTTGGGGACGAGCGCCGCGACCGAGTCCACCACCAGCACATCAATGGCGTTCGATCGCACCAGAGCTTCGGTGATTTCGAGCGCCTGCTCGCCGTAGTCGGGTTGCGAGACCAGCAAGTTGTCGACGTCGACGCCAAGTTTTTTGGCGTAGCCGGGATCGAGCGCGTGCTCGGCGTCCACGAACGCAGCCATGCCGCCGGCCTTCTGCGCTTCAGCGATGACTTGCAGGGCGATGGTCGTTTTGCCGGAAGATTCCGGGCCGAAGATTTCAATCACGCGGCCGCGCGGAACGCCGCCCACGCCGAGGGCGGCGTCGAACGAGATCGAGCCGGTCGAAATCACTGCGATCGGGACGATAGCTTCCTTCGACCCCAGCCGCATGATGGATCCCTTGCCAAACTGCTTTTCGATTTGTGCAAATGCGAGTTCAATTGCCTTGCTGCGCTCGTCGGCCATGATGGCTGCTCCTGAACCTGGAATTGCGGGTATGAATCCCCCGTAGCCTACACCCGCGGGCTGGAGTGAAAAGTGCGGGCCGTCACATCAATTTTGGTCAGTTTAGCACGAGGGGAATAAAAGGCGAAGCAAGAAGTTGGCGGGGATGGTTCGGCCAAAACCTTTAACGACGGAGGACACAGAGGAACATGGGGGAGTCAGGGTTCCTCCGTGCGACCCGGTGTCCTCCGTGGTCAAGGGTTTGTTGCTAGACTCTTGAATATGCGGCCAGAAGCCCAAACCGACACCTCCAACGGCCGTGGCACCCTGGGGCCGGGATCATCGCTCTACCTGGTCGCGACGCCCATCGGCAACCTCGAAGACATCACCCTGCGAGCCCTGCGCGTCCTGAAAGAAGTGGACCTGATCGCCTGCGAGGACACGCGCCAGACGCAAAAACTGCTCAGCCATTACGACATCAAGACGCGCACCGTCAGCTATCACGAGCACAACGAGATGACCAAGGCCGCCGAACTGGTGGTGGACCTCGAAAGCGGCGCCAAGATCGCGCTGGTCACCGACGCGGGCATGCCATGCATCTCCGATCCGGGATTCCGCCTGATCGCGCTGGCTATCCGGCATCATGTGCCGGTGGTGCCGATTCCGGGAGCGTCAGCGTTCCTGGCGGCCCTGGTGGCCAGCGGCCTGCCCACGGACTCGTTCCGATTCAGCGGATTCCTGCCGGCGAAGTCCGGACAACGGCGGAAGCTGATCGAGAGCATACGTGAGTCTCCGCGGACGCAGGTGTTCTACGAAGCGCCGCACCGGTTGCTGGAGACATTGGCGGATGTGGTCGAAGTTCTTGGAGAATCCCGCCACGTGGTGGTCGCTCGCGAGGTGACGAAGATTCACGAAGAGTTCCTGCGCGGGCGAGCAGGAGAAGTGCTGGAGCAACTGAAGGCGCGTGGAGATGTGAAGGGCGAAATCACGCTGCTGATCGCGAAAGCCGAGAGCGGAGAGCTGACAGCTGAGAGCTCAAGCGTCACTGTTGCGCAACAGGTCCGCGAGATTATGGCCCAAGAAAAAGTTGACGAAAAATCCGCGCTCAAGAAAGTCGCGAAAGAGCGCGGCATCGGAAAGAGCGAAGCTTACCGAGAGTGGCAGCGGGGCAAGTAAGGTGAAGCTAAATCCCCGGCATCTTCCCGAAGAAGATCAGAACCATGTCGATCGTGTCGCAGACTCCGTGCGCGATGATCGGCACGGACAGATTCTTGCTGGTGCGCAGGTACATCAAGCCTAGCGCCAAACCGGCGAGGCCCTCTTCGATCCAGCCTGCCAGTCCCTGATATTCGTGCGCGAAGCCAAATACTGTGCTCACGATCACCAGGCTGACGACCCATGCCGCGTGCGAGCGGCCAAATACATCCGCCACGCGGTTCATCAGGTAGCCGCGCCAGAACATCTCCTCGCCAAAGGCCGCCAGGGTCCAGGAAAGAACGATGAACAGCAGAGTCATCTGGACGTTTCCGGTCAACGCGCGAAACAGTTCCAGGTCCGGCTGACGGCCGACTAGTTTGGCTAGGATCGGCTGCGTGACTAGGAGCTGAAGTGTCTCAAGTACCGTGCCCAGGACGACCCCGGTGGCAATCGTCACCGGCCACGAGCGATAGCGAGTGAGGCCGACGTCTCGCCAACGCAGCCCCCGCACGCGCAGCGAGATCCATGCCAGCAGAAGCAGTTCCGGAGTTTTCGAGATGGGAATCAGCTTGCGATAGTCGGCGTAGAAGATCAGGCCGACGAGCAGGAATTCAACAAGCGCGAGCCACTTACTGTTGCGCCAGGTCTTACCGGACACTGCGGTTTCTGGCGGGCGAGTGGCGTTCGCGGTGGCACTTTCGACGGCCAGAATCGTGTCGGCCCTGCCCGACCCGTTCATTGAGCAGTCCCTCCCAATCTCCTCCTCGCTTGGGTTTCACGGAACCGGCGAATGCACGACTGCGCAAAATAGGTGGTCAGCAGGATCGTTCCGCCACCCAGGGCGAAGCCAATCGGAATGAGCTTCCAGCCCAACAGTTCGTGGCCGCGCGGGATGGCACTGGTCATTCCGAGCACCAGAGAAAAGGTGTCCTGGTCGATCAACCAGAGACCGACCTTGGGATTAAATGGCTTTGCCAGGGCAGCGATGAAGAACGAAGCTCCGAAAGCGTAACCCGCCAGACAGACGATGAAGACCAAAACGCCTTTCACGCTGAGCGTGGCCCAATGGTAGATGCCACGGAGAATCTTCCAGGGCAAGCGGGTGCGCTGCGCCCGGGCCAGCAGATTGTCCGTGACGTAGTTCGCGGCCAGCGCGGAAGGCGGCCCCAGCCGGCTCAGCGCCGTGTGAATACCAGCCTCGGTCATCACGCCGCCGCTGCCTGCGCTATCGCGGATGTGGCTGCGGATTTCTTCGACAATATCCGTGATCTGCTCTTCGGGCAGAGCGCGCAAGCGGGTGCGGAGTTCGGCAAGGTAGGCGTCCATGCTGCTTTGCGGAGAGTTAGCTTGCGGGGACATGAGCATAGGCATCAGCGGTTCTCCTTTCGGACTGGGGCGAGCAGGTGGTCGAGGCTGGCCGAAAACGTCTGCCAGAAGCGCGCCATCTCGACCACGCGGCGGCGTCCGGCGGCCGTCAGACGGTAGTACTTGCGCGGATGTCCGGCATCGGCCTCCACCCACTCCGAACTGAGCAGGCCTTCAGTTTTCAGACGGCTCAACAGCGGATAGACCGTCCCCTCAGGAACAATCAGCCCCGACCCTTCCGCCAGCCGGCGCATGATCTCCAGCCCATAAAGACGCTCCGACCAAAGCGCCGCCAGAATGGCTAGTTCGAGACATCCCTTGCGCAGCTGGACTTCCCACTTGTCAGCAGGCTCAGGCGGCGGAGGGAGAACTCGGACAGCCATTGGCAGACACGATACCTTGCAGTGCAAGGTATGTCAACATGCATTTGCTAGGGGGTTCCAAAGATGGTTTTGGGGAGTTGGGGGGCGCGACTTCAGCTGTCCCTACCGGAGCTAGCGGAGAACGGCAGTTCCTCGCCCTGCGAAAAAGATGCATCCCGGCAGATCCTCTTGCCAAGAGCCCTTTGCTTGCGGCACTAGAGAAGCCCACGCCAGAGGCAGTCGATCGCCTGCGAACATCTTCGACAGCAGCTTGTCAAGAAACGTCGAGAATTTAGGACCGTTACGGGTTATGGTCATAACCAGATTGATCCGCTTCCCCTGAGCTTTGAAATTCTTAATGTACCCTTCGGGTGGGTTGTCATTCCCGACCCACAACAGCTTGACGTTTGCGGCACAACAGGCTTCGATTATCTGTGTACCGGTCAGTGCTCGATGTTCAGCGTCGACGATGATGCCGCTGGGCGGAACATTGCAGAATATGTGGACGACGTCGTATCGATGACCAATAGCTTGGGTCAACTCTCCAAGGGTGGAAAACTGCGCCGTTACTGTAGATGGGTAGAAGCGCTTGTATACCTCGGCATCAGTTTGGACTAGCTCGTCGAACTGAGCTCCTAAGCTACAGACGAGCACCTTCGACCCTAACACTTCGTCTGGAGGTCGTTTCACAAACCAATTCTTGATCCCCATAGCTGCGCATCTCCCTACTTCCCCGCCAACTCCTTCTTCACCGCCTCGCTGACCACCCTTCCATCCACCCGCTTGCCGGCGGCGGCGAAGCGGGACATCGCGGCTTTCATCACCGTGCCCATGTCTTTCATGGCGGGGGCGGGGGACATCTCGGCGATGGCGGCACGGACTCCGGCTACGATTTCTTCTTCGCCGGCGGACTTGGGCAGGTAGGTTTCGATCAGCTTGATTTCGGCGGCTTCTTTGTCGGCCATCTCCTGGCGTCCGCCCTTGGTGAACTGTTCGACCGAGTCCTTGCGCTGCTTGATGAGGGTGGAGAGCACTTGCTGCGATTCCTTGTCGTCGAGCGGCGCCATCTTGTCGATCTCTTTGTTCTTGAGCGCGGACTTGACCATGCGCAGAGTGGAGAGGCGCAGCTCTTCGCGCGCTTTCATGGCGGTGACGATGTCTTTCTGGATCTGGTCGATGAGGGGCATGGGAGGATTATAGAACCGTCAAACCCTTAACCACAGAGGACACAGGGGAACACGGGGGAAATCAAAAGGCAGAAGTCAAATTGCAGAAGTGAAACCAAGGGCTGCGAGCAACGCTTCGAACAAACTGGTTGCGCGCGGTGCGCAACTTGTAACTGTTTGATTCACTTCTTCAATTTGACTTCTGCCTTTTGACTTCGCTTTCCGATATTCTGATTGTTCCCATGCTCAAGAAAAACAGACTCTTCACTCCCGGTCCGACCCCTCTCCTTCCTTCTGCGCAGGTGGCGATGGCTTCCTACGGCGCGCACCATCGCACCGCCGATTTCCGCACGCTCTTTGCTCGAGTGCTGGCCGACTTGAAGGAGTTTGTTGGCACGCAGAACGAGGTGCTGGTGCTGTCGTCGTCGGGCACCGGGTTTATGGAGGCTTCGGTCTCGAACCTGACTTCGCCCGGAGACAAGGTGCTGGTGCTGACCGCCGGCAAGTTTGGCGAGCGCTGGATCTCGCTGGCCGAGGCGTTCGACTGCAATGTTGACGTGCTGAGCGCGCCCTACGGCAGCACTTTCTCGACCGAGGAAGTGAAAAAACGCCTGACGCCCGACATCCGCTGCGCCTATGTGCAGGCGACGGAGAGTTCCACGGGCGCGCGGCATGATGTGGAGGCGATTGCGAAACTGGTCCGTGCGATGCCCGACACGCTGCTAGTGGTCGATGCCATCACCGGCCTTGGCACAACGCATTTCGACGTGGACGGCTGGGGCCTCGACATGATTATTGGTGGCTCACAGAAGGCCCTGATGATCCCGCCCGGCCTCGCCTATGGCGCCATCAGCGAGCGCGCCTGGCAGCGGATGGAGACGACGAAGTCTCCGCGCTACTACTTCGATCTACGGAAAGAGAGAAAGTCAGCGGCCAAGGCCGAGACCGCCTACACTCCCGCCACCTCGTTGTTTGCGGGACTGGCCGCCGCGCTCGATTACGTCCGGCAGATGGGGGATGGCAACCTAGCGGCCGGGCGCAAGGCGCTGGTAGACAGCGCTGAGATGTGTGCGGCGATGACCCGCGCCGGCGTGGAGGCGCTGGGGTTGAAGCTGTTTTCGCCGCGTGCTCCGGCGGCGGCCCTCACTGCGGTCGCTGCGCCCGCTGGCGCCGATTCGACGGCTATCTGCAAGCGCTTCCGCGATCAGTTTGGCGCGGTCGTCGCCAACGGGCAGGCCGAGATGAAAGGGCAACTGTTCAGGATCGCGCATATCGGGTACTACGACTATCTGGATACGGCGGGTGTGCTGGCGGCGCTGGAACAGGTGATCGCTGAGGTTACCGGCAAAGCGGTCGAGTTCGGATGCGCGGTTAAGGCGGCGCAGGAAGTGTACAAGCAGCGAGTAGCGAGTAGCGAGTAGCGAGCAAACGTCCCGCAACCGCGCTACGAATCCAGGGTTTCTCGCCGCAACTTGCGGCTCTCCGCCAATAGCGCCATCGAGTGCATCAGGTTCTGCAGCGTGATGATTCCGACCAGGCGTTGCTCGTCCACCACCGGAATGATGCTGAGGTTGCGGGCGGAGAGCTTGCGGAAGGCGGAGGCCAGCGACTCCTGCTTGGCGGCAATCTCAAAGAATTTGCTCATGGCCGCCTGCACATAGCCATTGCCGTTCGAGCGCAGCGCTTCGAGGATCTTTTGCTTTGAGATGACGCCTACCATGTCGCTGCCGCGGACCACGGGGAAATCGTCTTGCAGCGTGTGGACGGCCTTGTCGAGCGCGTCTTCGAGCGTGTCCGCCGGAGAAAGCGTGGCGAAGTCAGTGAGCATGACTTCTTCCAGGTGAACGCTTTGCAGCACAGACTGAAATACCGCCGAGCGCTCTTCGAGCTGGGCCCCCACGAAGAGGAAGAAGCCGACCATCACCAGCCACCAGTCGCCCATCAGCATGCCGACCATCATGAAGAGAATGGCAAACACGTGGCCGATGCGGATGGCGCGTTGGGTGGCTTGAACCGGGTCCGAGCGACGCGAGAAAAGCGCGCGCAACACGCGGCCGCCGTCCATGGGATAGGCGGGGAGCAGGTTGAACAGGCCGAGATAAATGTTGCCCCAGACCAGGCTGCGCAGCAGGTTGCTGGAGTGCACCAGCGGCTTGCCCCAGAATTGAAAATGCGGTATCGCAGCCAGAATCAAAAGGGCGGAGACGCCGGCGATGGCCAGATTAACCAGAGGGCCCGCGACGGCGATGCGGATGTCGCGCTTCCAGGTCACGGCCGGATCGGAGACGGCTTGCGACTCGTCGAGAATGGTGACTCCTCCGATGGGGAGAAGGACGATGCCCTTGGCGGGGATGCCGGCGCCGCGGGCGACCAGCGCGTGCCCGAGTTCGTGCAGGACCACGCTGCCGAAAATGACCCCGACCAGCCCCAGACCGCGGAGCGCGGCGGTGGTGTCCTGGGTTCCCTTTTCCAGCCCCCACACGAACAGGAGCAGAAAGAAGAACGTCAGGTGAATGCGGATCTCGATCCCGAAAAGCCGCCCCGCCGGTATGGACCAACTACGCATGGACACGCCTGCCAGTATTCTATCTAGTTAGACGCCAGCCGGGGGCCGGACGATGCGGGCGGGAAATCGAAAGTAAGGCCACAGGGACAGCTTTTGGCCTTTAGCTTTTGGCCTCTAGCTTTTAGCCAAAGGCTAAGAGCCAAGAGCGCCACACTTACATGAGAGTGATTGCGGGACAGTATCGGAGCCGTCCGTTGCGGTCGTTGCGTGGGATGGATATTCGTCCGACGTCCGACCGGCTGCGCGAGACGCTGTTCAACGTGTTGTGCGCGGGGAATCCGGAGGCGCTGGCCGGTTCGACCTGGCTGGATCTGTATGCCGGGACAGGGGCGGTCGGAATCGAGGCGCTGAGCCGCGGGGCCGGGATGGTGTATTTCGTCGAGGCGTCAAAAGCGGCGGCGGAGTTAATTGCGGAGAATTTGCGGTCGTTGGGGATTTCGGCTGGATTCGAGATCGTGAAGGCAGAGGTGGGGAAGGCGCCGGGGAAGTTGGATGCTCTGGGAGCGGTGGCCGATTTCGTGTTCCTCGACCCGCCTTACCAGATGCGCGAGGAGTACGCGAAAACGTTGGGTGCGCTGGCGGGATCGAAGCTGTTGCGCGAGGGGAGCGTGGTGATCGCGGAGCATGAGAAGAAGTTTGATCCGGGGGAGGCGTTTGGGGGTTTGCTGCGCTTCCGCAAGCTGGAGCAGGGGGATGCGGCACTAAGTTTCTACCGGCACAACCGCTCGTGAGGGTTTGAAAAAAACTTTCACCACAGAGGGCGCTGGGGACACAGAGGGAACAACGGGTTGCCAACCGAGTGTTCCGGTGAAACCGTCTGGCTATAATCAAAGCTCATGGCTAACTTCCTACCGGTTGACGAACAACTGGCATACATCAAGAAGGGCGCGGCGGAGATTGTCAAGGAATCCGAACTACGCGCGAAACTCGAACGGTCGCTCAAGGCCGGCAAACCGCTGCGCGTGAAGCTCGGCATGGACCCGACCGCGCCTGACCTCCACCTCGGGCACACGGTCGTCCTGCGCAAGCTCAAACATTTCCAGGATCTCGGCCACACGGTGATTTTTCTGATCGGCGATTTCACCGGGATGATTGGCGATCCGACGGGGCGCTCGGCGACGCGGCCTCCACTCTCGCGGGAGCAGATCGAACAGAACGCCGAGACCTATAAGGCGCAGGTCTTCAAGATTCTCAGCCCGGAAAAAACGGTCATCGATTTCAACAGCCGGTGGTTTTCGAAGTTCTCGGCGGAGGATTTCATCCGGCTCACGGCGAAGTACACGGTCTCGCAGATCCTCGAGCGCGAGGACTTCCACAAGCGCTTCCACGATGAAAAGCCGATCGCCATGCACGAGCTGCTGTACCCGCTGGCGCAGGGGTACGACTCGGTGGCGCTCGAAGCGGACGTCGAGTTGGGAGGGACCGACCAGAAATTCAATCTGCTGGTGGGACGCGAGTTGCAGCGGGCCTACGGGCAGGAGTCGCAGGTGGTACTGACCACGCCCATTCTCGAAGGGCTCGACGGCGTGAACAAGATGTCGAAGTCGCTGGGGAACGCGATCGGCATCCACGAGCCTCCGCTTGAGATGTACGGGAAGATCATGTCGGTTTCGGACGAGATGATGTGGCGGTACTACGAACTGCTGACGGATGTGCGTTCGGACCAGATCGCGACAATGAAGCAGGATGCGTCGAGCGGGAAGGCGCATCCGATGGCGCTGAAGAAAGAATTGGCGCGGACGATTGTGGCGGATTTTCACTCAGCGGAGGCGGCGACGAAGGCAGCGGAGGATTGGGCAAAGCAGTTTCAGAAGGATGGAGTGCCGGAAAACCTTCCCGAAGTGAGAGTCGATATCGCAAAAATAAAAATTGCCGATGTCATGCCAGACCCAGATGAGGGCGGCGGCGCTCAGAACATAACATCAAATATGTCGGGCCTTGAGATCCTCCGCGCGGACAAGCTAATACGGGAGGCAGGATTTGTTGTGTCCACGACCGAAGGCAGCCGCAGAGTCAAAGAAAGAGCTGTCCACATTAACGGGCACATGATTGAGCGGCTTGCGATACGAGTATGTCCCACCGAGCCCCTTGTTGTTCGGGTGGGCAAGAAGATCAAGAAGATCATTCTTACCAGCTCATGAGTTCAACCCACTTTCTCTAATTGTCATCCTGAGCGCAGCAGAGCGATTCGCTTTGCGAATCGTTCTGCGGAGTCGAAGGACCCCTACCCCGTTCGGACTGTCATCCACGGAAACCAGTCGCGAGCGAGATCGAGCCAATGCGGATTGTGGGACTCGACCAGCGCAATCTTCTTCGAGCGTCGCCAGCCCTTTAACTGTTTCTCGCGATTGATTGCCAATTGAACTTCGTCGAACGATTCCCAGTAGACAAGCCGCTCGACTTCATACTTATCTTGTAAATCCCTCGATGCGGTGGAATTTGTGTTCGAAAGCACGCTTGTGGAGGTTGCCTGTCATGCCGATGTAGAGCGTTCCCGACAGACTGCTCATGATGTACACGCAGTACGATTTTCGCTCGCGGAGCATGATTGGAGTAGGGGCCCTTCGACTTCGGTTGCCATTCACTTCGTGAATGGCAACCTTCGCTCAGGGTGACAGGATGATAGAAGCGCTACAGAAATACAGTGACTGAGATCACGCCGTGATTGGTTGATCCGGCATTTTCTTGTGCCAATCGGTCACCTGCTCGTAGGCATGGGCCACTTGCAGGACCAAGTCCTCACGCCAAGGTGCGGCGGCCAGTTGCAGGCCGATTGGCAGACCGTCCGATGTGAATCCACACGGGACTGAGATTGCAGGAATTCCCCAGACATTGAATGGGCGCGTGTTGCGCAGCATGAGCAATTCGGCTGGGCGCAGATTGTTTGGATTCTTCTGTAGTTCGGAGATTACCGGCGGCGGAATCGGGACACTGGGCGTCAGCAGAATGTCAACCTCGTCAAATACCCTCCGAATCGCGTGGCGCGCCGCGTCGAGTTCGCGGCGAGCCCGCAACGCTGCGGCGGCCGTGGTGTTCATCGCCGATTTGATTCGTCCGAGCGTGGCCGGCTGATAGAGTTCGGGCGACTTCGCGACCATCGGCTCGTGAAAAGCCCAGGACTCGGCGCTTGAGAGCGTGCGGTCGGTCGAGACTTCGAGTTTGACGTCGCGAATCTCTGAGTGCAATCTTCGGAATACCTCGATAGCTTTCTCGACGACAGCGGCCACTTCCGGATGTAAGTCGTCGAAAAAGAAAGCTCGCGGCACGTCGATACGCAACTTCGGCGGGAGCTTGTCCAGTGCAGCAGTGTAATCGGCGACCGGCGCATCAACACTGGCCGGATCGCCCGCATCGTAGCCTGCGAGCACTTGCAACAGGATGGCCGCGTCGTGAACCGAGTTCGCGATCGGGCCGACGTGATCATAGGACCACGCCAGGGGGACGACGCCGCGGGCGCTCACGCGTCCATAGGTGGGCTTGAGTCCGACCACCCCGCAATAGGCGGCGGGCAGGCGGATGGATCCGGCAGTGTCGGTGCCGACGGCCGCGAGGCCGAGGCCGGCGGCGACGCTGGTGGCTGAGCCGCCCGAAGAGCCTCCGGCGACGCGCGACGGATCCCACGCGTTATGCACCTCGCCGAAGAAACTGATCATCGAACTGCCGCCGTAGGCGAATTCGTGCAGGTTCTGTTTGCCGAGGATGACGGCCCCGGCGGCGCGCAGGCGGCGGACGACTTCGGCGTCTTCGGTCGGGATGCGATCTTTGTATTGAGCGCTGGCCGCGGTGGTTCGTGCGCCCGCCGTGTCGAGAATGTCTTTGAGGCCGATGGGAACGCCGTGGAGTGGGCCGCGGTAGTGGCCACCCTGAATTTCCTGCTCGGCTCGGCGAGCCTGGTCAAGAGCAGAGTCGGCCAGCACGGTAATGAAGGCGTTCAGCGAGGGATTCAGCTTCTCGATGCGTGTGAGGCAATCGCGGGTCAGTTCTACGGGCGAGAGCGAGTGCTTGCGTATTTCCTGGCTAAGTTGCTGGATCGTGGGACGCACGGGAGCCTCGGGAGGTCGAAGTGATTTTACAGGTTTGGAGGAGAATCTCTCGGCTGAGGCCATTTGCGGGGGCAGGGGTCCTTCGACTTCGCCATTCCGTCGCTTCGCGAGCGGAATTGCTTCGCTCAGGATGACACTCGAGGCGAGGCAGCGCAGGAATTTTCGGCGGCTATCCGATCTCGGCTTTGCCGGTTCCATCCTGCTCCTGTTGAAATAAACCCTTTGTGCTTAGGCGGCTCGTTGCGCCGCCCGCTTCGCGAACCATTTCACCACAAAATAAACTACCGGGCCGAGAGCGAGTGCCCATGGTCCCCATTGCTTGGCAATCGGGTCGCTGTAGCGCAGCGTGACATAGGTCATGACGATCGGCAGAGCAATCACGTACAGCAACCCCAAGTTGCCGGCGGGGATGCGGAACGCGCGCGGGAGGTCGGGACGCTTGTGGCGCAATCCCCAGGCCGAGAGCACTGTGAGGATGGTGGTGGCAGCACGCAGCCAGACGTAGATGCTGATGAGCTGGCCGAGCGTGTGCAGGGCCAGCGACGCGTAGATTGCGGCAGAGATCAGGATAGCGACGTACGGCGTTCCGTAGCGCGGATGCTTGCGGGTGAGGAACGGTGGCAGGTAACCGTCTTCGGCGAGCGCGAAAGGCATGCGGGTGGTGGTGAGTACGGTGCTGTTCAGCAGCGCCACATTGCCGACCATGGCGGCGACCGTCATCAGATTGCCAAGCCATGGGCCGCCGATGAGGAGCGCCGCAGTGGAGAAGTATCCATCTTTCCACTGCTGCCAGTTATCGACGGAGGCGAGTGCCGCAAACGTCGGAAGAAAATACGCCGCGATCGAGAGCGGAACTACGATGGCAAGCGCTCGCGGGTAGCTGCGCTGCGGATTGTCCACTTCCTCGGCAACGGTCGAGAGCTGTTCGTACCCGGAGTAGAGCCAGAGTCCGAGGGCGAGGCCTACGCCGAAGCTTTTTGTGAAGGGTTGGCCCGGCGGCGTGAGCGGGACGAACGGGTTGTGATGCCATTTCGCCAGCCCGAGCACGATCATCGCGATCACGGGAATGAAGATGAAGATCTCGAAGGCGGTTGCGGCTTTGCCCACCATCTGGATTCCGCGGATGTTGAGCCAGGTGATGAAGGCGATGAGCGCGAATGAAACCAGCCAGTGTTTCCAGCCGGTGACCTGCGGGAAATAGTAGTTGGCCAGGTAGTCGGTGAAGAGCACGGCGTAAGAGCCGCCGAGCAAAAAGGAAGCTGACCAGTTCCACCATCCGGCGAGGAAGCCCCAGAAGTCTCCGAAAGCGGCGCGCGTCCAGCGGTAGAAACCGCCTTCGACGGGCATGGCGGTGGTGAGCTCCGCCGCGACCAGCGATACGGGAATGCACCAGCAGAAAGGGATGAGGAGGTGGAAGAGCAGGGTCATCCCGGGACCGCTGGTGGAGACCTGGGCTTCCAGTCCGAACGGTCCTCCGGTGGTGTAGGAGAACATGACGAAGACGAAATAGAAGAGGCTGGCTTTGCGGAGGGTGGATTTCGGGGATGGGTGTTGGTCGGCCACGATCAGTTCGCGTTCAGTGGTCCATCGACCGGCCCCGGAAGGGGGCTGATTGACATGAAGCAGGTTACGGCATCGCTGAAGCGATGCCCTGAGACAAAGCAAGCCTTCCGCGCCGCGCCGCTAGTGGCGCAGAGACTGCGAGAGCAACCACGGAACAAGTTCTGGCTCGGCGTAGGCTTTGTCCCAGGAATTGTGGTTCACGCCGGGATACTCCGTGTACTTGAAATTGCCGCCCGCGGCCTTGAGGGCCTCAGCCATGTGGCGAGACTCTTCGACGGGCACAGCCTGGTCGGCATCGCCGTGGAACATCCAGACCGGCGTGCTGCCGATGCGGCGGGCAACTTCCGCATGCGGGTCGGTGATTTTCGGATCGTCGCTCGCCGTCACCCGCAACTGCGGCCAGTCTTTCTGCGGCCGCACCCCGGAGCAGATAGGCACAAGGGCGGCGAAGCGATCCGGATTGCGTACGGCCAATTCCCAGGTGCCGAATCCGCCCATGGAAAGGCCGGTAAGGTAAACGCGCTTGCGATCGCCGTGGAAATCCTTGATCGACGCATCGAGCGCAGCCAGGGCCTGTGCCTGCATGTCGGGCTCACCCCAAATTTTGTCTTTTAGACACTGCGGCATGACCACCACGAATGGGAACCGCGACGAGTCCAGGCGGATGGCATGGGCAATACCGACATCGGTCGGAAGCAGGCCATCGGCGCCGCGTTCCCCCGCTCCGTGGAGAAACAGGATGACGGGCCATTTTTTCTTGGAATGAAAGTCAGCCGGAACGTAGACCTGGTAATGATAAGTGACGCCGGAAACAGTGACGGTGCGGTCGAGGAACCCGGTCTGCACGCGACCGAAGGCTGGTAGGGCGGCGAGCAGAATCAGAAAGAAGGTCAGGTTTACAGAAGTTCTGCGTAGCATGGCAAAACAGTGTACAGGAAGGCCCGATCTATCCGCTGGACAAAGAGGGGCTGCGCGGCTTGCAGAGGGCAGCCATGCTGTCGAGCGCATCCCGCGTATAAAAAGTGATGGCCTCCTGGATAGCGGTCTCGGACATATCCGGCGATTTGCCGACGAACTCCATGGTCATGCGGACGCGCGTGCCGCCCTTGGCGTCGGACACGAAACTGGCGTTCTGTTCCGTGGTAATGCCGAGAGCGTGATTGAGGATTCCCACCGAACGGGGAGGGTCGTACGAGGTTACGACCGCCAGAATCGTGGCGTGTATGGGGATGGAAACCACGTACCGAATGCGGCTGCCGACCTGCCAGGGCTGGCCTTCGATCCAGGAAACTTCCTGGTAGATTCCTCGGTGAAGCAGGCGCTCCAGGTCACAGAAAGCTCGGAACGCCGCAACCGCCGGAACCGGCACTATCACGGAATACTCAATGCGAGACAGCATGAGTACACCCCACGAGTGCGCGGATTATGCCCCCATTACCTCCGGAATACAAGAGAATAGGCCGGCACTTGTTTTGGGAAGGGCCTGCTCCAGATGGAGCAGCCGGCGCTTGATATCGAGCCCGCCGCCGTAGCCGCAGAGCGAACCGTCGGAGGCGATCACGCGATGGCAGGGAACGACAATAGCAATCGGGTTCCGGTTGTTCGACATTCCAACCGCGCGGAAGGCATGCGGGTGGCCGATCGCCTGGGCGATGTCGCGGTAGGTACGAGTCTCGCCGTAGGGGATGTCGAGCAATGCGCGCCAGCACTGGAGCTGGAAGTCAGTACCGCGGAGATCCAGGGGAAACAAGAATGCTTTGCGGCGACCGGAGAAATACTCGTCGAGCTCGCGCAGGTACGGGGCAAAGTCCTGTGCAGACTCCTGCAGATTCGTCGTCTTGGTATTCATTGGCAGGACGCGGCCTTCAAATTCGAGGCGCACCAGTCCCTTTCTGGAGGCGGCGAGGAAAAGCGGGCCCACGGGAGAAGAGGTGCGGGTGGAGAAGAGCGTTTCCATGGCGCGAAGAATAGCACGCGGGCATCCGGGATCGCGAGGCTGGTTGGCTTGACGTCCGGAAGCGTCTATAACAGAATGCACGCCTTGTGCACGTATCGTTCAAGTCCAAAACCTGAAGGAGTCGCATGCCCACTTCACAGTCAACATCGAAGAGCCGGAGAAGGTTCCTGCAGTACCTCGCTGCCAGTCCATTGCTGGCCACACCGGCGCTGATGGGAAGTTTGGGAGGGAAGAGTTCGGCGGCGACGAGCCACGAGCGCGGGGTTTCGTTGCTTGAGGACGGCGCGGCAGGCGGCGGGCTGATTACCAGTGCCGACCAGGCTCTCGACGTGATGGAGTTCGAGCCGGTGGCGCGCAAGGTGCTTCCGCCGGCGCATTTTGGATACCTGGCCACGGGCGTGGACGACGACGCCACTGTGAAAGCCAATCATGATGGCTATGCGCATTTTGAAATCCGTTCGCGGCGACTGGTGGATGTGGAGAAGCTGGATACTTCGGTCCGGATGTTCGGAACGACTTGGGAGACGCCGATCTTTCTGTGTCCGGTCAGCGCCATGAAGGCGTTTCATCCGGAGGGCGAGGTAGCGGTGGCCAAGGCGGCACGGAGCAGACACTCCCTGCTGATACTGTCCACGGTCGCCAGCTCATCCGTCGAAGAAGTGACTGCGGCGCGCGGAGAACCAGTGTGGCAGCAGCTCTACCCGACGAACGACTTCAACGTGACGCGGGCGATTATCAAACGGGCCGAAACAGCGGGGAGTCCGGCCCTGGTGTTTACGGTCGACCTCCACGAGAACAGCAACCGGGAGACAATCGCGCGCGCCCGCCGCGTGGATGACCGCGACTGCACGAACTGCCATGAGAGTGGGTTCGCGGGATATGTCCGCAGGAAGCCCATGTTCGACGGACTTGATCTGTCGAAGGTGACGGGCCTGCATTCGTCCAGCATGACTTGGGATTTCGTGAAGCGTCTGAAGGATGCGACCAGGATGAAGTTGCTGGTGAAGGGTATCGTGACGCGAGAGGACGCACAGATCGCAGTGGAGCACGGCGTGGATGGCATCATCGTTTCAAACCACGGAGGGCGGGCAGAGGAGAGTCTGCGTCCCACTGTCGAATGCCTGCCGGAAATTGTCGAAGCTGTGAAAGGGAGAATTCCAGTCCTGCTGGATGGCGGAGTGCGCCGCGGAACGGACATCTTCAAGGCACTGGCGTTGGGCGCGACCGCGGTAGGGATTGGCCGGCCTTACGGCTGGGGGCTGGCGGCCTTTGGACAGCCGGGAGTCGAAACCGTGCTGACCATCCTGCGGCGGGAGTTGGAGGCGATCATGAGGCAGGCGGGAACTCCCTCGGTAGGCAGCATCGGGAAGAATTTTGTGCTGCGTAAATCGTAAGTGGCGGCATCGCTAAAGCAATGCCCTGATACAAACAGCAAGTTTCCTCGCGGAGACCTATCCAGAAAAAAAGCCTCCCTTTCGGGAGGCTTTCTCGTGTTCGTTCAGGGGAGGTGCTGCCAGCTATTTCGGTTGCTGTTGCTGATCCTGACTCGGTGCTGGTGCAGCGGTGTTCCCGGCCAACTGCTCCAGGTTGTTCTTCATCAGGCTGATTTCGACGCGGCCGCCGGTGATGCGCTTGGGCTTGCTGTCGCCGGTGGAAGCGGGCGTGGGCGTATTGCCCATGCCGACCAGATAAATGCGGTAGACCGGAATCTCATGGTTCAGTACCAGGTAACGAACCACCGACTCGGCCATCTTCTGTGAGTTGGCAATCGCGGTCTGGCCGTGGCCGGACGAGAAGCCCTGCACTTCGACGATGTAGCCGTGCTGGCTCTTCAGCGGAGTCGCCATTTCGTCCAGAGCGTCCTTGGCGTTCTTGCTCAGCACGGTCTGGCCGGGCTTGAAGCGGATTTCGGTCTGGGTCGAAGCCTGGTACTGATCAATGTTGGTGACAACCTGCTCGACGGTTGTAAGGCGGGTGCCGGCCTGCTGGGCCGTCTGCTGAGCTGCCTGAGCCTTGTTACCGGCTTCAATGGCATGCTGATCAGCTTCATTGGCTTTCGCCGAAGCAAGCTGGATGCCCTGCTGGGCGCGGGCGTCAACGTCCTTGATCTGCTTGCCGTTGGTGGCAGTCAGTTCATCGAGTTCGTTGATGCGATCGGCGATCGGCTGGGTCTGCCGCTGAACATATTTCTTGCGGGCAAAGGGATTGATTTTTCCCCAGAAGCCCTCGTTGGTCTGCGGCTGCAGCGGGGTCTTGCCGGTGGCGGTGTCCGCCTTGGGAGCGCTCGCCTGATCGGTTGTGGTGGCGGGCTGGGTCGGGGTGGTGGAACTCTGCTGCGCGAATGCCGGCACGGCCAGAATTCCAGCTAGCAGCAGGGTGACGATGTTGCGATTCTTCATTTGAACTTCCTCCAAAAAAGTATGGGGTGGGGACTCCACTCCCCGCGCTTTTCGCGCGTTTTAATGGCGTCTTACCTACCAGAAACTTGCCGAAACTCTGAAGGCACTCCGGACGCAACGGATGCCTGAAAACCTGGCCGCTTACCCCGCGACCACCCCCTCATTAGAACAGGTTGGGTGCCAAATCCACGGGTAGCGCTCCTGGACGAGAAGTGCTTTATTTTCATGGATATTTTACAGGGTGGAGGCCGGGGGGAGAAGGCCAAATCGGTCCTGGCGGTAATTTTGGCGGGAATTCATATAAAAACTGCGTGTGGAGAACTCCAGTAGGAGAGGAGGATAAGGTTGAGAAAACAGGGCCTCGGGAGGGTGACGGGGCAACCATAAACGTCGCCTTGAGGTGAAACAGCCGACCGTATCGAGTCCTGATTTGCTCTGGATGACGAAAACGCCGGCTTCCCGTCTAAGACACACTATGTCGGAGAGCGGGAGTCGCATGCGAGGCGGGGTCCTTGCCATAGTCTTCGCAGCGGGAACGTTGGTTTCCCTCAATTCCGCAGCACAACTAAACAAGCCAACCCGTGAAGACGCAACCGGCCGGTGGGTCGGTGAGTACACCCTGGACCACCAGCGAGTATTCCTGGTGGTCCGCCTCAAAAAAGAAAACGAGAAGTGGGTGGGCACTTACAATCGCCCCGTCCTGGACTGGGAGAATGACCTCGATCTGCGGAATTTGCAGATCGACCGGAACCAGATCGCCTTCAATCTAGGCGATGCTTCCTCTGTGATCCACGTGGAGACGCGGTGGGTTGCAAATTCGCTGCAGGGGACGGTCAAGGCGGCCCGAGTTCAAGGAAAGATCGTCCTGGAGCCGACCGCAATCCTGCCGAAGGAGTACCTGGACACACTGGCGGGAAACTACGAGGCGGCGGGTGGGTCGTACGTCATCGAGCGCGAAAACAACTACCTCTGCTTTCTGAACCGGCGAACAGGCCGCTCGGGGCGGCTCGTGCCGGCATCCGAAACGCAATTCTGGACCGGCCCCGGTATCGACATCTGGTATCCGGAACAGACCTGGTTTGAGTTCGTGCGGCGCTCGGATGGTCAGCCTACGCAACTGAAGGTGCGGAGAGGGAGGACGCGAAGCCTGACACTGGACCGTAAAGTCCTTTACACGCGGGAAGAAGTTGAATTCGAGAATGCAGGCACCAAGCTTTCCGGCACGCTGAGGATTCCGGCGGAGGGCCGGCGGGGGCCGGCGCTCGTGATTCTCCATGGCTCGAACTACCAGACCCGCGGTGGGCAGTACGGGGCGTTGGCGTTTGTCGGAGACCAGTTTGCGAGGAACGGATTCGCAGTGCTCAACTACGACAAGCGGGGCACGGGTAAGTCGGGAGGAAAGCGTGACGACGATCCCGAACTGTTGTCTGGAGACGCGGCGGCCGCCGTAGGGCTGCTGCGCACACGACCTGAAGTGAATCCCGGCATTATCGGGCTTTGGGGGATCAGCCAGGGTGGCATCCTCGAGCCCCTGGTGGCCCAGAAAACTGACCGGCTTGCATTTTTCATCAACGTGTCCGGGGCCGTCGTCAACACGAACGAGCAGGAGATCCAGCGCACCGAACTGAAGCTGCGGGCCGATGGTTTTTCCAAGGATGAGGTCAATGCCGCCGTACACCTGCAAAGAGTGAAATTCCGTTACGCCTGTAAGCGCGATAACTGGGATGAGTACGAAACGGTCCTGAGGGCAGCCCAGGGGAAGGCCTGGTTGCCGGATCCCTATATTGGCCCACCGGAATCAAGGGGTGACGACGCGTGGGATTTCTGGAAGTGCGGGGTGGATCCGGGAAAATACTGGGAAAGCGTGCGTGTGCCGGTCCTCTACCTTCAGGGGGAGTTTGAGGCGTATTCGAAGCCCCTTGAGAACCTGGCACGGCTTCGACAGGCGATGCAAGTTGCGGGCAACCCGCACTTTGAACACAAGCTGTTGCCCGGCGCGGAACACTCCATGTTCAAGGCAAGGACCGGCGGCGAGAAGGAACTGCCGTTCCTAAACACGTACGTGGATGGCTACTTTCCGCTGCTCACGGACTGGGCGAAACGCCAGGCGGATTCAGCGCTCCGCCATCCGTGACCCACAGAGCGAAGTCCTGGTGCGGGTGCGGCCTACGCGCCGCAGTATTTCTCATACTGCTGCGAAATGAACGGGTCGGTCATGCCCGCGATGTAGTCGCAGATAACGCGGGGCAGGGGCTCGTGCACAGCCTTCTCGCGATAGCTGCGCGGAAGATCGTCGGGCTCTTCTGTCCAGTGGGCGAAGAGTTCTCCGATGATGCGCTCGGCATCGTCTTTTTCTCCTTCCAGTGCGGGGCTGAAATAGAGGTTTTCGTAGAGGAAGTGTTTGATCTGGCGGCGCTCGAGTTCCATCGGTGGGCTGAAGCCAACGAGTCGCTTAGGATGCTGGCGGACATCTGCCAGCGAATGGATGCCGGCGTCGGCCAGGCGTTGCTTTGTGCCTGAGATCAGATCACCGACCAGATGGTCGAAAACACGCTTCAGGGCTTCATTGAACTGTAGCTTCTCGGGGGCATTGGGGTAGAGGACCTGCACCTCCCGGAAACAGCGGTCAAACAGATGGACGCTGCTTGCGATCTGCTCGACTGTCAGCAGGTGGGCTTCGTAACCGTCATCGAGGTCGGCGGTGTCGTATCCGATCTCGTCGGTGAGGTCGATTAACTGCGCTTCCAGCGGGGCCCGCTGGTGGAGAAGATACTCGGAAAGTTCGGGGTGCGCGTCGGCAGAATAGTCGTGCGAGTGCTTGATGATTCCCTCGCGGACTTCGAAGGTCAGATTCAATCCTCGGAAGGACGCGTAACGGAGCTCGAAATCCTCGACGATGCGCAGCGCGTGAAGGTTGTGATCGAACGAAAATCCATGTTGCCGCATGGCCGCGTCGAGCGCTTTTTCTCCCGCGTGGCCGAAGGGAGGATGGCCGATGTCGTGGACCAGGGCCAGCGCTTCGACCAGATCCGCGTTGAGGCCGAGTTGCGCGGCGATGGTGCGCGAAATCTGGGAGACCTCGATGGTGTGCGTCAGTCGATTACGGAAATGGTCGGAATAGCGGCGGGTAAAAACCTGAGTCTTGGCTTCGAGACGGCGAAAAGCGCGCGAATGGATGACCCGGTCGCGATCGCGCTGGAAGTCGTTGCGGTAGGCGTGGGACGGCTCGGGATGGCGGCGCCCGCGGGAATCTTCCGGACGGACAGCGTATTTCGCGAGCATGGGAAGAGTTTAGCAGCCTAGGTTGAGGCCCGGACCGAACAAAACCTTTAGCCGCAGAGAGCGCAAAGAAAAGCCGCAAAGAAAACCAGAATCTTAGCGAGCTGACTACTGACTACCGACTACTGGCTACTTATTTCTGCGGTTCTTCCTTGGCGAGCTTTACCTTCGCCGCGTCGAGTTTCTTCTGCACGCGAGCGACGTCGGACTGATCCGTCTCCGCGGCAATGGTACGGTTCCATTCGGTGATCGCGCGCTCCCAGTGGGTGGCGGCCAGTTTCAGACGCCCCGTCTTCTGGTAGAGATCGCCCAGGTGGTCGTGCACAGTGGGGTCGGTGTTGATTTTCTGCGAGGCCTTGAGCAAGCTCTCTTCCGCCATCTCATACTTGCCCAGGCGGAAATAGGCCCATCCGAGAGAATCGAGGTAGGCGCCGCTGGTGGGATCAAGGTCCAAGGCCTTCTTGATGTACCCGAGTGCCTCGTCCAACTTCGTGTTCTGGTCCGCCAGCATGTAGCCGAGATAGTTCAGGGCCATGGCGTTCTGCGGATCGCTGGCCAGAACTTTCCTGAATTGCTGTTCGGCGTCGGCGTAGCGTTTCTGGCGCTCGAAGGTGGAACCGCGCAGGAACCAGATGTACTCTTTGTCATCCTGCTTGGCGGAAAGTTGTTCGGCCTTGTCGAGAGCCTGCTCGGCGTCGGGATAGCGTTTGAGGCGCGTGTTCATTTGCGCCAGCGTGATGTAGACCTGGCGATCGTCGGCTGTGCCTTTCAGCAACGCCCGGACATCCTTGAGCGCGTTGTCGGAATCGCCCATGTCAGCCTGCTGCGCGGCCAGGACCATCTTCAGGTCGCGGCTGTTGGGCAACTTCTGCACTGCTTCCTTGGCGGCCTCGGTGGCCTTCTGCCATTCCTTGGCTTCGCGCCAGGTGTCGATCACCTGCTGGTAGCCGCGTTCCACGTTTTCATCTCCGCCGAGAGCGATCATCTGGCGGAAAGTTTCGATGGCGGACGCATTGTTCCCCATGTCGCGATAGATGGTGCCCAGGCGCTCGAGAAAGACCACGCGATTGCTCTTATCGCCCTGGGTGTAGTTGCCGTCGGCCTTCTCGGTCTTCTTGAGCAAGTCCTTCATGATCTGGACGGCTTCGTCGAAACGGCCCTGGGCCTGGTAAATGGCGGCAATGTTGTAAGGAACTTCCACCGAATCCTGCACCATGGACTCGGCCTTTTTCAGGTTTTCGAGGGCAACGTCGAACTTGCCCTGCTTGCGGTAGATCTCGGCGATGCGCAGGTAGGTTTGCGCGTCTTCGGGGTTGGCGTCCGCAATAACTTTGTATTGCTCAAGAGCGGCGTCGGTTTGGCCGTCGTTCAGCAGATTCTGAGCGAGGCCGCGGATCGCGTCGAGGTTGTCGCGGTCGAGTTCGATGGCGTGTTTGTAGGCCTCAATCGCGTTCTTGTACTGCTTTTGCTGCTCGTAGGTGTAACCGAGCGCCGAGTAGAGCTTGGCGGAGCGGGAAACATCGGGAACCGCACTCAGGACTTGCGCGGCGCGGGAGGTGTCGCCGAGTTCGTTGTACAGGTACGCCAGGGTCGTAACCGCTTCCTCGGAACCGGGCTGGAGGCGGACAGCGGTTTTGAATTCGTTTTCCGCTTTTTGCAGATCGTTATTCAGGCGGTACAGGCGTCCGAGAAGCAGGTGGTCGTCCATGCTGTCGGGCCGCAGTTTCACGATCTGCTCGTATTGCTCGATGGCGAGTTTCAGAACGCTCTGCGAGCCGTTGCCAGCCTGCATATCGCCGAGCGAGCGGAGGTAAATCCGGCCCAGCAGGCGGCGGGCTTCCAGGTTGTTGGGATCGCGCTTGATGATCTCCTGGGCTTCGACCACCGCATCGCGAATCCGTCCGGTCTTGGCGTAGAGCTCGGCGAGGCCCGAGGTAAGGTACTCGGAGGTTGGGTCGGCGTCGATTGCGAGACGGTATTCCTCGATCGCTTTATTGGCCAGCTCGCTGCGCCCGTAGCTGGCTACTTGCTCCTCGTACATGTGGGCGAGGGCGAAGTGATAGTAGGCGGCGGCTCGGTCCGGCCCCTTGCGGGAAGCGGAGCCTGGAGCGCCCGTGGCAGCCGGGGAGTCCGCAGGGTGAGCGGGCTTCTCCTGGGCCGAAAGTAGGGAGCCGCTAAGAACAAGGAAACATACGAGCGGGAACTGTTTTTTCATGATTTCAGCCACACACCGATTGGATGCCGATCCGCGGCGTTGGGTCTTCATATTCTACCCTTGGCGAGCGCTCCGGCGGACAGAAAGCGGAGCCCCTGAGAAAAGCCGGAAGTACAGGGACTAGAGGCAGGCTTTCGGCTCTAGGTTTTAGGAACGCTGACTGCTACTGGGATCGCATAAAGGACGGTATTGCGTAAAGAATTGTATGTCGACCACCGAGGGCGTAGAGACCTCGCGACTAGTGCCGGAAATGCCTGACTCCGGTGAAGATCATGGCCAAGCCCAGGCGGTCGGCGGCTTCGATGACTTCCTGATCGCGCACCGAGCCCCCGGGCTGAATGATGGCCGTAGAGCCGGCTTTGGCGATTTCTTCCACCCCGTCGGGAAACGGGAAGAAGGCGTCCGAGGCCGCGACGGTGCCTTTCAACGGTAGTTGCGCTTTCATGGCGCCGACTTTGCACGAATCGACGCGGCTCATCTGGCCGGCGCCGACGCCGACGGTCTGACCATCGCGGGCGTAGAGGATGGCGTTCGATTTCACGTGCTTGCAGACCTTCCAGGCGAACATCAATGCGCGCTTTTCTTCCGCGGTGGGTGGGCGCTTCGTGACTACTTTCAGGTCGGCGTCTTTGAGTTTAAGGAGGTCGGCATCCTGGACAAGGATCCCCCCGGAAATATTCTTCCAGACCCAGTTCTGCTGGCCCGCGGGGACTTCGACGAGGCGCAGGTTCTTCTTGGACGCAAAGACTTCTCTGGCAGCGGCATCGAACGCAGGGGCGGCGATCACTTCGAGGAAGAGCTTGGCCATCTCCGTCGCGGCCGCTGCGTCGATCGGGCGATTCACGCCGATCACGCCGCCGAACGCCGACACCGGGTCGCATTCGAGGGCGCGCAGGTAGGCCTCGGCAAGAGTTTTGCCGGTCGCGGTGCCGCACGGATTGGTGTGCTTGATGATGGCGCAGATGGGCTCATCGAATTCCTGGGCCAGATCCCACGCGGCTTGCAGGTCCACGATGTTGTTGTAGGAAAGCTCTTTGCCCTGGAGTTGGCGCGCGTTGGCCACGCCCGCTCCTGAGCCGTCGGTGTACATGGCGGCCTTCTGGTGCGGGTTCTCGCCGTAGCGCAGGTCCATCGTTTTCTGAAATGAGAGACGCAACGTCTGCGGAAAGCCGGTGGGCGCTTGCAATTCGAAGGGGCCGTTCGCGCCCACGCGCTCAAGAGTGGAGGCTATCGCGGAATCGTAGGCGGCGGTGGTGGCAAAGGCTTTCTGCGCCAGGCGCCACTTGGTTTCTTTCGATAACCCGCCCCCCGAACGGGCCATTTCCTCGGCAATCGATTCGTAGTCGGAGGGAGAAGTCACGACCGCAACGTCCTGAAAATTCTTGGCGGCGGAGCGGATCATCGAGGGGCCGCCGATGTCGATGTTCTCGATCAGTTCTTCAAACGGAACGCCGGGCTTGGCGGCCGTTTTCTCGAAGGCGTAGAGATTGACGACCACCATATCGATGGCAGGAATGCCATGCTCGGCGACGGCCATGCGGTGAGAAGCGTCTTCCCGACGATGCAGGATGCCGCCATGCACCTTGGGATGAAGGGTCTTCACGCGGCCGTCGAGCATTTCAGGGAAACCAGTGAGTTCGGAAATGTCTTTCACGGCGATGCCGGCGTCACGCAACAACTTGGCGGTGCCGCCGGTAGAGACAAGTTCCACGCCCATGCCGGAGAGTTTTCGGGCGAAATCTACCAGTCCGGATTTGTCGGTAACGCTGAGGATGGCGCGCTGGATTTTGGACATGAAGGGCCTCGGAGCGAAGGGAAATTCTAGCAGTTGTTGAACCAGTTCTCAGTTCTCAGTTCTCAGTACGCCTCTAAGGAAGTCTCCCCACAGCAAGGCAGGAAGTGACACGAGACGCGGCAAGCCGTGTCACTGCGTCCGTGGTGCGATGTACTGAGAACCGAGAACTGGGAACTGAAAACTAGGCCTTCGCCTTGGCCTTCAGCTTGACCTGGCCGTCCTGCATTTCGACGGAGTAGACCACGGTGTCGCACTTGTGCAGCTTGCGGATTTCGGCGGTCTTTTTCTGGACGAAGGCGGCGAAGGAATCCAGGTTGCCGGAAACTTTCTCGCCTGACTTCTCTTTTGCCGCGCTCAGAGCTTTGTAAAGGGACTCCACTTTTTCGCGCTCCAACCTGGCGTCGGAGCAGGTCACGGTAAAGGGCTTGTCCTCAGCGTCGGCGTTGCGCGTGACTCCATACACGGCGTGGTGCTTCTGCTCGTGTTCCGCCGCGACGCGCACGCCCTGGACGGAGAGGAGGGCATCCTGGGGGCGGCGATAGCCTTCCTCGCGGATGCGCATCTTCTTGCGCCAGAGATCGCTGTGGATCGCATAGCGCTGGGCCATTTCGTTGTAGCGGAAACGCTGGGAAAAGCTCATGCGGGCGCCGTCGCTGAACTTGCGGATCAGCGCGACCACTTTCCATTCCACGTCGGCGGGAGGCCGCTTGCTCGGGTTGTTGAAAAAAACCTCGTATTCGATCTTCAGCCGTCGCAGTTGCTGGTCGAGGAGGTTCAGTTCCTCATCAATGGTCACGAAGAGCCCCTGGCCATCAGCTTAGCCTTGGTTGCAAGCTGCGGCGAGGTGCCCGGGGGACAGGGCCGGCAATGGTACGAAAGTACCCTTCGAGTCGTGAGTAGCGAGCGCTTCAGGCCGGAACTATTTCGAGGTGCTGGAAGCCATCTTCTTGATCATGGCTAGGACCAGCTTGCGGTCGCTGTCGTTCAGGTTGACAGCGTAGCGGCGGATCTGGCTGAGGAAGCGGACTTCGTCGTCGGAGAGTTGGGGCAGTCCCTTGCTGCCGTTGGTATTGCCCTGGGAGAAGAACTGGGACAGGGCAAGATCCATGGCGCCGGCGATTTTCGACAGAGTATCAAGCGAGGGGATGGTGTGGCCGTTCTCCACGCGCGACAAATAGCAGCGCAACAGGCCGGTGCGCTTCTCGATGTCGCCCTGGGACATCCCTTTTTGAAGGCGGAAGTTTCGAATGGTTTCGCCGATATTCATAGACACGCGACAGAATGAGCCGCGCAAAAGATGGCTGCATAGTAAACAGTGTAGTAGCGTCTGGCAAGAGGAAATTCCGGATCGGCAAAACGTGTTTTTTCGCCAACAACTTGCGTTCGCCGGGAAACTGCGCTAGAGCAACTTGTGCGCATCATCACTTCTTCAGGTTCGCGGCCAGGAAATCGACGGTGCGTTTCCAGGCGTCGGCCGCGTCATCGGCGCGGTAGCCCTGCTTGTTGTTGGGATTCTCGAAAGCGTGGCCTGCGTCGGGATAGATCTTGATCTCGATCTTCTTCCCGAGTTGGTCGACGGCCAAGCCGAACTTCTTCACGTCTTCCACCGCGATGCCGCGATCCTGTCCGCCGAAGATCCCGAGGATGGGAGCGCTAATTTTCTTCAATTCGGCGGGATCGGTGGCCAGGTGTCCGTAGTTGATGACAGCCGCCGCCAGCGTTGGTTCGAGCAGCGCGGTGTCGAGCGAATAGCCACCGCCCATGCACCATCCGATCGAGCCGATGCGGTCTTTCTTTACGTTTGGCTGCGAAGCGAGGAAGTCGAAAGCTGCGCGCAAGTCGCGCGAAGCGCGATCTTCGGGAACGCCGCGCATGATTTCGTGGGCCAGGTCGGGCGTGGTCGCAACCTTTCCGCGATAGAGATCGATGGCCAAAGCGACGTAGCCCTGATCGGCGAGTTTGGAAGCTTGCTCTTTCACCCAATCATTCAGTCCCCACCATTCGTGGATCACAATGAGCGCGGGAAATGGGCCCTTGCCAGCGGGGACGTAGAGCGTGCCACTAACCGTCTCGTCGCCGGATTTGTAGGAGACGGACTTGCCGTCGGCGGCGAGAGCGGAAAGAGCAACGGAAAGAATCAGCGCGAGGAAAAGAGATTTCATGCAGACCACCCTAACCTTGAGTTAGTTCATGTTAGCAGGAGATCAAGAAACGATTTCACAATGCAGAAGTCAGGATGCAGAAGTAACCCCTCTACTGCCGGAAAGTCAGGGTTTCATTTCTGCATTCTGACTTCTCACTTCTGCAAGTTCTCCACCTCTGCAATCTGCTCTGACCTCACAGCGCGTTTTGCGCGGCGACTTTCGCGTACCACTTCCCTGACGCCTTGATCGTTCGCTTCTGCGTTTTGAAATCCACGTAGGCCAACCCAAAGCGCTGGCTGAGGCCTTCGGCCCACTCGAAATTGTCCAGCAGGCTCCAGGCGTGATAGCCGCGCACGTCAGCACCGTCGTGAATGGCGCGGACGAGTTCGGAGAGGTATTGCTGGTGATAGGTGATCCGTCGCGCGTCGTCAACCGCTCCGCTTGGGCCGGGCGCGTCGTTGTAAGCGCAACCGCTTTCCGTAATTTCGAGAACCGGGCGGTTGTAGTCCTTGGTGATGCGCATCACCATGTCGTAGAGCGCGCGCGGCCAGACCTCCCAACCGATATCGGTCTTCGGGCCTTTGTCCCAGCCTTCCATGCGCGCGGGCAGGAAGATGAAACGCCGGTCGGAGAGGCGCTCGGTCAAGGTGGTCGCCGAGATGCGAGTGCGATAGTAGAGATTGATGCCGACAAAATCGAGGGGCACACGCACCAGTTCCATGTCGTCCTGGCGAATTTTCATGAAGAGGGCAGGCGAAAAAGAGAACGCCGACGGGTAGCGGCCGCGCAGCGCGGTCTCCAGAAACCAGGTGTTGGTGATCCCGTGCGCGCGCTCGGCCGCGATGCGGTCGTCTTCCGAGTCGGTGGCTGGTTCGCAGGGTGACATGCTGAAGGCACTGCCGACACGAGCCTTGGGGCGCACTGCCTTGACGGCACGGAAACCAGCGCCCTGGGCGAGATTGGCGGTATGCGTGGCGCGCAAAAAATCGAAAATGCTGCTGCGGCCCGGAGCGTGCGTGCCATCGAGATATCCAAGGCTGGTGAAGGCATCGGGTTCGTTGAGCAGCGTCCAGGTTTCGACGCGGTCGCCCAAGGCGCGAGCCATGATCTCGGCATAGTCGGCGAAGCGTCCGGCAAGATCTCGGTTGGGCCAGCCGCCCGCGTCTTCGAGCTTCTGCGGAAGGTCCCAGTGATAGAGCGTGAGCATGGGGCGGATGCGGGCTTCGAGGAGGGCATCGACCAGGCGGTTGTAGAAATCGAGGCCGGCGACGTTTGCTTTGCCGGAGCCTTCGGGTTGAATACGGGGCCAGGAGACGGAAAAGCGATAGCTGTTGAGGTTGAGCGCGCGCATCAACGCGATGTCTTCGCGGTAGCGGTGGTAGTGGTCGCAGGCGACGTCGCCGGTGGTGCCGTCGTTGATTTTGCCGGGGGTGTGCGAGAAACGGTCCCAGATGGATTCGCCCTTGCCGCCCTCGTTCCACGCGCCTTCAACCTGGTAAGCGGCGGTGGCGGTGCCCCAGTAAAAACCCTTTGGGAATGCGAGAGTCGGAGATGCCACTGCAAGGGCACGGCCTAGCAGCGGAGAGGCAGCGGCCACGGCCAGGGATCCAATGAATTGGCGACGAGTGATCAGGGGCGTTTGATCGTGTAGAGCTTTGCTCCGCGAGGACGGCCGAGGGCACCTTCACCCCAGCACACCAAAACCGGGTGTGCCGGGGGCCCCGAGGCTGTCCCTACGTGAGCTAGTTGTGCTTGATGAATTTTCCGTTCTTCTGGCCGGTGAGCGAGTTGTACAGCGTCTCCAGGAATGCATCTTCGGAGATGAACTCACCGGAATATTTCTTCCAGGGATCGAGAATCTTCTTCTCCTTCATCTGGGCCAGGGTCATGTTCTGCTTCAGTGAATCCTCGACGGCAGCGCGCGTTTCTTTCAGCATCTTCACGTAGGTGCGGACGTCGTCGAGGTTCGAGACTGGGCCGTGACCAGGGATGATCTTCACGTCGGCGGGAAGCTGCGCGATGGCCTTCTCTACGCCGTCGATCATGCCGTCGATGCTGCCGCCGCTGTCCACGTCAATGAACGGGAAGCCGTAGGTGACGAAGTCGTCGCCCATATGGACCACGTTCGACTTCGGAAAATAAATAACCGAGTCACCGTCGGTGTGCCCGGCGGGGAAGTGCAGCGCGCGGATGTCTTCGCCGTTCAGGTGCACGGTGACGTCGTGGTCGAAAGTGATGATCGGGAGCGCGCCCTTCGGCTGCGGCTTGGTGTCAAACTTCACCGAGCCGCCGTTGCCGGCCCGGCCGCCTTCCTCAAGGCGTTTGCGAACGTTGTCCTGGGCGATGATCGGCGCCTGTTTCTGGAAGAGCTCGTTCCCGCCGGTGTGGTCAAAGTGATAGTGCGTGTTGATGATGAAGCGGACTGGCTTGTCGGTAATGCCCTTCAACGCTGCCTGAATGCGGTCGGCGAGGGGAGCGTACTGGTCGTCGACAACGACAATGCCGTCTTCGCCAACCGACGCGCCGATGTTGCCTCCGGCCCCTTCCAGCATGTAGACGCTACCGCCAACTTTGATGACTTTGATCTGAACCTTGGTGAAGTCCTGGTCCTGGCCAAAGCAGAAGCCCGCCGAAAGACACGCGAGTATTGCAATGCGAGAAGTGGTGCGCATGGTTCTCACCCCTGAGAAGAGGAATTGTAAATGGAAAGGGGGCAGGTGTCAGGCGGCAGCTAGCAGAGGGCAGTTGTTGGATGTCTGGCTTGCTTTCTGGGACTCCGCCCATTCTTCGGTTCGGATGCGTCGTTGGTTTTCTGTGACCTGCCTGCTGCGACCTGCCACCTCTATGGTGTCCCTTCAAATAACGGCCAGAGCTGGTCGGCGGTGGCCCGGTAGATCGCGTAAGAACTGCCGGAGTCGCTGGTCCGGCGGAACAATAGATCGCCGCGGCCGTCGCCGTCGGCATCCACCGCGTCGATCAGTTCCATGTGGGGATAGATTTCCAGGTGCCGAGGATCCGTTTGCGCAAAAAATAGTTTGTGAAGTTCGCCTTCGAGATTGGTTCGGGCGACCAGAGTGATCTCTTCCGGAACGGCGTTTGCGTCCACGGTCTTGGCGACATGGGTTCTCGCCGAGAGCACGAGGACGGGCTCGTTGGAGTTGGAAAGATCAAAGATATGCAGCCGGACCTCGTCGAACGACACCTTGGGTGGAGTGGGCGCGTTGCGACTCGGGCGCGCCGGGCCGACTGCGGGCGGCGACTGGGTTTTGGCCCTGGCACGGAGTTCCGTATTGGCCAACTCCAGCATCTTGCTGCGATAGGAGGCCTCTTCGGCCGGCTTGAGGTCGAAAGTGTAGGGGCGGGGATCGGGGCCGCCGGCATCGGAGATGGCCGGAATCATTTGCGCCAGGCTGCTACCGGTGTCTTTGGCTGAGGCCGACCTGGCCGCGGGCGCAGGTTCATCGAACGTCTTCATGCGCTCCGCGCGAGCTTTGGGATCCGGTTTTCCGCGGCGCAGCACAGGACGGTTGGGATCCTCGATCGGTTGTTCGGCGGCCACTGGAGCAGCAACGGCCGGAGTTGCCGCTGCCTCAGGCGGTTTGGGAGCAGGTGTCGGCGCGGTAGGCGGTGCAGCCGGCTTGTCGCCGCGATGAAGCTTGGGCGGCGCATCTTTGTCCTCAAGGACCGGGATCTCGGCTTTCTTGTGAGTCTGCGGCGGCTTTGCCCCGGCGGCCAGCCAGGTGCCTTCAGCAATCCAGGAATGGAGCAGTTGTCCCGGCTGCGTGATTGTGAACATGCCCTGCGAGGTCCCGGTGCGGAATGCCTCGTACACGACGCCGAAATCGAGCGCCATCGGAATCGGGCTGGCCTTATAGGAGCCCGCATCGTAAAACTTATCGTCCACCATGATGGCGACCGGGATCAGCCGGCCTTTACCGTTCGCGGTGAGTTGGATCAGGCCCAACGCCCGCGGGCCCTTGGATCTGGTGGATTTCTGCGCAAACTGCGCCCAGCCCAACTGAGCGACGGCAGCCGCGGCCAGAAGGATGACGGCGGGCAGGGCGCTGCGATATAACCAAGAACGACAGAACGAAGAGCAGTGAGGAGAATATCCCATGGAAGTCAATGATAAGGCCCCCGACTTTAATACGACGGATGAGAACGGCAAAGAAGTTGCCTTGAAAGATTTTCGCGGCAAGACGGTGGTGCTCTATTTCTATCCCAAGGCGGACACGCCCGGTTGCACCAAGGAAGCCTGCGAGTTTCGCGATACCTACAAAAAGATCGAGAAGACGGGCGCGGTCCTGGTCGGAATTTCCGCCGACACGGCAAATGCCCAGAAGAAATTCCAGGACAAGTTCAGCCTTCCCTTTATGCTGCTGGCCGATGCGGAGAAGAAAATCGCCAACCTCTTTGGCGTAGTCAAAGAGAAAAACATGTACGGCAAGAAGGTGATGGGCATCGCCCGGACCACCTTTGCGATTGGGCCGGACGGCAAGATCCAGCACGTCTTCAACAACGTGAAGGCGGAAGGGCACGCCGAGCAAGTGCTGGAATACTTAAAGGCATTGCAGAAGTAAGAAGTCAGATTGCAGAAGTTAGTTCTCAGTTCCCGGTTCTCAGTTCTCAGTCCGAAGGGAGAGCGCCTTCTACTTCTGCAA
>Ga0302172_10000017_pt1 | contig 35703 bp, 38 predicted proteins | sample I_Fen_N2_3_FD_198777 | JGI IMG/M metagenome (GOLD analysis project Ga0302172, IMG submission 198777) | Peat permafrost microbial communities from Stordalen Mire near Abisko, Sweden - I_Fen_N2_3 | ecosystem: Environmental > Terrestrial > Soil > Wetlands > Permafrost | place: Sweden: Abisko... | reverse complement strand
CAAAGCACGGGCCCGATTTGGAGGGGAAGCAGGCTGGGTCGTCTGTCCGTAGACGTGGCGGTATCGAGGACGTGACTACTAGCCACAATAGTAGGCGATTCTAACGAAGGTTGATTGTTTTGTTAGCAATTATTTGCGTGTTACGGAAAGCGGAACGGACTCGAGGAACGGAAGCTCGCCCGTCCTGAGCGAAGCGCACGAAAGAGGGTTTGCCCTCAGGACGACAATCTGGTGATTGTTCCGGTTATGCTCCCATCGTCAGCACAACCCGGAAGCGGGCGCGGCCGCTGATCATCTGCTCGTAGGCTTCGGTCGCTTTCTCCAGGGGATAGCGCTCGATCATGGGACGCACACCGGTTTGGGAGCTGAAGCGGAGCGTGTCTTCGGAATCGATGGCCGATCCTGAGGGCCAACCCTGGATGGACTTGCGTCCGCCAATCAGTTGCAGAGGGGTGACCGTCAACGCCTCAGTGCCGGCTCCGACCACCAGCAGTTTGCTGTCGGGCGCGAGGCCATCCACCAGCGCCGACATGGACTTCGAATCCGGTGCGGTGGCGAGAATCACGCGCGCGCCTCCCAGTTTATGGAGCGCTTCCGCGGGATTTCCGGCGGCCGTATCCACATAGGCGCTCGCGCCCAGTTTGCGGGCCAGAGTTTCCTTGTCCGAACCGCGGCCGATGGCGACGGTGCGGAACCCCATCTGGCGTGCGTATTGGATGCCAAGATGGCCCAGTCCGCCGATGCCTTGAACTGCCACCAAATCGCCCGCCCGCGCTCCCGAATTGCGTAGTGCGTTGAACACGGTGATCCCGGCGCAAAGCAGCGGCGCAGCTTCGGCGGCGGGGAGGTCGTCGGGCATGGCCGCCACGGCTTCCGCAGGTGTGACCATGTATTCGGCGTAGCCACCGTCATGGTTGATACCGGTGATCTTCTCAAACTGGCAGAGGACGAAGTGGCCGCGGCGGCAGGAATCGCAGGTGAAGCAGTGGCCGCCGTGCCAGCCGACTCCGACGCGCTGCCCAGGTTTCCAGTTCGTCACGTCGGCGCCGATCGCATCGATTCTTCCGGCGATCTCGTGGCCGGGAACCCGTGGATACTGAATCCCGGGCCAGTAGCCCTCCTTGACCAGCAGATCGCTGTGGCAGATGCCGCACGCTTCCACCTTGATACGCACCTGTCCGCGGCCGGGCTCGGGAATATTCCGCTCGACCAGTTCGAGACCACCGCCTGCTTTTGCTACCTGCACTGCTTTCATGAGAGCCATTCCTGGATGCCTTTCAAGTTGTGGAAGGATGACGATCTTTCAAAACAGTTGAGATGACGGAACAGCAACGGAAGACGCAAATTCGCACGACCCTCAGCGGGTCGAGATACCAGGCGGCAAGCGACGAACTGCGAATGGCCAACGACGAACGGCTGCCGACTAACGATTCTTATTCACTTCTCCTTCGAACGAATGCTCTGGACTGTGCCCGGGCTCCGGGAAATCGGAATCCGCTCCGTCCACGATGGGATCAGAGTCGCGGTGCGAGAGCTGGCCTTTCATCGAGTTGTTGCCGGGTTGTGCGCGGTCGTCGGGTTCGAGGGAGCCCTTTCCGCGGTCAGAGTCATTTTTCAGATGGTCGGCGGCATGAGTGGGCATGGATAGCCTCCCGAGTGATGGAGGAATCAAAATCGATACGGGCTAAGGCTACGCCGAAATTGGTGCCCCGGCAATCAGGTTGGAACTGTAGAACCGCCATCTCGCCGAGTGCCCTCGGTTACGACTGTAACTGCTATCAATTCATCGAATTGTAACGATAGGGATATTTAATGACCGGCAGACGCCCAGCGGAATCTAATATTAAGCATGACAAAGAAACATCTAAAGCGACATCTGTTCGTGAGCGACTTCGACCAGACATTGACCTTCAACGATACGGGCTATGTGCTGAGCGAGATGGTGGGCATTTCAGTAGAAGAATTTGAGCGCAAGGCCAAGGGAATGGCGCAGCTGAACCTGGTTCAGCAGGGCGCTGAACTGGCCTACCTGCTGTTGCATGATCCCGAGTTCCGCTCCCGCGTGCGCAAGGACGATCTGTACGAGGTTGGGAAGCGCATCCGCCTGAAGGAGAACATCAAGCAGGTTTACGAGATCCTGGACCGACGCATCGACGGGTTCCACTTCGATTTCTATGTGCTCTCGGCGGCGCCCGTGGAAGTGATCAAGTCGGCGCTGGAAGGGATCGTGCCGGAGGACCACATCTTCGGAACGGAGTTCAAGTACAGCGCGTCGGGTGAAATCGAAAGCCTGGTGCGAGCCACCGCCGGATACGGCAAGGTAGCGCGGCTGGATCAACTCGAGGAGCAACTCGGGATTCCGGCGGACCACATTGTGTATGTCGGCGACGGCAGCTCTGATATTCACGTCATGCTGCACGTCAACCGGCGCGATGGTTTCACCATCGCTGTTTCAGAGTCCAAGCATGTCGCGCAGATCGCCAAGCGGACCGTGCTGAGCGACAACGCCCTGGCTACGCTGGTGCCGATCCTGGAAGAAATTGTGGGATGGCAGCGGCCTCGCATCCGCCAACTCTTCGAGTCCTACGGATTCCTCATTCAAGGCTGGGACCGCGTGCAGACCGACTGGCTGACGCTGCGTGCGACAGGCGTCGTGGCGGAGGAACGGGCAGCCGCGGCGGAAACAAGCTGAGCGAGTGCCGCGTCTGAGGCCTGAAACTCGGCTTGCCAGGCCGTCAAGAAATCTCTCCGGCCCACATTTACTTCCGGGAAGTTCACTTCTTGGATCGCCCAGCCGGGGAAGGATCGGGTTGCAGTGTTGCCTCTAGATTCTTTAGCGTACCCAGGGAGTAGGCTGCGGAATCGCGCTCTTGAACGCCCGTCTTCAACTCCAGCAATTCACTCAGCCGTCCCATGACAACAAGCTTGACCGCTTTGATCCGCGCCGGAAACTCGTCGAGGGCGATCTCATCGAGACCAGCCTCCGCAAGCGATTTCCAAACCTGCTGCGCATCGGTTTCGTCATTCTTACTGCTCATGGTTCCACGCCCCGGTTTGTCCCGGGCTCCCTAGCTCTAGTCTATTTCCAGCGATCGCTCGGCCCCAGGCGGTTTATGTCCGCTTGGCATGTACCTGAGATATGTGTACGCCAGGTACTGGTTGAGTTCCGCCCAGAAAGGCTGCTCCCGGCTGCGAGGGTCCAACCCGGCTCCTGCCATGGAGACGAGCCGATCCTCGCACCTCTCTCGCTCATCCTGGGTAACCTCACTGGCCTTGCGCCAGACGGTATGTTCGGGGCATCCGGAGACTTTGCGCTCTGGGATCACCCGTCCATCCTCAAGAACGAAATCCCGCCAAACCAGGCCCCACCGCACTTCTTGGAGAATTCCCGTTCCCCAGCCATCCGAGGACTTGAACGTGATGGTCCGCCCTTCTTCCGGTGGCCAGTTTGCGCCCGTGCGTACTTCCTCTGCCGTGAGTTTCATCATTCGGATATGGGCGGGCAACTGGTTTCAATTGTTGTCTTCGGGCTCGGGCCGGCGGCTGACGACTTGAGATCCCTTCACCGTTGGCTTGGGCCATGGTTGACGAGACAAGACGCGGTCCACGGCCTGTTCCACCATGAACATAAAGGACGATTCATTCTCCGGGACCGCGATGGGCGTCGCCAATGCCATGTTGAGCGCGTTTACCCGGGGAACTACCCTGGCCACCGGCACCATGTGGATCTGCTGCCTCAGGTATCCGATCCAGAGAAGAGTGACGGCGTTGTAGGCCACACTCTTCACCAGGCTCACGGTTGCAACGGTACCATCGCCGTACCGCATCACGATGTTGACCAGTATCAGTTCGATGCTCGCGAAGACTCCGAATCCCAGCGCGATGCCGAATACCTGTTGCCGCCAGCAATCCTTGAGAACCCGGCAAAGCAGCATCAAAAGGACGACGAGGCCGCACTCCATGAGCCGCACGCTGCGATCAAACGCCAGCACGGCCGCGACCACCCGGTCCGCACTGCCTTCTTGGCTGGAGAGCGCGCCCACTACCGCAACTACCAGCAGCAGCCCGCAAGCCCACCGGAATATGGTCGATCCCAGGGTCTGAATCCCGCCATACTCTTTGAAAAGGTGGTGCAAAACTTCGTCCATCACCGTGACCGCCAACAGAACGCTGATGGCATTTCCGGTCCAGTATGCGTCGAAATAGTTTTCGTTGAAGTACCGGTAGGTGACGAAGAGGAATCCCGATTTGACGAGTTGAAAGACGATGTAGGAAAAGAAGCGCGGGAAAACCCCCTGCATCTTGCGCTGGACCATGAAGGTCAGAAGGGTGATCTGCAGCGCCGGACCCGCGATCCAGCTCACGTAAGTTAGCCAGTTCATCGCTGATGTGCCCCTGAAGATCGGAAGCATACCTCTCCCCTGGCAGCCTTGCAATCACAATTTTGGCGGCCCTGCTTTCGATTTAGGGAGTTACCCTATCTGCTCGCGCATTTCTTTCCGCGACAGAAAGGCATGGGGTCGCTGCCATCGGCAATAATCACCTCCTGTTGGGTGCGGACCGAATTACCGCCCTGGACCGCGTCCTTCGGAATTGCGCAGTACATTCCAGCCAGAGCCAGAACGGTGAGCAGGAGTTCAACAGACTTGTTCATTGGGGGAGTTCTCCTAAGCGCAGATTCGCGCGTGGCGAAGTATATGCCCGGTTGAGGGCAATTGCGCGGTGGAAATCTGTGGATAACTTCTATTCCCCGGCCGGCGTCAGCCCAAGCCGGTAGCGCCTTTCAGGCGATTAAAGTTTCAGGAAGCACGTGGCCTGGGCATCCCAATCTTGGAGCAGGGCCGGACGGGATGAGCGAAGGCAACGTGCCGTTCCCAACCCGTGGACTCATCGCGGATTCCCGGCCGAGGGCAAGGTTGATGGAATCGGGCGTTAGCGCTCACGATTCGGTGGCTGGCGTAATCGCAATATTTCAAGAGCAATCCCGTGGGGTAATTTCGGAGTTGCCGGCAACCCATCCGGCACAGCCGGACCCACTGCAAGGCCCTTGCTTGCGAATATAATGGCATGCTCAATGGCCCTCACCTCTGGCACGAAGCTCGGACCGTATGAAATTAGCGAACTGCTGGGCGCCGGTGGGATGGGCGAGGTGTACCGGGCGCGCGACGCGCGTCTGGATCGCAGTGTTGCGATCAAGATTCTGCCCGCCGCATTCTCCGCAGATAGAGACCGGTTGCGCCGCTTCGAGGAGGAGGCGCGCTCGGCATCTGCCCTCAACCACCCCAATATTGTCACCATCCACGAACTTGGACGGGAAGGTCCCACTCATTACATTGCGATGGAACTGGTGGAGGGGAAGACGCTGCGCGACCTGCTTGTCTCCGGCTTGCTGCCAATGCGAAAAGCAATTGAAATCGCGGCGCAGGTTGCGGATGGTTTGACCAAGGCGCATGAAGCGGGCATCGCGCATAGGGACTTAAAGCCCGAGAACTTAATGGTCTCGCACGATGGATTCGTCAAAATTCTCGATTTTGGCCTGGCGAAGGTCACGTCGCCCAGCGGAGAGCGACCGGATATGTGCGCCACGTCGCAGACCACGCCGGGTCTGGTTCTGGGAACGGTGGGATACATGTCGCCGGAGCAGGCCAGAGGTCAGCCATTGGATTTCCGGGCGGACCAGTTCTCGTTCGGCTTGGTGCTCTACGAGATGGTGACTGGGAAGCGCGCCTTTCAGAGAAGCACAGCAGCCGAGACACTGGTGGCCATTCTCCGGGAAGAAGCCGTGCCGATCGGAGCGCAAAACCCAGACGCCCCGGCCCCGCTGTGTTGGGCTATCGAGAGGTGTCTGGCGAAAGAGCCCGATAAGCGCTACGTCTCTACCCGAGATCTCGCGCGGGAACTGGCAGCCATACGCGACCGCTTCTCGGAGAAGCCGGTGAAGCAGGCGGAGGTCCGCCCGTCGAATCTCCCGGTGCAGCGAACCGGTTTTGTCGGGCGGGAGAAGGAAGTGGCTGCAGCCAGGGAACTACTGCTGCGTCCAGATGTCCTCCTGGTTACAGTTACGGGTCCCGGAGGAATCGGCAAGACGCGTCTCGCGGTACAAGTGGCGAGTGGCCTTGTCGAGCGCTTTTCAGGTGGCACTCATTTTGTTCCACTCTCCTCGCTAAGCGATCCGGCCTTGATCGCTTCCGCGATCGTTCAGACGTTGGGGATTCGGGAGGGGGGAGGCAGGTCGCCGCTCCAAATACTCAAGGAGAACTTGAATGATTCATTGCGCGCGCCAATGCTGCTCCTGCTGGACAATTTCGAGCACCTGATGCAAGCGGCACCTACCGTGGCAGAACTCCTGTCGGTTGGCGCCAATCTTAAGATCATGGTAACGAGTCGCGCAGCGCTGCACGTGTACGGCGAACATGAATTTCCGGTGTTGCCGCTGGGCATGCCGGATTCGCTGGCCCTGCCTCCGGTTGACGTCCTGTCGCAGTACCCCGCGGTCGCGCTGTTCGTGCAGCGCGCTGTCGCGGTCAAGCCAGATTTTGAGCTGAACCGGGAAAACGCATCGGCGGTCACCGAGATTTGTGCCCGATTGGATGGTTTGCCTCTCGCGATCGAACTCGCAGCCGCCCGGGTTAAAGTTCTTTCGCCCTCTTCCATGCTGACCCGCCTGACGAGCCGGTTGCAGCTATCCACTGGCGGCTCGCGCGACCTGCCTCAGCGGCAGCAGACGCTTCGCGCCGCCATGGATTGGAGCTACGATCTGCTCAGCGCTGCCGAGCAGAAGCTTTTTCGAAGGCTATCGGTGTTCGTGGGCGGATGCAATCTGGAAGGCGTCGAAGCTGTATGCGACACCAAGAGTGATCTCGATTTGGACCTCCTCGACGGCATGGCATCCATGGTGGACAAAAGCCTGGTGCAACAGGTCGAGCAAGCGAGGGGTGAATCGCGGTTCATCATGCTGGAAACGATTCGCGAGTACGCTTTGGAGAAGCTGGAAGCCAACGGCGAGGAGGCCTTGACGAAGCGCGCCCATGCCGCCTACTGCCTGGTGCTGGCGGAAGAAGAGGCCACGGAGCAGAGTGGCGCGGAAGCTGTGGAATGGCTGGAACGCTTCGGGTTCGAGCACGACAATTTTCGCGCGGCTCTGGAGTGGCTGACTCAAACCGAAGATGCGGATTGGGGACTGCGTCTCGGCACAGCGCTGTTCCGCTTTTGGGAGATTCGCGAGTGTCTCGCCGAAGGCAGGGACCGGTTGGGTCGATTGCTGAAACTGACAGGAGCGGCCGTTCCCAGCAAGCTGCGCATGCGCGCCCTCTTTGCCGCAGGCGTGCTCGCCGGGGAGCAGGGAGATTACGCCGCAGCGGAGACGCTCATCAACCAAAGTCAAGACGTCGCGCATGAGTTGGGTGACAAAATGGGCATCGCCGTCTCGCTCAACGCGCTGGCGGTCTTTGCTCGCGACCGGGGTGATGTCGCAGTTGCGCACGTCCTGTTCGAAGCCGGTCTAGGGCTGTGGAGAGAGCTGGGCGACCAGAAGGCCGTCGCTCAAGCTCTTAGTAACCTGGCCAATGTCCTCAAGTTGCAGGGAGACTACGACCGCGCGCGATCGCTATATGCGGAGTGTCTTGCAATCTTCCGAGGGAGGGGAGACCGGACGGGTGTCGCCTGGTCGCTAAACTACCAGGGGGATGTTGCACGCGATCAGGGCGATTCCGCTGCCGCGCAGGCATTGTACGAACAGGGCCTGGTGATTTTTCGGGAGATCGGCGACCGCTGGGGCATTGCCGGAACGCTGGCTGATCTGGGAAGCTTGGCAAGGGAACAGCGAAATTATCCCAGAGTTCACGCCCTCTACCGGGAAAGCATAAAACTTTTTCAGGAACTGGAACATAAACGCGGGATTGCCCGCTTGCTGGAGTGTTTCGCATGCTCAGCGGCTGCTCAATTCCAAGCCGAGCGTTCGCTGCGGCTGGCGGGGGCCGCTGCTGCGTTGCGCCAGAATATTGGAGCTCCTCTCACCCCGGCGGAACAGGCCAAACTGGAAGCAAGTCTGCATCCGGTGCGGCAGGTATTGACCAACACGGTAGGCGCAGCAGCCTGGTTGGAAGGTTGGGCCTTGCCGGTCGCGAAAGCTATTGAAGAGGTGCTGATGCCCGAGTCTGCATCTCTCACGGGTTAGCGCACGGGATCTCTGACCGGCGGAAGATGTTGGCGAAAGAAAACCGGATGTGCCACGGCAAGCTTCCGCCAGCGCTTACCCCGCCATTGTCGGGTCGATAAGTCGGCGCACGGCGGAGACGCGATTGGCGGGAATGCCGACGCGCCTGGCGTGTTCTTGGATGGTCGCATCGTCCGGGGCGAGATAGACGCAGTACACTTTGTCGCCGGTTACGTAGCTGTGGAGCCAATGGATTTCGGGACCCATCGCCTTCAGAACGTTGACCGACTTTTGGGAGACTTCCCGTAATTGCGCTTCGGTTAGATTTCCGGCGCCCGGGATTTCACGTTCGATAACAAATTTAGGCATGCCCCCCCCGATGTCTACTGATGCTAGCATGCAGTGGGAGTGGCTTCAAGACGGCTTGGACGAAGCTGCTCCAGTCTGCGAAAAATTGCCAACCAGCACTAAATAACGAGGTCGACATGGATATTCGATCGCTTCAGAAGCCCCTGAAAGAGCAATACCGTAATGACCCAAATGCCTCGAAAATCACCATCCGCGCGAAAGGCGGGCCAGCGGATGTTCCGGTGGCATGCTCGGTCGATCTCGGACGTGCCATCTACCAGGCCGAGGCCCACCAGGGAGTCGGAGGCGCGGGTGCTGGCGCCTGTTCGGGTGACCTTCTGCTGGGGGCCCTGGCGGCTTGCGCGCAGATCACCTGTCAGATGGTGGCGGCGGCTATGGGCATACCAACCGAACGCATTGAGGTCATGGTGGAGGGAGACTTGGATCTAAGAGGTACCCTGGGCATATCAAAGGAAGTGCCCGTCGGCTTTGAGAGCATTCATCTTCATTTTGATGTCACTGCGCCTAAGGCAACACCGGAACAACTGCGCGGATTGCGGGAGAAAACAGAACAGTATTGCGTGGTGATGCAGACCTTGATGCGTCCGCCGAGTCTGCAGACCGAGTGGGCGGGACACGACTGAACACCCGGCTGCGACCGGTCTTCCTGCCGTAAACAGCGATAACGCCACGGATCAGCGATTTTTTGGCGCTGTTCCTGCCTTCCGCAGCCTTTCCCGTGCCTGCGTCGCCTCGTTCGTCCTGGGATAGCGCTGGATGACGTGCTTCAACTCCTGCGTGCCTTCCTCGGCCTGTCCGAGTTCAAGCAGCGCATATCCCTTCTTCAGTTGCGCGGCGGCAGCCTTGTTTCCACTGGGAAAATTCTGTAGCACCAGGTCGTACTGCTCGGCGGCCTTCTTGAAGTTACCTGCCCGGAACTGGATTTCCGCGAGATAAAAGTAAGCATTTCCCGCCAGGTCGGTGTTGGGATAGAACTTGACGTAATCGGTGAATTCCTGCGTCGCCAGGTCATTCTTGGCGCCGTTGTAGTCGCGCAGGGCGTTGTTGTAGAGCACGTCAGGCGGCGGGGCCTGGGCCATTGCCTGCGCCTGCTGTTGCTGCTGGGACTGCTGAGCTGCGAGCGACTGCTGAGCCGCTTGCATGTCCTCAAGCTGCTTGTTCACCTTGGCGAGGCGTACCTTGAGTTCGTCCATGGTGTCGTTCAGCGCCTGGATCTGCCCGGAAATCTGATCAATCTGTCCGGCACGATCCTGCTGCTGTTTGGTGATCACCGCCTGCAGGTCGTTGATCGCAGCCGTCACTTTGTTGGCCGCGTCGGTGTTCTTTTCGACCAGGTTCTTCATGACCCCCATGCGCTCATTGAAGGACTGATTCATCTGGGTCATCTGTTGCTGCAACTGGTCGACCTGGGTCTGCAGTTGGATCATTTCCTTGCTGGCGCCGTAGGCGGGAGCGAGCCCCATCCAGAGCGTGAGGAAGAGCGCGAGTAGGGCGTGAAGACGATTCGATTTCATAGCTGATCTATTCAATGCCAAAACTCCTGCGGGTGTCCAGCGGGTGGTACCCAAGTAAATAAAGGGCGGCCGAAGCCGCCCTCGTTCGATGCAGTTTGCCACTCCAGCTACTTTTCGTAAATGAAGTGCCCGCGGCGGTTTTGCTGCCAACAGGAATCGTTGGACTCGGTACAGAATGGCTTCTCTTTGCCGTAGCTGAAGGTTTTGATGCGATCGCCACCAACTCCGGCCTGAATCAGCGCATTCTTCACCGCGTCGGAGCGGTTGGTGCCGAGCGCGAGGTTGTACTCCGTCGATCCACGCTCGTCGCAGTGCCCCTCCACCGTGATGCGGATGTTGGGATGCTGCTGCAGGAACTGGGCGTCGGCCTGCAAATCTGCCTGCTGGTCGGCGCGGATGTCCGCCTTGTCATAGTCGAAGTAGATGTCCTTCACGTTTTGCGCGAAGAGCTGTTCTTCGGTCAGAGAAGGCGGCGGTGGTGGTGGAGGCGGCGGAGCGTTGACGGTGACGCGCGCGGTTGCGTCCTGCGTTCCACCGGTGCCTTTGGCTGTCAGGTGATAGGTGGTCGAGTCGGCCGGTGTAACCTGGCGCGAGCCACTTGCTTCCACGGTGCCGATGCCGTCAATGCTGATGTCAGTGGCGTTCGTCGTCTGCCAGCTCAGCGTCGTCGCTTGCCCTTTGTCTACCGTATTGGGATTCGCCGACAGCGAGGCAGTCGGAGAGGCTAGGGCCGGTGGCGGCGGGGGCGGTGGTGGCGCAACTTTCTTCTTGCAGGCGCCCAACATCAGGATAGCGCCGAGTACGAAGACCAGGGTTATCCACTTCTTTATCGGGTGCTTCACCAAGTTCCTCCATTCTTCTGTGCGCCCGGATTGTGGCGTGCTTATTTCAGATTCACGGCGGGGCGCACTCTCAGCCGGCCGCAAAACCGTTTTCCCATAATTGATATTACTTCCAACTCCAGTTCGGTTGTGTATTATTCCCGCTAAACGTTAACTGCTTAACATTTGTGCCGTCGGCCAGCATGCTAAAGATCTGGTCGCTGCCCGTGCGATGCGACTGGAAAACAACATGCCTGCCATCCGGAGACCAGCACGGGGCATCGTTGCGCCCGGAGTCGTGGGTGAGTTGCACCCACTGCTTGCTGGCGACATCCATCAGGTAAAGGTCGTTCGATCCGGGCTCCCCCGGCCCGTACTTGCGCATCCAGGAGAAGGTCAGGAATTGGCCGTTGGGTGACCAGTTGGGCGAAACCGCGTAGCCCTGGTCGGTGAGGCGCTGCACATTGGTGCCGTCGGCCTCCATGGTATAGACCTGCGGCAGTCCGGTACGCCCGCTCACGAACGCAATCTGCGCCCCGGTCTTGCGGTTCCAGGTAGGGGAAACATCGGGACCCTGGCCCGATGTCAGGCGCCGCAAGTTCCCACCCGAGCCATCCACCACGAAAACATTCGGATATCCGTTGCGCGAGGAGGAAAATGCGAGTTTCCCGTCGGGCGACCACGAAGGCGAGAGGTTCATCCCTCCGAAGCGCGGGAAACTGATCATCCGGTTCAGGTCGAACGAGTACAGCATGATCTCCCATCCGGTTTTGGTGACGGAACTGAAGGCCAGCCGTGAGCCGTCGGGTGAAATGCGCGGCGAAAGCGAGATCGCGCCCAGATGGGTGACGGCATGCTGGTTGGCGCCGTCATAATCCATCGTCCAGATTTCCTTTTGCCCGCCGCGGGCGCTGACAAAATAGATCTTGCTTTCGGCAATGCCCGCAATGCCTCCGCCCAGGCGAAAGATGATTTCGTCGGCAAACTTGTGCGCGATCACCCGCACGGCTTCGGCCGTGCCATTGTCGTTGTACTGCTTGCCGAGGACTTGAGGCGAACCGGAACTCTTGACGTCATACAGCCAGCCTTGTACCTGGACCTTGTCCGCGGACACGCCAAGGTTGCCAAAGGCGAGCATCGAGGCGTTCGGCGGCTGCTGGTTCCAGGCCGAGAGGTTGACTTCGCTGGGCTGTCCCGGAACCTGCTCGGGATAGAAGCTTTTCGAAACCAACTCGAAGATGCCGGCGTTATCAAGGTCATTCCAGAGCGTGTCGTTGAAAGTCTTCAGCAGGTCAGTATTCTTGGGGTCCGGCGTTGACGGCTTGAAGTCGGATGCGGCGAGACGCACTTTTTCCACGCCAAGGCCGGTGCCGGTGCGAATCCAGTCCTGGGCAGAGCCGGTAGCGGCCAGCAGAAGCAATGCAGCGACGATGAAGCCTAGAGAACGAGTGCGGTAAGCCGGGTTGCGCAATGTTTGCTCCCTCTTTGCTGCTGCTGCTACCGAGTCCTGCGAACGACTAGCGATGAACAACCAACGACTATCTCTTGTAATCGAACCAGAACTCCACAGATACCCTATTTCCAGAATAGTCGGGCGGCAACGGTCCGAAAGTATCAATGCGCTGAATTGCCCGAACGGCCGAGATGTCGAGCGAGGGAATCCCGCTGGTCTGTTCGATCTGCACGTTGGCCGGGTGCCCGTCCCGTGCAATGTCGAACGTCAGGTACACGCGGTTCGCCGCGCTGATTCCGGGATCCACCTCGTATTTCAGCCAGTTTTCCGAAACCTTCTGCTGAACGACTTTGACATACCAGGAGAAGCGATTGCCGAAATCGCCGCCGCCTCCCGTGAAACCGAATCCGCCCTTCGCCCCGCCCGCGCTGAACATGCCGTACGGCCCGCTGACCGGTCCGCCCTGGCCATAGGGAATCTGGTTCGACTCCTCCGGTTCCGGCGCCGGTTTCCGCTGGGTGGCGCTGGCCGCGGGTTTCGGTTTGATCTTGGCATTCTTGTCGGGAATCGGAATTGCTTCGGGTTCCTGCTCTTGAACCTTGGGCTGCGATTTTGAAAGTCCCTTGGAGTCGGTTGCCAGCACGTTCTCCGTCTGGACGGGATTGGCCGGCAAGGGAACAGTCGACACCAGGACCGCCCCCATCGCGTCGCCTCCTCCACCGCCTCCCCAGCCTTCGCCACGATAGCCGTGCATGAACACTGCGTAGAGCACCACAAAGACGGTGAACGCCACATGCAATCCGACTGACCATGCCAGGGGCCGGCTCAGTCCGCCGTGTTCGGAATAGATGTCAGCGTTTGCCGCCATGGGAGTCGATCGGCTGCGTCACAATGCTTACGTTGCTGATGCCCGACTGCTTGATCGCGTCCATCACCGTCGCGAATGCGCCAAAAGGAACATCCTCATCGGAACGCAAATAAATCGCCTGATGCTGCGGGTCGCGAATGCGCTGCTTCAGGCGCGCCGCGATCTGGTTGATGTTGATCGGGTCATTGCCCAGGTACACCTTCTGCGACTTATCGATACTGATGACCAGTCGCTCCTCGGTGACTTCCTTTACGGTGCGGGTGTGGGGCACGCTGACTTCGATCCCCGACTGCAACACCGGGGCGGTCACCATGAAGATGACCAGCAGCACCAGGACCACGTCCACCAGTGGGGTGACGTTGATATCGGACAGCGCGCTCTGAGTACGCCCGTTGGCAGCGGTAAAGGCCATCAGCGCCGGACCTCGGGCGCTGGCGCCGCCAGTTGGCGCTCCACAAGATTCAGCATTTCGAGACTGAAGTCGTCGTTGCGCGCCGCCAGTTCTCGAATCGATGCATTGATCAGGTTGTAAGCAATCACTGCCGGAATCGCCGCCGCCAGGCCGGCCGCGGTGGTGATCAATGCCTCAGACACGCCGGGAGCGACTGCACGCAATGTGGCCGCCCCGGCCGTACCCAGTCCGTGGAACGCGTCAATGATTCCCCACACCGTGCCAAAGAGACCGATGAAGGGCGTGACCGCGCCCGTAATTGCCAGCCATGGCACATTGCGCTCCAGGCGGGTGATTTCTTCCGAAGACGCGACCTGCATCGCGCGCTGGATCGCCACCACGTTTTGAACCGAGCCGGTCATTCCCATCTGGCGCCGGAACTCCTCCACCGCGCCTCCGAAAACGCCCACCAGGGGGCTGGGGCGAAACTGTTCTGCCACGGACGCCACATCCTGCATGCGCTGTGCCTTGCGGAAGGCACGCACGAAGCGGGCGCTTTGGGTCCGGGCGCGCTGGATCACCCGCCATTTGGAAAGGATCACGGCCCAGGAAATGACGCTGAAGGCGAGCAGCAGCAACAGCGCCGCTTTGGCTACAGCGCCGGTCTGCAGAACCAGATCAACGATTTCGCCACCGACAAAGAGCAAGAAGACTGGAGAACAATGCATGGGCGTTTAGAAGAGTGTCGTTTTGCGATTATAGACCCTAAGAATGCGGGCCCCCGAGGGAGGGTACCGCCGCGGTCAACGCCCAGCCCGCAGATGGCTGCTCGCCACTCACATCATGGCTCCCTGAGGCGGAGGAGAGCAGCGCACCGCAGCCTCGCCCTATTTCGGAACCGTCACTTTTGCTTCGTTGGAATATCCGCTTTCATCCCCGTTGGAGTTCACCGCGGTGGCCACATAGAAATATGTCGCTCCGCCGGTGACGCTGGTATCGGCGTAATTGGTGGAAGCATCCAAAACGGAATTCATGAGTGAGTAGGGCCCACCGTGCGAGTTCCCGCGGTACACGTTGTATCCGACGGCTCCACTGCTGGCGTCCCAGGACAGATCCGCCTCATGGGATCCGGCGGCCACTCCGCCACCTTTCAGTGCCTCGGAAGTCGGGGAGTTCACGGCATTGCTCACGACGATGAAGTTGCCGGTTGCCTGGCCCGAGGCGCTGGGAGTGAATCGAATCGATACAGGCATGCTCTGTCCAGATGGAATCGTCACGGGCAGTGCCAAGCCGTGGATCGAAAACTCGGGATTGTCTGTTTGGGCGGACGAAACTGTTACGTTGCCGCCTATTGCCGAAAGCGCAGCTTGCAGAGTGGCGCTTGACCCAAGTGTTACGGAGCCGAAATCCAGGGTCGCGGGCGAGATTGCCAATCGCACGTCAGTGCTGTTGAAACCTCTTCCTGCCAAGGCCATGGTAAGAGTTGGGTTCAACGCATTGCTGCGCAGAGTGGCAGTACCGGTGACCCGCCCGGTTGCGGCGGGCGAGAAGACAAGAGGAAGTTTGACAACCGCGCCGGGGCCTAGCACCACGGGTAATGGGAAATTCCCGAAGGAGAAACCGGAACCCGTCAAGGACTTGGACTTGATGGTCAGTGGCTTACTGCCGGCGTTGCTCAATCGAATCTGGTACGTCTTTGAGGTGCCAATCCGGGTTAAGCCAAAGCCAATGCGGCACGGCTGACATTGAAGTTGTTGGGCGAAGAGTCCGCCCGGTGCCGCCAGAAACACAAATACTAAGAGTGCGCGGGGAAGGGTACGCATATACCGAATATTCCGGGATCGCGAATTCCATGGCAACTCTCAGAAGTGCATAATTGTGCCTTAAGTCACTGAGAAGGAAGCCGTACAGAACGGCTGGAGGCGGGGTTGGGCCGGGGGCGCCGCTTGATTCGCCGGTCCCCGAGAGTTTCACCCCGCCGAAGGATCGAATGGCAGGCACCTTGCCCGCCACCCGCTGAAATTGACGGCCGCGGCTTTCATGCTATGCTGCGCTCAATCTCAACATCACAGGACGCCCCGTGCTCCAGGAACTGCGACTCGAGAATTACGCCGTCATTGATAACGTCGTGGTCGAGTTCGCTCCCGGGTTGAGCCTTCTGACGGGCGAAACCGGGGCGGGGAAGTCCATCCTCATTGACGCCCTTGGCCTGCTGCTGGGCGAAAAAGCCTCCTCTGACGTGATTCGAACCGGTGCCGAGCGGGCGGTCGTGTCTGCCGTCTTCGAGTCGGAAGGCAGCGCCGCCCAGAGTATCGAAGAGATTCTCGAATCGAATGGCCTGGATGCGGAGGACTCGTCGCTCATCATCCGGCGGGAAATCGCTGCTGGCGGCAAGGGCCGGGTTTTCGTCAACAACCAGCCTGCGACGGTGGCGGTGCTGAAGCAGATCGCGCCCCACCTGGCCGTGATTCACGCCCAGAACGAATCGCTGGCACATTTTGACGCCACCGCCCGGCAATCCCTGCTTGATGCCTTTGCCGGGATCCAGTTGGACGCTGTCTCGGCGGCTCACCAGACCTGGAAAATGATTCGCCAGAGAATCGCGGAGCTCGAGAGCGATGAGCAGGACCGGTTGCGGCTACTGGACCTCTGGACGTTTCAGTGTCGTGAGATCGAAGAGGCTCGACTGCACGCCGGGGAGGACGAACGGCTGGAGGCGGAGAAGCGCGTCCTGGCCAATGCCGAGAAGATCTACAGCGCGGCCATTAGTGCTTTCGACCTCCTCTATGAAGGCAATGCAGCGACCTCGTCAAGCCTGCGCGCCGCCCAGAAGCAGGTCGAGGAACTGGCTCGGTACGAACCGAAATTCCAGGAGGCGCTGGCCGCGCTCGAAACGGCCCGCATCAGCGTGGAGGATGTTGGGGCAACCCTGCGCGACTACGCCGGAGGAATACAGGCGTCCCCGGAGCGCCTTGCCGAAATCGAAGACCGCCTGGCTGCGCTCGGCCGGCTGAAACGCAAGTACGGGCCGAGTTTGCAGGATGTGATTTCGTTTGGCGAGGATGTCCGCCGCAAGCTGTCCGAAATGGAGAACAAGGATGAGGTGCTGCGCGAACTGCGGGCGAAACTCGCGGCCGCCGCGGAAGAGTACCTGAAAACCGCGCGCAATATTTCGCGGAAGCGTGCCGACGCCGCCAGAAGACTCGAGAAACTGGTGGAGGCCGAAATCAACGACCTCGCCATGAAGGCCAGTTTCCGGATCGCCGTGGAAGAGGCCGAGACCGACGCCGACGCACACTGGACCGCTTCGGGCATCAATCAAGTCGTCTATCGCATTGCGACCAACGCGGGCGAGACCATGCGTCCGCTGGAGCAGATTGCTTCCGGCGGCGAACTATCGCGCGTCATGCTGGCATTGAAGGCCAGCGTGGAGGCGGGAGCGAATGCGGCCGGGAAGAGGAAGTCGCCCGCCGCCCAGCGCACCCTGGTCTTCGACGAAATTGACACTGGCATTGGTGGCCGGGCCGCGGAAGCGGTCGGCAAGAAACTGAAAGCGCTGGCGAAATCGAATCAGGTACTCTGCGTGACCCACTTGCCGCAGATTGCGACCTTCGCCGATCAGCACTACCTGATCGAAAAACGGGAATCCGGGGGCCGCGCAAAGGCTACCGTCCGCCAGATCACCGGCGAAGAACGCACCGAAGAGGTGGCGCGGATGCTATCCGGAGCCAAGCTGACCGAAACCTCACGCAAGCACGCCGAGCAGATGATCAAGGCGAACGGGTGAGGTGCGAAAGCCTTTCTGGAATCGACTGCTTTCCTGATCGAGTGGGGGCGTCTAGGCCTACATCACCTGCTGCGCCTCTCCAACATGCGGAAACCGTTGCACTGCCGGTTGTCTTCGTCGTCCGGCTTGCCACAAGTCGTACTGGGACTGCATGTTCATCCACAAGTCGGGGGAAGTCCCCAGCGCGGCTGCTAGCCGAAGGGCCATGTTCGCGGAGATCCCTGCTTTGCCGTTCAACACTCGCGACAGCGTGACGCGAGTGGTCCGCAGGTGCTCGGCCGCCGTGGACACAGGCATGTCTCCGAGATACTCGCGAAGAACTGAGCCGGGATGGGGTGGATTGTGCATGCGCATAGAAGGCTCCCTAGTGATAGTCCTGATAGTCGACGTGTATTGCATCCTCGCCTTCAAACTTGAACGTCAGACGCCAGTTCCCGCTTATGCTGACCGCCCAGTGATCCTTGAGTGCCCCTGCTAATGGGTGAAGCTTCCACCCTGGGGCATTCATGTCACCGGGGCCTTTGGCATTGTCGAGGGCGAACATCTGAAGTCGTAACCGGCCGGCATGTTTCGCCAGGATTCCCGCCTTCGACCCGCTGCGAAAGAACCGCTCGATACCCTTATGGCGGAAACTCTTGATCACCGTGTTAAGTGTAACGATACGCGCTACGAACGTCAAGGGCATCTATCCAGGGCGATTTCATCCCCGCGAGCGAGCGAGGAGCGGTTTTCGCCACGTAGTCCGTAACGCCACGGTGCCTGCCGAGACCCATTCGCTGCTCCAGGCTCCCCATTCCATGCTAATCCTCGCCCTATCAGCGGCTTACGTTGACCCCGAGTGCCTTTTTCGATACCCTTAAAGCAAATTTTCCCAGGGAACCGTGTACCCTAGAAGGTGGGGGAACAGCTTTGTCTGAGAGCAAGACTTTACTGCTGCTGAAGCCGCGTGGGTTCTGCGCCGGGGTGGTGCGGGCCATTGATATCGTCCGGATCGCTCTGGAAGCCTTTGGGCCGCCGATCTACGTCCGCAAAGAGATCGTCCACAACCGCTTTGTCGTTGAGGAACTCCAGCATAAGGGCGCGATTTTTGTGGACAGCGTGGATGAGGTTCCCCAGGGCGAACGCGTTATCTATAGCGCCCACGGCGTTTCTCCGGAAGTCCGCGAAAACAGCAAACTGCGGAAGCTACGCGTGATCGACGCCACCTGCCCCCTGGTCACGAAGGTTCACGTGGAGGCGGTGAAGTTTGCCAAAGAGGGTTATTCGCTGATCCTGATCGGCCACCGCGACCATGATGAGGTCATTGGAACGCTGGGAGAGGCCCCCGCAGTCACGCAGGTGGTCGGATCCCCCGAAGAAGTTGGATCCGTTACCGTGCCAGACCCCAACCGGGTCGCCTATCTGACCCAGACCACGCTGAGCTTGGACGAGACGCGCGACATCATTACCGCACTGCGCAAGAAGTTCCCCAACATTAAGGGCCCCGCCGCGCAGGACATCTGCTACGCCACCGAAAACCGCCAGGTCGCAGTCAAGCATGTGGCGAGCGACGCCGACCTGCTGCTGGTGGTTGGTTCCGACAACAGTTCCAATTCCAAACGGCTGGTGGAAGTGGCGCGCGCACTGCGCACCGAGGCGCATCTAATCGACAATGACCGCGACATCCGTCCGGAGTGGTTAACCGGCGTCAAGACCGTTGCCCTGACCGCAGGAGCATCGGCTCCGGAGCACCTGGTGGAGCAGGTGATGAAATACCTCGCCACCCAGGGATTCGATAACGTGCAGGAACTGGAAATCATGCCCGAGAATGTCCGTTTCGGATTGCCGCCGGAGATCGTGGAAGCAATCGCGTCGGCGCCGGTCAGTGCGGCAGTGGAGTCGTAATGGAAGAACACTCCCCCCTGAACTCGGCCTCTGTGCCGCAAATGCGCTTCGGGAAGATTGACGACCTGGCCAGCCGGGTTGCGGTTGCCGTGGATGGAGCCCGCAAGGTCCTCTTTTCCCAGCAGCACGAAGACGGCTACTGGTGCGGCGAACTTGAAGCTGACACCACGCTGGAATCCGATTACATCCTGCTTCACACCCTGCTCGGTACCGGGAACCAGCAGCGTTTTGAGAAGGCCGCGCGCTATATTCTTCAGCATCAGAACGAAGACGGCGGTTGGAGCATCTATGCCGGTGGTCCTTCGAATATCAGCGCTTCGGTAAAAGCCTACTTCGGTCTGAAGCTGGCGGGATACAGGGCCGACCATCCGGCGATGGCGAGCGCCCGAAAGAAAATTCTCGACCTGGGTGGAGTGACCGAGGTCAACACCTTCACCAAAATCTACCTCTGCTTCTTCGGGCAGTATGACTATGACGCGGTACCGGCCATTCCGCCGGAAATCGTGCTCTTCCCCAACTGGTTCTGGTTCAATATCTACGAAATTTCTTCCTGGTCGCGCGCCATCCTGGTGCCGCTCTCGATTTGCTATGCCAAGAAGCCTTTTAAGAAGATTCCCGACGAGATGGGCGTACAGGAGCTGTTTGTTGGCGGGCGCGACAAGTCGCGCATGCACCTGCACTGGGACAAGAAAAAGAAGATCTCGTGGCGCAACTTCTTTCTCGTGCTGGATCGGCTGACTCATTGGGCGGAACGGGTACATATCCGTCCGCTGCGATCGATCGCGCTCAAGAAGGCAGAGAAGTGGATGCTGGAGCACTTCGAGATGAGCGATGGTTTGGGCGCCATATATCCCTCCATGATGAACGCCATCATCGCGCTGCGCTGCCTGGGGCACTCGGTGGACGATCCGCAAGTCATTCGGGCGCTCGACGAATTTGAAAAACTGGGGATTGAGGAAGCGGATACGTTTCGCATGCAGCCCTGCAAGTCCCCGGTATGGGACACCGCGTACGCGCTATTTGCTTTGGGAGAAGCCGGTGTTCCGGCGAACGATCCGCGGATGGTGAAGTGCGCCGACTGGATCCTTCAGAAACAGGTGCGCACCGTTGGCGACTGGAAAATCAAGAACCCCAAAGGGCAGCCCGGCGGCTGGTATTTCGAATTTAACAACGAGTTCTATCCGGACGTGGACGACAGCGCGATGGTCTGCCTGGCACTGAGCCGCGCCGAGCACCCCAACGGACGCTATCAACTGGAGTCGGTACAGCGCGCTATTGACTGGATTCTTTCCATGCAGTGCAAGAATGGCGGCTGGGCGTCATTCGACAAAGACAACGACCGGATGGTGTTCCAGTACGTGCCGTTCGCCGATCACAATGCCATGCTCGACCCGGCGACGGTGGACATCACCGGCCGCATCCTGGAGTGCCTGGCGACCTACGGCTATGACAAGAGCCATCCAGCCGTACAGCGCGCGCTGAAGTTCATCCGCCAGGAGCAGGAGGCGGATGGAAGCTGGTTCGGACGCTGGGGCGTGAACTACATCTACGGTACTGCGCTGGTCCTGCGCGGCCTGGAGTCGATGGGAGTAGACAATCACGATCCCATGATCCAGCAGGCGGCCGAGTGGCTCCGTTCCGTGCAAAACTCCGACGGAGGATGGGGCGAGACGGTGGGCTCCTACGACGACCCGAATCTGAAGGGCCAGGGCGACAGCACCGCATCGCAAACCGCCTGGGCCATCATGGGCCTGCTGGCAGCTCGCGACACCCGAAGTGAATGTGTCGCGCGCGGCATTGCGTATCTGCTTCGCACCCAGAAAAAGGACGGTTCGTGGGACGAACCCTTCTACACGGGCACCGGATTTCCCCGCGTGTTCTACCTCGCGTACCACATGTACCGGCAATACTTCCCGCTGATTGCGCTAACCGCATACGCGAAGGTGGAGAAGGGCAGCAGTTAGCTCTTAGCCTTTAGCTCTTAGCTCAATCGGCAATGACCAAGCGCTAATGGTCAGAAGCGAAGAGCGAAGAGCTAAGAGCGAAGAGCTAAGAGCTAAGAGCCAAAAGCTAATTGCTAAATGCTTGCTTTCGTCACTGGCGCGACCGGCTTCCTTGGCAGTCATGTCGCCCGTGCTCTTGCCGAGCAGGGAGCGCAGTTGCGCCTGCTGGTGCGGCCCACCAGCGATCTGCGCAATATCTCGGATCTGAACGCCGACCGGGTCGAAGGCGATTTACGCGATTCGGTTTCGATTGAGAAGGCGATGGCGGGATGCGATACGGTGTTTCACGTCGCGGCTGACTATCGTTTGTGGGTGCGCGATCCGCAGGAGATGTACCGATCGAACGTGGAAGGAACGCGTTCGCTGCTGGCTGCGGCTCAGAAGCAGGGCGTGCGGCGGGTGGTGTACACCTCGAGTGTTGCGACCATGGGGTTCACTGCAAATGGATCTTCCAGCGGAAACATCGCCGACGAAAATAGTCCGGTGTCGCTCGAGGATATGATCGGCCATTACAAACGCTCGAAGTTCATGGCGGAGCAGGTGGCATTCGAAGCGGCGCGCGCGGGAGTCGATGTGGTGGTCGTCAACCCGACGACTCCGGTCGGGGAGCGCGACATCAAGCCGACTCCCAGCGGGCGGATCATTGTGGATTTCCTGAAGCGAAAATTCCCCGCCTACGTTGAGACCGGGCTGAATCTGGTCGATGCCACGGAATGCGCACGCGGCCACGTTCAGGCCCTGGAGAAGGGAAGATCTGGCCAGCGATACATCCTGGGGGGCGAGAATCTGACCCTGAAGCAGATTCTTGACCGGTTGGCGGCCATCACCGGCCTGCGTTCCCCCACCGTGAAATTGCCCTATGTTTTTGCCTTCGCTACCGGGGTGGTGGATGAGATGGTGAACGGCCGCCTTCGTGGCCGCGAACCGCGTGCCACCATTGACGCGGTCCGCATGGGGCGCAAGATGATGTTCGTAAATTCAACCAAGGCCGAGCAAGAGCTGGGCTGGCGCACGGTTCCCGTGGATGGTGCCCTGCGCCGCGCGGTGGAATGGTTCCGTGGCAACGGATATGTCTAGGATCGGGGTGGTGGCCGCGTTGGAGCGAGAAGTTGCTCCGCTGGTCCGAAGCTGGAAGACGCGAACCCGCGAACACAGCGGGCGATCATACACGTTCTTTGAAAACGGAGATGTGGTCGTGGTCTGCGGTGGAATTGGCCTGGAACCGGCACGGCGCGCCGCGGAAGCGATGATTCAGGAATTTCAGCCGTCGCATATCGTGTCCGTGGGTTTCGTGGGGGCGCTCGACCCGAAGTTGCGAGCAGGTGCAGTCCTCCAGCCACGGACGGTGATCGATGCGAAGGACGGCAGTCGTACCGACACTGGTTGCGGAGAAGGAACCCTCGTCAGTTTCGGGTCGGTGGCGGGACGCGAGCAAAAGGAGAAGCTGTGCAAGGCCTACGGAGCCGCCGCGGTGGATATGGAAGCGGCAGCGGTTGCCCAGGCGGCGCAGCTTTGTGGCGTTGAGTTCGGGGCTTTGAAAGTCGTGTCGGATGAAGCAGATTTTGATATACCCGCGATGGAGAAGTTCGTGGGCGCAGACGGCAGGTTGAACGCGGCAAAGTTTGCGCTGCATGTTGCGGTGCGTCCGTGGCTGTGGGCAGGTACGATTGCATTGGCTCGAAACAGCGCGCGCGCCAGTCGGGCCTTGTGTGGCGCCCTGGATCGGTACTTGATCCTGGTTGCGGTGGCAGAAATTACAAAGGGTGGGACAACGTGATTCGCTGGATATTGATCGCAATGCTTGCCAGTGCGGCTCTGGCGGACGATTCGGGGAAGGTAGTCTATTCCGAGGCGTTTAAGAAAGGGGCCACCCGGGTTACCGAGCAGACTCTGGATGTCACGCTCACCCCCGCTCAGGCGAAACAAGACTTCAAGGTTCTGGACGCCGCCGGGAAGCAGCGCTACATCCTGCGCTTTGTGCCCGATACCGCTCCGGGGGACACTCGAGTCCTGGGCTGGTTTGTGCGGTTAGCGGATATCCATCACAGTATTTATGACAGCGTGCTGCCCACCTCACCGGATCTCGCTCGCGATCAGACTCAGGCGTGGTGGTTCGACGCCAGGCAGTTTTCCAAAATGCCGCTCCAGGCAAAACGCATTTTCAAAGTGGAACAGTTCTATTGCGTGGTCCAGGTAAAGGATGTGAAACGTTTGGGTCCGGGGCAGCCTTACCTGAATCAAATGAGTGTAGCGGTACAGTTCACCAACACGAAACCTTAATTGACAATGACTGAGGGCATGGCTCTTTCCAGATCGGCAGCAACCGAAGACGAGAGACAGACGATTCCATCCACCATGAAGGCCGCCGTTTATCGCGGCATAGATGACGTTCGGCTGGAAGAGGTGCCCGTTCCTGAAATCGGCCCGGGCGAGATTCTGGTTCGGGTGCACACCTGTGGAATCTGCGGGACCGACCTCAAGAAAATCGCTACCGGCTCGCATTCGGCCCCCCGCATTTTCGGCCACGAAACCTCTGGAGTAGTCGCCAGCGTGGGTGAGGGCGTGCGGAAGTTCAGCGTGGGCGACCGGGTCGTGGTCTTTCACCATATCCCGTGCCGGGAATGCTATTACTGCCGTCACAAAACGTTTGCCCAGTGTGCCACGTACAAGAAAGTCGGATGCACGGCCGGGTTTGAGCCCTCCGGCGGCGGCTTTGCCGAATACGTCCGGGTGATGGATTGGATCGTCGAGAAGGGAACCGTGCGCGTACCCGAAAACGTATCATTCGAGCAGGCCTGCTTTGTCGAGCCGGTCAATACCTGCATCAAAGGTATACAGACCCTTCGTCTGGAGGCGGGAGAGACTGTTCTGGTCATCGGACAGGGGCCAATTGGTCTGATTCTTGCTGTACTTGCAAGGCAGTCCGGGGCCAGCGTGATTACTTCCGATTTGTATCCGGCGAGGCTTACAATATCTAAAAGCTTCGGTTTGGAACATACAATAGATGCTTCGCGGGGTAATACCGTGCAAACGATCCGCGAGAAGACCGACGGCCGCGGGGCCGATGCTGTCGTGCTGGCAGTGGGCGGAACCAGTCTCATCCGGCCTGCCATGGACGCGTGTCGCCCGGGGGGCCGGGTTTTGCTGTTTGCCCAGACCGTGCGCGGCGAGGCGACCATTGATCCGGCTGCGGTTTGCGTGGACGAGAAGACTTTGCTCGGGTCCTACAGTGCGTCGGTGGAGTTGCAGGAAGAGTCGGTGCAGTTCGTGATGAACCGTGAAATGGACTTGGAACGGCTGATTAGCCACCGCTTTCCGCTGCTCGACAGCGTCGAAGCGCTCAATCGCGCTGCCCATCCTCAACCGGACTCGATGAAAATCGTCATTCAGCCGGGTAGCGCGTGGGAAGGACATCAACTGTGACTGGGAAGATGACCGCCGCCGTCTTGTACGGCAAGGAAGACATCAAGATCGAAAGGGTACCCATCCCGCGCGTGGGTGATGGCGAAGTGCTGGTGAAAGTGCAGGTGGCGCTCACCTGCGGCACCGATCTGAAGGTTTATCAGCGGGGCTACCACGCCCGCATGATCGTGCCGCCCGCGCTGTTCGGGCACGAACTGGCGGGAACGGTGGAGGAAGTCGGACCTGGCGTCCGCGGTTTCAAGAAGGGTATGCGCGTGGTGGCGCTGAATTCCGCTCCTTGCGGCAAGTGTTTCTATTGCTCCAAGCATCAAACGAATCTTTGCGAAGACCTGTTGTTCAACAACGGCGCGTACGCTGAGTACATACGCATTCCTCGTCGGATTGTCGAAACCAATATGCTGGTGGTCCCGGCGCATGTCAGCTTCGAAGATGCTGCCATGACCGAACCGCTGGCTTGCGTTCTGCGCGGACTGCATGAAACAGGCGTCGAGATTGGTGACACGGTCGCGGTGATTGGCGGCGGGCCGATCGGTCTGATGTTCGTGCAGGTTGCCAAGGCGATCGGCTGCAATGTCATTGCGGTCGTGAAGCGCGACTCGCAAGTGGCGCTGGCCCGTCGAAAGGGCGCGCACGAGGTTGTCCAGATCGGCCAGGTGAAAGATCCGGTTGAGGCGGTGCGCGAGTTAAGCCCGGAGAAACGCGGCGCCGACGTGATCATTGAAGCAGTCGGCCGGCCCGAGGCGTGGGAATGGGCCGTGCAGATGGTCCGCAAGGGCGGTACGGTCAACTTCTTTGGCGGCTGCGCGGCGGGAACCAAGGTGCAACTGGACACCAACCGGCTCCACTATTCCGAGATCACGCTCAAGGCGACATTCCACCACACCCCGGAGACGGTGCGTCGCGCGTTCGGCCTGATCACCGAGAAGAAAGTGCGCGGCACGGACTACATCACTGGCGAAGCGCCGCTTTCGCGGCTGCATGACGTGCTTCGGCACATGCTGAACCGCAACGGCGACATCAAGACTGCGATCATTCCCGGACACTAAGCACGGAATCAAGTATCAACCGCGAACGACCCGAAGAAACACGAAGGAAAGGCACATCTCAGAATGAGGTCTTCCTGCGTGATCCCGAGCTTACCCTGAGCGAAGCCGAAGGGTGTCATCGGTGGTTAAGGATTTGACGCTGACAAGCATGTCTTCCATCTCGAGTAACAACTCTGAGCAGTTGACGTCCTCAGCGCCCGGCTGGAGCTGCCTGCCCCCGGAATACGCCATTCCGCCTGCAGCGCCTTCGGAGGCCGAAGCTCGCGAATACTGCCGGCGGTTGGCCCGTTCACATTACGAAAATTTTTCCGTCGCTACGTGGTTCTTGCCTGGGCGACTGCGCCAGCACTTCTGCAACGTATACGCGTATTGCCGGGTCTCCGACGATCTGGGCGACGAGGTCGGAGATACCAGCGCTTCGTTGCAGCTTCTGGACCAGTGGGAATCGGAGCTCAACGCCTGCTATGACGGCTACCCTCGGCATCCCGTGTTCGTTGCCCTGGCCGAGACGGTCCGCAAGTTCGACATTCCGAAGCATGAGTTCTCAGACCTGCTCGCCGCATTCCGCCAGGATCAGAGTGTGACACGGTACGCGACCTTCACCGATCTGCTCGGATACTGCCGTTACTCGGCGAATCCGGTGGGTCACCTTGTGCTCTATCTCTGCGGATATCGCGACGCCGAGCGCCAGCGCCTTTCCGACTACACCTGCACTGCCTTGCAGCTTGCCAACTTCTGGCAGGACGTCAGTGTTGACTATGCCAAAGGCCGCATCTATCTTCCGCTTGAAGACCTCCGTCGTTTCGGTGTGAGCGAAGAGGAAATTAGCGCCGGCCGGAACACCCTCGCCTTTTGCGAAATGATGCGGTTTGAAGTCGAGCGCGCGCGGGAATGGTTTACGCAAGGCTTGCCGCTGGTGGGGAAAGTGGGGCGCGAACTCGCCGTTGACCTCGATCTGTTCAACCGCGGCGGCCAGGAAATCCTGAACGCAATCGAGCGTCAGGGGTGCGCCGTGCTCGGCCGCCGGCCCGCCATCTCCAAGACCCGCAAGCTGGCCCTGGTGGCACGGGCCGCGCTGGGCAAAGTCCTGGGGAAATTACCGGGGAAAGTGCAATGAGTGCCGCCGTGGGAAGCTCACCCGTTCAATTTGCGCCCACTACCTCGCAGTTGGAAATGGCCTATTCCGTCTGCCGCCATATTGCCCGGTCGGCGGCGCGCAACTTCTATTACGGCTTTGTCGTTCTGCCCCGCCCGAAGCGGAACGCCCTGAGCGCCGTGTATGCCTTCATGCGGCGCTGCGACGATATCACCGACGACAACACGCTGAGCCTTTACGACCGCCGCAACAAACTGGCGGAGTGGCTGGATGCCGTCCACCGCGCCTTCGCCGGCCAACCCACGGACGAGCCGGTATTGCTGGCGCTGACCGACGCGCAGCGCCGCTACCAGATCCCGGTTGGCCTGCTCGACCAGTTGGCCTACGGCACCGCTGTCGACGTGGAGCAGGAACCCGCCCCGGCGGAAACGTCCGCAACCCTCGGCATCCGCTATCGCACGTTTGAAGAACTTCGGCAGTACTGCTACGGGGTCGCTTCGGTGGTTGGACTGGTGTGCATTCGTATTTTCGGCTATCGCGATCCCTCCGCCGAACCGCTGGCGGAGCGTTGCGGCGTGGCCTTCCAGCTCACCAACATCATTCGCGATGTGAAGGAAGACGCTGCCATGGGCCGCCTCTACTTTCCAGAGGACGATCTGGCCCAGTTTGGCCTTTCCGCCGCGGATTTCACGTCGCCTGATGTTGCCCGTCTCCGACCGCTCCTGGCGATGGAAGCCGATCGCGCTCGCGATTTCTACGGTTCTGGCGAAGAGTTGGTCCACCTGGTGAATGAAGACAGCCAGCCCGCCTTGTGGGTGCTGATCACCATCTACCGCCGCTTGCTGGAAAAGATCGCCTTGCGCCAGTACGACGTTTTCAGCGAGCGCGTCCGACTGTCTGCTTCTGAAAAGCTCACCATCCTCGCAAGAGGATTCCTGAAGCGTCTGGCGTGATGACCTCTTCCTGGACACAACCTCCCACGGTCGCAATCGCCGGAGGCGGTCTGGCCGGTCTGGCGGCGGGATGCGCCCTTTCCGAAGCCGGATTCCGCGTGACGCTATTCGAGCGCCGGCCCTATCTGGGCGGCCGGGCATCTTCGTATCAGCATCCCGGCACGGGCGAGATCGTGGACAACTGCCAGCATGTGCTCCTGGGCTGTTGCACCAACCTGCTGGAGTTCTATCGCCGCACCGGCGTGGAAGACAAAATCCGCTGGTACGAGAACCTGACATTTCTGGAGCCTGGAGGCCGCGCCTCGGTCCTCTGGCCATCGAGGTGGCCGGCGCCGTTCCATACGGCTCCGGCGTTTCTGCGCGCCGATTGTTTGAGCCTTGCCGACAAGCTGGCCATCAGCCGCGCTATGGTTGCCCTTGCTCCGTCCATGCCCACCGATCGCGGAGAGACATTCCTAACTTGGTTGAAGCGCCACGGGCAAACGCAAGCTGCCATTGAGCGTTTCTGGAAAACGATTCTGGTCAGCGCCCTGAATGAAGATCTGGACCGGACGTCCGTTCCCTACGCGGCGCAAGTGGTCCGCGAGTCTTTCCTGAAATCAGCGGCCGCGGGCCGCATGGGAATTCCCACTGTTCCGCTGACCGAACTGTACGGAGCCGCCGGCAACTACATCCGGTTGCGGGGTGGAGAAATCCAGTTCCGCGCCGGTCTGGAGTCGTTCCGCGCCCAACCGGAGGGCGTCGTAGTGACTGCCAATGGCCAGGAACAGAGGTTCGACTATCTCCTGCTGGCCGTCCCTTTTGATGCTCTCTCGCGACTCCTGCCTGACTCGCCGGCCGCCGCCCCACTCTCGGAAATGCTCGGCCACTTCGAACCTTCGCCCATCACCGGCATCCACCTCTGGTTCGACCGCATGGTCAGCGATCTCGATCATGCCGTGTTGCTGGACCGCACCATTCAGTGGATGTTCCACAAGTCCCGGCTCATCCAGGCGCGCGAGAAGGGAAGCGGCAGCTACATCGAGTTGGTGGTAAGCAGTTCCAAGAGCCTGGTGGAGAAATCAAAGACCGAAATTGTGGATCTTGCGGTACGGGAGATGCGGGACTTTTTCCCGGCGGTGCGGGAAGCGAAGCTGGTGAAATCCACCGTGATCAAGGAAATCAACGCCACCTATTCGCCGCGCCCGGGAATGGACCAGTTTCGTCCAGGCCCAGCGACCGCCTGGCCGAGGGTCCTGCTCGCCGGAGACTGGATCGCGACGGGCTGGCCAGCCACCATGGAGGGAGCCGTGCGTAGCGGCTATCTCGCCGCCGAGTCGCTGGCCCGCATTGCTGGCAGCCAGGCAGCCCGCTTTCTTGTCCCCGATCTACCGGCGTCCGGCTTCATGCGACTGTTCGGCTGAGGGTGCTCGGCAATTTCCGGGAAAACTTTAATTACCTCGGTTTCCTTTTCCGCAGTACCTTATCGCCATTTTCACCACGCGTGATCGGGCACACGATTCTGGTATCGACATGCGCGAATGGATGCCAGACCGACTATCTCTGGACGGCGCGAATCGGCGGCGGAGCCCGCGGTTCGGGTGTAGTGGCTTAGCCAACATCGTGTGCCTGCCCTCGGACGGGGCCCTGCTTCGCGGCACCATCCGCAATCTGAGCGTCGGCGGATGCTTCATTGAGACGGGCCTGCTGCTTCCATGCGGCGCTCAGACGGAAATCCTGGCCCGGGTGGAAGCGTCATCATTTCGAGCCCTGGCACAGGTGAGGGCGGTCCTGGGTCGTTCGGGAATGTGCGTGGAGTTTGTTCGCCTGAGTTCGGGCGGAGAGGACATGCTGGCGGAACTGGTCAGGCACTTGGCGAAAATGCGGGCCATTGCGAGCGCGATGGGCTCAGCAAAGCTTCTGGAGCATCCCCTGGACGTAATGGGTGAGACCTTCCCGATCTTGAGGTCTTTCGGGCCTGTGCAGATTTCCGAAGTTCCGCCTCCGGTCTTGAAGCCGGGATCCGTTGTCGATGCCGGCGCGCTCATCAATCCTCTGGATCTGTTCGTCTAAGTCGCTCTTCAGACCGCCATCAGCGCCACGCCGCCCGCTACCAGCAGGGCCGCAATCCAGCGGCGCCGGCCCACCCGTTCATGCAGGAAAATTCGCGCAGCCACCGCATTCGACACAAACGTCAGCGAGGCGGAAGCGGGAGCAACCAGGCTCAGGTCTCCCCAGGAGAGGCCGAACAGCAGGCTGTAGAACGCCACGGCGAACGCCATCACGCCGAGGATGAACGTCGGAGTAGTGAGCACGCGGTTGACTACCTGGAGCAATCCATGCTGTTTCCAGAGCTCGCTTACGTCTCCGACCTTCTTCATCGCATGGGAAAGAAGCACATCCCCGGTCGTTGATGCCACTACAATCACTCCGATGGCCACCCAGGCATAAGCATCTCTCACGAGCGCACCTCCTGAGAGGCCGCGTCAGCCGATGGTTCTGGCCGCTCGAGCTTTGGCGTGACCGAGGGCCCCACCGCCACAAAACCCACGCCCGCTGTAATCAGGGCGATTCCCAGCCAGCGCGTCACCGAGATCTGCTCGTGGAAAACGAAGCGTCCGGCGAAGGCCACCAGCACATAGCCCAGCGAACTGGCCGGAAGCACATAGGTGAGGTCCGCCCAGGAGAGTGCTGACGAGTAGGAGGCGAAGAAGGCAAGCAGCAAGACAATCCCGGCTACCACCCACGGATTCAGGATGGTAAGGATCAGGCTGGAGAGGTCGTGCGGAGAAACGCTGCCTGACTGTTTCATGCCTCGCGCCAGCAGCGAGTCACCTGCGGCACTGAAGACTGTGACTCCAGCCAACACCAGGTATTTTCGAAAAGTCACTCCCGGACTCCCCGGCCTAGGCTTTGGCCGGCGCGGCCGCGGTGGGTTCTTCCTTGCGGTTTTCCTTGACCCACTTGTGTCGTTGCGCGCGCAGCTTCAGGAATGTCCGCGCCTCTTTGTAGAGGCGTTTGCGTTCGGAATTATCAAATACGGCTTTCCTCAGAATGCGGTACGCAGCCTTGGGACGGAAGTAGTATTCGTCGTAGAAGCGGTGTACCGAGTCCATGATCTCCGCCGCGGGCAGTCCCGGATACTCGATCTGCACCATCTGGTGGCCGCCATCATCCACCATCTTGTTCTCGGCGGTCATGAATCCGTTCTTCATGGCCAATTCGTGCAACTCAGTGCCGGGATAAGCATGCGCCACCGAGACCTGGATCGTCTCCACGTCCAGTTCCTTGGCGAACTTGATCGTGTTCTGGATGGTCTCGCGTGTTTCGCCCGGCAGCCCGAGGATAAAGTCACCGTGCACGACCAGCCCCAGCTTGTGGCAGTTCTTGGTGAACTGGCGCGCATGCTCGAGCGTGGCACCCTTCTTGATGTTCTTCAGGATCTGCTGATCGCCCGATTCGTAGCCGACAATGAGCAGCCGGCATCCGGCATCTTTCATCGCCTTCAATGTCTCGTAGCTCGTCGTCACGCGCGAGGTGCAGGACCACGTCAGTCCCAGAGGCTTCAGCTTGGCGCACAATTCCACGGTGCGTGCCGCCTGAATGTTGAACGTGTCGTCGTCAAAAAAGAATTCTTTCACGTCCGGCCAGTATTGCTTGGCCTTCGCCATTTCGCGGGCCACGTCGTCGGTCGAGCGCTTGCGCCACGGATGTCCACTCAACGTCTGCGGCCACAGGCAGAACGTACACTGCGCCGGGCAGCCACGCGTCGTATAGAGCGACACATACGGGTGGAGCAGGAAGGGAACTGTGTAGCGGCGTACGTCCAGGTCGCGCCGGTAAATGTCGGTGACGTGGGGCAGCGCATCCAGGTTCTCAATCTGCGGACGGTCGGCATTGTGCACGACCTCACCGTTCTTGAGGTACGAGATTCCGAGAATGTCTTCCAGCGGCTTGCCCTGCGCATATTCGACCACGGTGTTGTCGAATTCCTTGCGGCAGATAAAATCCATGGCCGGGGTCGAGCGCAGCGACTTCTCCGGCAGCACGCTGACATGCGGCCCGACGAACGCAATCTTGATGTTAGGGTTGGCGTTCTTGATCGCCTCCGCCAGCAGGATGTCCCCCGGGAATCCGGGCGTGCTGGTGAACAGGACCAGGAACTCGTAGTCCTTGCAGATGCGGATGGTCTCTTCCGCGGAAACGTGGTGCGAAGGAGCATCCAGCAGCCGTGACCCCTCCAGCATGCCGGCCGGATAGGCCAGCCAGACGGGATACCAGTAGGACTCGATTTCACGCGTCGCCGGCCAGCGCGAACCCGCGCCTCCATCGAAGTTTTCAAACGAGGGCGGATTCAAGAACAGTGTTTTCAGAGGCATAGGCTTGAGTGCTCTATCTTAACATTTCCGGGTGATAAAGCTCCCCACAGAGGCTGCCATTCCAGGTGCGCCTCCGGGCGCCCCATGGTTAAGATGCCGTCTACGGGGGTAGGGGCTGGGGCTGCGTTACCTTCGGTCATATGCCTGCCGCAAGCGTTGTTCGTCAATCTTGCCCACTTATCGCGTGGCATCTGCGGGATAGAACTCCGCCCAGCCAGGCACCGGGCATCGCGAGTGCGATGAGCGCGATCGGATACCACGCCGGTCCAACACCCCGCATGATGATTGCGCCCGTGATGCTCGCTGCCAGCCCGACCACTCCGAGCGCCAATGCGTGCCCCATCGGACGGTTAGGCGCCAGGCGCGCGGCGAGGTAGCTCCCAGCCACCGAGTAGGCGCCCCGATAAGCCGTCGCGAGAAGCAAGAGGGGAGTGGTGAACAAAGAAGGCCGGTTCAGAGGTGGGAAAATCCCCGCCGACACCAGCGCCATATCGGTGCCGATGGAAAGAATGACAACCGCGACAAAGCCCGCGAGCACCGCGCCAAGGCTGCGCCCAATGCTGCGTGGCGCGCGCGTTTCGTTCATGATCATTTCGCTCCTTTCTCCATTCCTTGATCCCGCATCGACACCAGGATTTCCTCCAACCGCCTGTAGCCGGCCTCCACGCCCTGTTCCATAGGAGATTTGAGAACGGAATCGCGCGCTTCTCGCGACTCGTAGAGTACCGTCTGGGTGACGGTCGTCTTCCCATTGCGCTCAGTGAAAACGAGCGTGCCCACGCCTTCGCCCGGATACCAGGCCTCGTCGAAGTTCTCAGTGGAGACGATTCGCTCCGGTGGCACGATCTCCCGATACACACCTCCCATCCCCATCTGATGTCCCTTCGCGTGACGCCACACATAGCGGTACGTGCCGCCCACCCTCAGATCGATCTCGCAGACTGGCATCGACCAACCGTCTGGACCGAGTAACCACCGCCGCACCAGTTCGGGCTTGGTGAAGGCGTCGAAGACCAGGTTGCGCGGAGCCTCGAAGGAACGCGTCATCACGATCTCCCGGTCGCCATGCGCCGTGATTGTTAGTGTTCCAGTGTTCTTCATTGGAGTTTCCCTTTTCGTTTGGTTGACGCCCGGCTCCCGGCGTTTCGCGGCCGGTTTCTGCTTGCTCGGCTATGAATCGAATGAGGGACGGCGAAATCGACCGAGCGCTTGCGACGCTCACGCTTCTTCTTCTGGAACTTCAGCTCATCGAGCAGGGCGTCCAGGCGTTGAAATGTTCCCTCCCAGAACTGGCGGTAGCCCTCCAGCCATTCCGTGGCTTCGGCGAGCGGCGTGGCCTCGAGCCGGCGGGGACGGCGCTGCGCATCTTGGCCACGCGAAATCAGCCCGGCGCGCTCCAGTACCTTGAGATGTTTCGAGATTGCAGGCTGGCTCATGGCAAAGGGCTCGGTCAGTTCGGTCACTGACGCATCACCCGACGCAAGCCGCGCCAGGATCGCCCTGCGAGTAGGATCGGCGAGTGCCGCGAAGGTCGCGTCCAGCCGATCCGGTGCTATTTCCCTATAACCAAATAGTTCCATAACCGATAGGTAATGTACAGCGAGGGAGGAGCGCTCGTCAACCCCCGCAAGAGCTATCCTGCCGAACGTCGTTTTCCTGCATGGAATGGCGAGTACGGGACCCGGGAGGCGGGAGGCAGACTCCCGGGTGCTATTTCGCCGGAGAAGCCGCCAGTGCCCACTTCTCCAGTTCTCCCGTGGCACGCAACAGGGCCAGTCTCGCCCGCTGGTATTCGAACCCGGCATCCTGCGCCGCCAGAAAGCGTTCGTTGGACTGAGCTCTGGCATCCGCCAGTTCATGCAGTGTTCCGCTTCCAGCATCCACCCGGGTCTGTGAGGCTTCGACCCCCGACTGTGCCACCTGATATTCCAGGTCGGCCACTTCACGAGCGGCTGCGAGTTGTTCCACCGCGCGTTGCAGCTTCAGGGTATCTTCGGAGACTTGGTTCCTGGTTGCCGCCGCTTGTGCCTTTGCTTTGACCGCTTCGGCATCGGCCGCCTGCGCCCGTGCCCGTTGCGAACTGTTGAAGATGGGAAGCCGGATGGAAATTCCAATGGTGGCATTGTCCGGCTGAAATTTCTTGTAGTACTGGTCGTAGTTGTTGAAGGTCGCAAGGCGCGCGTACTGGGCGGCGAGGTCGAGTGACGGCAACAACGCCCGGTGCTCTCCCAGCGCCCGGAAGGATTCTGCCAGGGCATGCTGGTCGGCGGATTGGATTGCCGGATTCACTGCGGAGGCCTTGCCTGGAAGGTCCTCTTCCTGACTGACGGAAGGCAGGGCGGGAATCGAGTCGGGCGCGATTTCGATCGACGACACCGGCAGGGCGGTCAGTGTGGCCAGGTGCCTGCGAAGGACGTCCGCGGATCCGCGTGCTTCGGCAAGATGCAGGCGAACCCGCGCCGAGCCTAGTTTTGCCTTGTTCAGATCGACAGGGCTGTCCACACCCTCTTGCAGGCGCTGTGACACGGCCTTCTCCATCTGCTGCGCCAGGGCTTCGTCCTGCTGCAAACGCGAGAGCCGCGCTTCCCACTTGGCGAGTTCTGCATAGGTAACGGCGACGTCCTGGATGGTTGCATTGCGCTGGTCTTTGCTCAGCGCCTGCGAAGATTGCCATTCGGTGCGCGCCGCCTTCATGAACTGCGATTGTGCCGGATTGAATACCGTGCTCTGGGCGACGACATTCACCAGCGCGGGCGCCGATCCTTCCAGACTCAGCGGGAAGCCGTAGGACCACCCCAGTCCCGATCCCGCATTGAGCTGCGGAACATAGTTGTTCCGGATCTCGCGATACGAAGCGAAGGCCCGCTGCACATCGGCACTGGCCGCCACCGAATTCGAGCTATGGGCCAGCGCCAGTTCAATGGCGCGCGGCAGCGGAATCGGTTCAGCCTGGAGTTGGGCGCTGCCGGCGAAAATCGCCGTCAGCACGACCACCAGGCTGACTGGACGCAAAGACACTCGGAATGGGAATTTCATTCTTGCCACCTGTCATCAGGCCACGGCTTTGCCGCGACGCACAGATTGTAGTGCGCCGCGTAAGGGCCGGGCAGGAATCTTGGAAAAGTTATGGAGAATCGCGGCCGGAAGCGAGGAGGCCATCTTCATGGACCAATGCGGTTCAGGGCTTGCTGCGCCAATCCGAAATTTCGCGCCAGCGACAGGGAAGCGCGGTACTCACGCGCTGCGCCTGTCTTGTCGCCCTGCTTTTCGAGTATCGTGCCGAGCAGGTAGTGGGCTTTGAAGGCGGGAGCTTCCTCGACCGGACCCGAAGCCAGGTAGCGCTGGAGCAATTCGATGGCGAAAGGAAAGGCCCGTCCGGCGTGGAACAGGGTTTGTGCCGCATCCACCAGCACTTCCGGCTTGAGCATGGCAGCCTGGCTGGCCTTGACGATGGCCTGCTCCATGTCGTCGTAGCGCTTCTGGCGGCGCAGAAACAACGCCATGTTGAGCCAGGCCTCCGCATCGCCCTTACTCAGCGAGATGACCTGGTGATATTCGCGCTCGGCAGTCGCCGCATCTCTG
>Ga0302172_10000014_pt1 | contig 40774 bp, 65 predicted proteins | sample I_Fen_N2_3_FD_198777 | JGI IMG/M metagenome (GOLD analysis project Ga0302172, IMG submission 198777) | Peat permafrost microbial communities from Stordalen Mire near Abisko, Sweden - I_Fen_N2_3 | ecosystem: Environmental > Terrestrial > Soil > Wetlands > Permafrost | place: Sweden: Abisko... | reverse complement strand
CGTCAAGGTGTACGTATCGATTATCAGATCAGCCTATCGGCTCAAGCTAAAGGTGGCCACATATGAGCTGATGGAGCAGATGCGCAGCGACATAGCCGAAGCTAGGCGCGTGAAGGCATCCAGCGCTGCACCTGAGCCACAAAGACCACCAGAGATGGTCGGCGTACAGGTGCAGCACGAAAAGGCCCTTACTGGAGCCCTGTGGCATGACGCTGTAGTTCTATGGGAACACTTGCCGGACGAGCAAAAGGCTATGTTCGAGGCCCAGGTTCGCCGCCTCCTAACCAAATATCGCAAGGACGCACCGGCTGAGCTGCTCAAGGCATCCTAAATTTGTTGTCGCGACAATCAAAGCCTGGATCTTTCCGGGCTTTTTATTGACATAATGATTATTCATATCTACTATTCGTGACGTGTAAACCCAAGACAGGGGAAAGAATCATGGCAAAAACAACTGCGCAAAAGTGCCTGGAGTCGGATGATGCTTTTGCGGCTGCAACCGAGGCTCAGACCTACAGTGGATCACCGTCGCCATTCGTCAAGCGCGTGCATTTTGAGGATGGCAGTTATATCGACTTCAAAGTCAGCTATGAGCCGGTTGCGGTCGGCAGGGCTTTTGAAGATTGATGGCAGTATTTTTTACAATGGACTATTGGAGGATTTAACGTGAGCAAAATTCAAAAGGCTATCGATGCGCTTGACGGGTGCGATGAATACAGCTTGCGTCACCATATCAGTGAGGTATCAATTCTAATCGAGGGTTATGCCGACTCCCAATCCGAGCTGGCTATGCTGCGGGAAGAGCTGGCAAACCATGATTCAGCGACAAAGCTGATTAATGCTTGGGTAGATACATACGGAAAGAAAATTCCGTGGGATAAGGCAATCGAGATTATTGCCGTAGTTACCAAAATGGCCGAGTCAGAGAGGCAACGTCTGCTTTGTATGGACGATCAATATGAACTGGTATCGCTACGCCTGACAGCCGCCGAGCAGCGGAATGCAGAGCTTGTCGGGCTTTTAACCCGCACCCTGGCCTACTACACGGAATCCTGTTTTCCGGAGGATTTACTTGTTGAGGTCAAGATCGCTATCGGCGCCCTCAAACCCACCGAATCGGGAGCAAGCGAATGAGCCGCAAGAAATTCCTGCTCGACCCGAAGTTGCGCGCTGTCACCGACTTGGTAAGTGATGCCGACATGGAAATGGCATTCCTGCACACCAACTTCGGCCACACCAATTTTCGCGGTTTGCTGGCCCAAGGCTGCATCAAAGCACTAGCCGGCTGGCATCAAGGCCACACTCTAACCACGATCCTAAACCACCTGGAGCTAATCAAGTGGGACCTGGATAAAAACATAATCAAGGTTACCGCTAAAGGCAACCACTACATTTGGCTCGCATTCAAATGCCGTCCTGAGGTTTAAGCAATGACCAACGACATAAAAATCTCGCGGGAGCTGGCTGAGCGCTGGCTTGATCCATCACAGGGTAGCGTGTATGAGCGCTATCAAATCGTGTCTGAAGAACTCCGCGCCCTACTTGCCGCCCCAGTCGTCGAGCGCCAAGAGCCGGTGGCCGAAGTTGTTATGGTCGATCCGTTTGTGCTGACGACCGGCAACCTACATCTGCTCCGCAAAGGCGCCAAGCTCTACACCTCGCCGCCCGCGCCGGTAACGGTGGTGCTGCCTGCTAGTCGCTACATATTCGATAAGGACTATGACGATGAGGATCGATCCTATTCTATGGGCTGGAACGCCTGCCTCAACAAGGTCAAGGAGCTGAATCAATGAACTGGCAGCGCCAATCACCACACATTCTAACCGGAGATCTTGGCTACAAGATCAGTCGAAACAAGGTCGGAGAAGATATCTATTATCGACCGAGCTTCAGCGGGTCGTTTATCTCAGCGCCTAAATCTGATCTCGACAAGGCAAAAGAGATCTGCGAGCAGCATGCAAAGGGCAATCAGAAATGAACCATATCTACATCGGTGATCGCCAGCTTGACCCGGAAGACGATAACACCTGCTCAACTTGTGATGGCGCAGGAAAAGTCCAAGACTGGATTGGTCCTCATAACGAATGGGGTGTATTTGACTGCCCAGACTGCACTCCAGATACCGACCCATTCCCGTAGCATCTATTGACATCAATCATCTGGCGCTGAATACTGATCACCGTTTACCAAGACGAATATCAGCAGTGGGGAAGTTCTGTAGCACAGAAGTCAGAAGCCCGCCAAGCGCGGGCTTTTTTACGCCTGAATTTTCTCATGGCAATAAAAAACCCCTCCGAAGAGGGGTTGCCTGGCGGGCGCGTGACAGGGGTCAGCCGAGGATCTTCAGGCTATCAAGCGACCTTTTCCCTGTCAATCTTTGCGTAAGGATCAAGCGGAACGGCCACTACTGCGCGGCCATAATCGACGTGCTCATCAGCTTCGGCTGGATCACACCCGATATGCGTAAATCTTTCCTTGCAGTTCAGAAGCATCCACCTGAAGTTGTCAGGGCTCATGCATGCCAGAACGCGAGACTTTCCACGCTGAGCCCACCAGATACGCCAGGCGTGCGCATAGTCGACACAGATGATTGTTTTGCCATCATGTTCACCCTCTGGCATCAGGATTGCTGTCGATCCGAACGATGGTTTTCCGGCTGCGTAATGCACTGACCCGCTTGCCATGATGGCAGCGACATTAGTTGTCTCGCCTATATTGTTGATCATCGGCACCATAAGAATACCCTTTCTATCCACGGCGCAAGGCGTGATTGAGGCGGTGTTGTTTTGCATCAGGTATTTATGCTGCTCGATTAGGTGGGTTGCCGCCATTGCTGACGAGGCCTTTTCACGGTCCTCGGCGTGCCCTGGCAGATTGCAAGTGACCGCCTTGATAGTTGATCTGCGCGGCGCAGAGGATGATTCTAGGCTGATCTCGCCAAGGATTGATCGCACAGCATCGCGGAAGGTGATACCAGGGTTCATCTCCTGGACAAACTTGATGGCATCACCACTCGCGCCACAGCCGTAGCAGTAGAAAAACTCTTTGGATTCGCTGACGCTAAAGCTTGGAGACTTCTCGTTGTGGAATGGGCAGCAGGCCGACCAGTCTTTACCGGCTTTTTTAAGGTCGTGGACGTAGCCGCTGATCACCTCGACGATTCTTGCTCTGGCGTCGTCGAGCAGCCTTTCGGGGATTCGGTCGCCGCTCATTGATTGAGCCCCAGGAACGTCGGAAGCTTGATAGCCGGAATGCGCCCGCGAGTTTTCCAGGTGTGATACTCAGTCACGGTACAATGCGCCCTGGCGCAAAGCTCTTTCACGGTTCCGTATTTCTCGGCCAGGACAACCAAGAGCTTGGCGTCTTCAGTACGCGCTACCGGCTGACGAGCTGGCTTTGCTTGCTCGACTTTCACTTCCCATGCGCTTTTCGGCAGATCTGGGCGCAGGGCAGACGGCTTGATCTTGAGGGTTTTGGCGGCGGCAATCGCAGCCCCCTTCGGGATTGCTCCAGCATAAACCCACTGGCGCACGGCCTGCGGCTCCTCTTTCAGTTTGATCGCCAGTGCAGATGGGGATCCGCTCTCATTGATCAGCGCCAGAAGCGCCGAACCCTCTGGCGTCTCAGATAGTCGGGCTGCGGTCTTTCCCGAAATACTCTTTTTCATTGATATACCCGTGTTGACATAACGATTATTTGCGGGCGATGATAGCACCTCAATAGAATTTATGGCAATTAAAGGTGGGGCTATGAGGAGACTTATCAACCTTGAACACGGCAGCGCGATCCCCTTCACCGATCAGCAGCTTGACGAGTTAAAGCAGAAGTATTTGAAGGGCTTTTCTGCTGCCAGACTGAGCAAGATCTACGGCATCAGCAAGAGTTCAGTACTAAGAAGGCTTCTGGTGCTGGGCGTTGAGATCCGCCAAGTGGGAAGCAAGAATGTAAGCGCGAAGCTAATGGCGGACAATCAATGAAAACTCACTGCCGATGCCGATCATGCAGGGCTCGCCGAAAGCTCAGGATGCATCCAGATAGCTATCGAATTCAGCCGCGCTGTGTGTGTGGCTCCAGGTCGTGGCGGAAGGATGAATACCGCCATCGAGTAGAGAAGCCGCAGATGCTCAACAAGACTGGGCGGTACTACGTGTGCCATTCGGATTGCTACCATCACCCCCATAGAATAGGCTTCGGTAACTGCAAATTCGCATCACCAGGAACGTACAAATAACCTTGCAATAATCGCCATTATTCGTGGTATATTCATTATCTCAAATGACAGGGAGCCTATCGTGGCATTCACACTGAACAACATCGCATCCGACAAATTGAACGATACCGCCAAGCGCGGCGATGCAATCCGCGTAAAGCACGACGCCATCGTTATCGTTGACGGCTTCAACGTTCGCGATGACGACGACGAGTTACGCGAGCATATCGCAAGCCTCCTATCCGCCATGGTTGCAAAGCAGCCAATCCCACCTGTCGAGGTATGGGTAAACCCTGAAACTGGCGCCATCGAGATGGTGGAGGGTCACTGCCGCTATTTTGCGTACAGGCAGTACACAGAGATCGACAAGGCCTGGGATGGTTACATCTCGGCGATCCAGTTCAACGGCACTCCATTCCAGCGCAAAATGCGCATCGCCAGCAGCAACAAGCAGCTCAAGCTAAAGCCTGTCGAGCTTGGCCGCCTGTATATGCATGCTCGCGATGAGCTTGGTGCCAGCCGCAAAGAGATCGCCGCCGAGGCTGGCATGTCTGTTGCTCACGTCGATCAAATGATTTTGCTTGCCGGTGGATCTCCAGAAATTCAGCAGGCAATCGAAGTCGGGAAGATCTCGGCCACCGAAGCGGTGAAGATGATCCGCGATCATGGAGACAAGGCCCCCGAGGAGCTTGAGCGCCGCCAGGAAGTCGCCAAGGAGATCGGCAAGGACAAGGTGACAGCAAAGGTTGTCGCGACAAAGGTTGCCGCTCCATCGCGCCCAAAGGTGGACATGGTTGTCTCGAATGCGGTGGTGTTGGTCAACTCGCTTAGTAAGAATCTGGCTGATGCTATCACTGACGGCGCAAGCTCGACCGGATTTGTCGAAGTTAGCGCCGACGCACTCGCCGACCTGATCATGGCCGTTCGTGAAATGCAGCAATCTGGCAAGGCTCTTGACGCCGACAAGCAACCTGAGCTGATCGGGAGTGGCGAATAATGACTATCGTTAAATGGCAGGTCAGCCCTTACGCATCCACTCCAGATCGCAGGGAGTACGACAGCGAAACCAAATTCTTTTATCTGTATCGCTCAGGAATGGCGAACAATCCGCGCCGAGACCAAAAAGTAAGTAGCTACTACCGTTTCTTTGATACCGAGGCCGAAGCGCTGGAATTCATTTGGAAGCGCGCAGAAAGCAAGGCAGAGCAAAAGCGTGTAGACCGGATCAATCGTTGCGGGGTTGAGTTGCTGGCCGCACTGGAGAGCCTTGTGCTTTTCACCAATCCAAAGCCATCAAATGCCGTGGCGCTTAACAGGGCGCATCAGGTGATTGCCAAAGCAATAGGGGAGGCCTGATGGCTCTACAACTTCTTGAGCATCAGCTGCCTCCCGTTGCGGCCATGCAGAATCATTTCCGGCAGCGCATTACGGCGAAGTGGGGCGAGCGCGACATTCACCCGCCAATCGTCTGTAACGCATCCGTATCGAGCGGCAAGAGCATCATGATCGCCGCCTTGGCCTTGGCAGTACGCCAAGCCGCAAACATCAAGGCCAAGGCAGCCAACAAGAAGTTGATGCTTCAAGTGCTGGTAATCCAGCGCCAAGGCGAGCTGTGCATGCAGAACAGCGAGGCAGCGTGGCAATTCAACGATGAAGAAAAACTGCTCAATAACTCGCTGTTCTCTGCCAGCTGCGGCAAGGTCAAATCGACTCATTTTCAGGTTGTCTACGCAACCGAGGGCACGCTTTCCCGCGCCCTTGGATTCGGCGTCAAAGCCAAGGAAGGCGAAGAGGATGCGCCGAGAAACTGTCAGTATCGGTTTTCACCCTACACCCTTGACGAACTGGCGCTACCCAACGACAAGCGCGCTCGCCTCGGCAAGTTCCACCCGGTATTGATTATGTGGGACGAGGGCCACCAGATCCCGTACGACAAGCCCGACAGCATGGCCGTAAAGATCCTTGAGCACTTCTACGACTGCAAGCCTGAATTGCGCCTGGCATGCTTCAGCGGGTCATGCTTTCGTGGAACCGAATCCATCGTTGGCGATACGCCGCAACACCTGTGGAAGAAGTTCGCCAGCATCCAGCCAGGCGACCCATTCTATCCGGAAGGCGGCGTAGGCGACGGCATCATCACCACTGAGTTCATGATCGAACAAGGCTGGGTAGTTCCGCCGACGTTTGGCTATCCAGACGACAGCGAAAAGCAATACGACTTCAGCCACCTGCATCCGAGCGGCTGGGAGTACGACGAGGCTGAGATGGACGCCGTAGTCAGCGACCACGAAAAGCTTCTGGCTGTCTGCTCGGACATGATCGAGAAGGCTGCCTACCGTAAGGGCGTATTGGTATTCGCGGCCACCCAGCGGCACGCTAGGCAGATTGCTGCCGCAATGAAAGCGCTTGGCGTCGACGGCGACACGATTGGCGTGATCACCGACAAGACCAAGGACAAGGATCGCCGTCGAATCCTGGCCGACGCCAAAACAGGCAAAATAAAATACACCATCAACGTGGCCGTGTTGACAACTGGCGTGAACGTTCCGTATTGGGACACGCTGGTATTCATGCGACCAATCGGTTCGCTTGTGCTGCTGATCCAGGCCATTGGTCGTGTGCTGCGACTGCTGATTGTCGACGACGAAGTGCCGATGTTTGAGCGCTCCAACCTGTTCGGCAAGACGGCGCAGGATCGACTGGAGATGATCGCGGCCAGCACGAAGCCTGATGCGCTGGTTCTGGATTACGCGGGCGTCATGGATACCATGGGCCACCTGTACGAAAACCAGATCCTCGATCAGGCTGAGCTGGAGAAGGCCAAGAAAGAGAAAAAAGAGCTGATCGAGTGCCCGAAATGCATGGCTGATCACGGCATTCAAACCATGAACAGTCCGACGGCTCGCCGATGCATTGGCATGACTGGTCGCGATCCGCTGACTGGGGCCGCTCAACGCTGCGACCACTTCTGGCACTTCCGGCTGTGCCCTGGCTGCATGACGCAAAACGATCAAGCCGCCCGCGAGTGCCGATCCTGCAAGCGGATGTTGATCGACCCGAATGCAGCGCTGAACAATAAGCATTATGTTGATGGCGAGTCGATCCCCGTCCGCACAATGCAGGCTGGCGCCGGATCTGGTGGAAAGCTCTGGCTGCGCTATGAGCTGGTCACTGGTGAGGCGCCGATGGCAGTCTTCTACCCACACGCTGGCGAGAAAAAGAAGGTCAACAACATCATATGGGGCAAGTTCGTCGATATGCTACCAATCGATCCGCGGTCGCGAATCAGGCTCAAGGCGATGAAGGCGGAAACAGTCATGGAAAATATCGACCTGATCCCGGTTCCGGTTGAGATATCGGCCAGGAAGAAGGGTAGTCGCTGGAACATCGGCAGGATGAAGTTTGCGGAGATGGAGGTTGAGGCGTGATCCGCATCTACGACAGCGGCTATCGAGGTGATTGCCGAGCCGAGCGAATGGAGCAGATCGACTGCATATCCTGGCTGAAGCATAACTACCCGGATCGCTGGCCGCTGATCTTCCACGTTCCAAATGAAACGCATGGCAAGGGCAATCATCACCTGATCCGCGAGAAGGAGGGGGTCAAGGCTGGCCCGCCAGATATCATCGACCTGGGGCGCGTTACGGGCCTGTTTGAGCTGAAGCGCCGAGATCGCACCAAGTCGAAGATTGGCAAGGAGCAGCGTGATTTCCTCCAGGCTGGCGTGAATGCCGGTCACTTCGCCGCCATCGCCTATGGCTTCGAACAGTTCAAGGTTGCATACGCTGATTACCTTCAATTCATCCATAATAATAGTTGACATACAGATGGGTGGATATCTATTATCTGCCCATCTTAACCATCCATGACAGGGGCATTACAGTATGGCATCACCAAAAGAAATTGAACTTTGCCAGGAGATCATTGCGGCCTCGATTCGAGTCAACGACCAAGGCAGTCATTCGGTTTTCGTCTCGTTCCGCGGCCATATCAACAGCCTGAATGTGGAGTATGGCCCTCCATGGCATGATGGGGATGATTATAAGAAAACTGCTGACATATACGTGAGGCTTTCTAGCGCCCCTGATGCTTGGAGTTCGCCGGAAATATCAACTTCGAATCTTGAGAAAATCAAATCAAAGATTGAGTCGCTTCTCGATGTTAACGCTGACGGGGTATCGGTATGAGCAATCAAGTAGAAGTAACAGTTGAAGAAGGCTTCAAAGTGATGGTTACGCCTGAGATTTTGGCGCAAGCATTATGGGCCATGAATTGCCAGCAGCAGGCTGACTTTCTTGATGCGCTCGGAGCGGTCATCGAAAAGGACCATATTGACAACCCGTCATCCTATGGGTGTGGCGAGCTTCAATGGTGCTACCTGAAAGATGAGCTGCGCCGCCCAGGCCGCGAGCGCGCAAATAACGTACACATGGCATTTTCAGCATTTGCTTTTGACTTCTGGCCTCAGAAGATCAACGGCGCACGAGAGGGCTTGTAATGATCTACGAAAACATGCCAGCCGAAGAATACTTCGCCATCGACGCAGCCAGTAATTCAGGCCTGAAACTGATCCGCCGCAGCCCTGCGCACTTCAAGTACAAGGAAGAAAAGGAGCCATCGGCGGCCATGGCAATGGGTACGCACCTTCACATGGCATTGCTGGAGCCTGAGCGCTTCGAAAAGCATTACGTCGTAGCCACCGAAGCCCTGGATAAGCGCAGCGCCTACTACAAAGGCCTCGTCAAGGATGTCGGCGCTGATCGCGTTCTAACACTTACCGATCATCGCAAGCTGGTAGGTATGCAGGACGCCGCCTATCGCAACAAGCGCTTTGCCTCCTACATGAAAGCGCCAGGCCGAAACGAGCTGTCCGTCGTCGCCAATGACCCGGAAACTGGCGTAAAGGTGAAGTGCCGGTTTGACCGTATCGGCGATTCGACATTCGCGTTCGACGTGAAAAAGTGCCAGGACGCTCGTGGCGTTGAGTTTACCAAGCCGATCACGAATTACGGCTACTACATGCAGGTGGCATTTTACAGCGATGTCTGGTTCTGGGCGACTGGCGAGCGACTGAAGGAATTCCCTCTGTTTGCCATCGAAGAAGAATCGCCGCATGGGACCATGTTTCACGACCTGGATGAGATCGCGATGGAGCTTGGGCGTATTCATTATCGCGAGGCGCTGAACACTTATGCGCGCTGCCTGGAGTCTGGAATCTGGCCAGCGTATGCGGATGAATCTGAAGCTACTAGCGTGACGAACTGGGCGGCTAACGAGCTGCTTGGCGATGTTGAATTTGGGGGAGTGTGATGTCTCGCTATCCGTATACAGAAGCGTATGACGCAATGCGCGAAATACCAGAGAAGGATCATGACGGCGTTTCGGTAAAGTTGGGGCGCAGTGAATGTGCGCAGCTTTGCCGGTTTATCGGCGAGGCAATCAAGATGGATGCTCATGAGCTCGCATGTAAAATTGCTGATCATGCGCGCACCCAGAAAGGAGAGAGTCAATGACCCTCACAGCAGAAGACCTACAACGCGCCACGCAGGCAAAATCAGACCAACTCAACAGCTGCGACATCCTTGGCGGCTCACTGGTCGCCAAGATCCTCGACGTGAAGTCCGGCAGTAGCGAGCAGCCGGTAATCATCGTTATCGACTCCTGGCCTCAGCCGTGGAAGCCCTCGAAGACCTCCCTGCGCGTTCTGTGCGCGTGCTGGGGCAACGATCCGCAACAATGGATCGGACGCTATGCTGTTCTGTTCTGCGACGAGACAGTGAAGTTTGGCGGCGAGGCTATCGGGGGAATTCGCACAAGCCACCTGAGCCACATCAGCGGCACAAAGAGGGTTGCGGTCAATATCACACGCGGAAAAAAGGGCATCCAGACCATCGAGCCATACTACCCGCAGGAGGAGGCAGCTCCAGCAGTGCCTGATCCAGTATTCTGGCCGGATGATGCGTTCGCCAAGCAGCTTTCGGCAGCCCAGGCAAAGCTTGATAGCGGCGAGATCACACCGGAGCAGGTCATCGCCAGGCTTGAGAAAAAAGCCCAGCTTACCGTTGGGCAGAAGGCTAGGATCAAGGTATCCGAGATAGCTGAGCTAGATCCCGCCGATGAATTCGGTGAGGCACCAGCCTGGCCAGATGATGGGCCGCTAGCAGAGTGACAATTAGGCCCGCTGATGTGCGGGCTTTTTTGTGTATGGGCTTGTGGATTGATAGTTGACATAGAGTTGCCGGATAACTATTATCTCTCCATCGAAACGAACAACGGAGCAAGGCGAGATGACTATTCAAATGCTGATCGACATGGCTATCAATAACGCGACATTTTCAAAGGCCGGCTACGGCGAGGCGCGCTATGCAGACATCGTTTGCGTTCGCTCAATGACCCGTCGCGGCCAGCGCCTGAGCTTCTATTACGGTTCCCGCCGTTGCACTCAGGCCAAAGCCGAGGCTTACTTTCAAGCCTGCCAGCCCCGATAACCTCAAGCCCCTTAACTGGGGCTTTGCCAGTACCAATAAGAGGAGATCCGCCATGCAAGCCCAAGTAGCCAAGCTCACCGATAAAGACATGCGCAATAGCCTTGGCGGCCTCATTGCATCCTGCAAGCAAAATAACTCCGTCATACTTGTGGAGTGCAGCGATACCCAGCCGGGCCCAGCAAAACCATTTATGCGTATCCAGGCAACCAGAAAGACGCGCCAGCAACTCCGGGAAGACAGCCCGAGTGGAGTCATCCAAATGGATAAATACCTGGGCAAGCGCTTCACAAATACCTTTCTGATCGGGGCATTCGCTGTAGCTCTCTCGCTGACCTATCTGATCGACTGGGCGGTGATGAATGCGCACTAGTCTGTCGATACCCTACGAGGACTTGGCATTTGCCTACGAGCTGAGAACCGAGGGTATTTGCTGGAAACTGATCGCAAGCAGCCTGGGCGTTGAATGCGACTCGCTGAAACATGCGATTGGCAGGGTAAAAAAGTACGGCATGAAAAAAGCCCCTTGATTGGGGCTTTGTTTTATCTGGCGAAAAGTTCAGCTCTACAGATATTCAGCAGGCGAAGTTGCTCCTCTGCGCCGCGCCTGAGAGCGGAAAGAGTTGATCGATAAGCGGGATCAAGCTCGGCGGCTCCGCTCGCAGCTCGGCCGGAGTCGGTCGCGGAGCTGGGCACTGCGGGGCGCTTTGCACGGACTGACACCCGCTTACCACCGCTACCGATAGTAGCATCACGCTCAGCTTCAGCCCTTTTGAACTCCTCGAAATCATTTTGGATCTTCTCCTTTTCGTTCTCGGCTTGCTCGATGCGATCATCTTGCTGTTTTCGGGCTCTCTCGAGATCTTCTGAAGCCTTCTGGCGGATCGATGCAGCATCAGCATCCCATCGTAAGGCCTGGATGTTCCAAGCGGCGCCAAAGCCTGTCAGGAGCGCCATCAGGATGGCAAAGGTCGTCAGCTTCATACTGCCCCCATTGCCGCTGCATAGCATTCCTGCCAGGTATCCGGGTGTGGCTTGCCTGGGCGCCAGACTTTCAGGTAGAGAGCCCATGCGCCTTGCGAGTCGCCGAGAACAGGGAGCGATCCCGAGTCGGTCCAATAAAGCAGCCTTGCCACGGCGGCGGCCAATACATCATCGTTTTCGATGGCCTCAAGGATTGCAGGAGGTGAAAACTTGACTGACCTGGCCGCGCATAGATTGGCCAGCAGGACCTTGCTTTTATCGTGGAGATACACGCCCCACACGCCGCCGCGACTTGCCGGGGTGCCCAGCTCGAATTGCCAGAAGCTACGAGCTGGCCCGCCGATCTGTCGCCGATGGATAAATCTCGATTCCTGAAGCCCGGTCGCATATAGCTGAACTACTGCGCGATCACTCGTCATCTTGGCCGGAAGCATTCCAAGCGCCTCGGTAACCGCATCTTTAATGCTTTTCGGAATAATCATTTTTCGAGCTTCTCCCGTAGCGCCTGGATCTCTTTGTCCTTGGCGTGGATCTGAGTCATGTAGCGCCGGTGGAGGCTGGCTCGCTCCTTGGCTGATGTATCGGCGATGATAACGAATGACTCCTGATACTTGATCGATGCCATCGAGTAACCAAAGCCTACCGCCAGCGCGATGGCTAGTGCGCCATAGCCAAGGAAGCGATTGCGCTCCTTGGTCACGCGCTTTGGGTCACAGCTAAATTGATCGGACATTAGAGCCCCCTGCAAGTCGTCGAACCTCGTTTCGCAGCTCGTCGTTCTCTTCGCGCAGGTTTTTTATCTGCTCGATCATCACGGCGTTTTGCGCTTTCATTTCCGACTGATCAAGAATTATTTGGTTCAGCTTTGCTCGGTAGTCATCAATCGCAGACTCAGCTCTCTCTGCGCGCTCCTGCCAACGGTTGCGATCATCAGTCAAGATCGTGACCTGGGTAACGTCATTCTTCTGGGTCTGCTCCCACTTGTTCCAGGCCCCCATACAGGCAAGGAACGCGCCGACGGCCGCCCCTATTGCCGCAGGAAGGCTTGAAAGGCTGGAGACAAGGCTTACAGGGTCATCCATGGCTAATCCTTAGCTAAAGTTGTTGCGCCACCCGTGAAGGTGGCGCATTGGCATTACAGCCAAGATAGCATTTATTACGTTGACGATGAACCTGGAGCGGCGGCGGACACGGTTAGATCCATGCCTTCAACTGGCTGAACCGGCCAGTCAACTGTCAATGCCCATCCGGATTGCTTGGTTACTCGACCAAGATATAAGGCATAACGCTTCCACTCGACAAGCTGAGCCTGTCGCACTGGCAGTTCCGCGACCTCCTCTGGGAGCGCCTCATCGATCTCGATTCCACCATTGATCGTATTGATACGGTTGGTCAATGCCGAGACTTGAGCATTTGCAGTTGCTGTATAGGACTTCAGCAGAGACTTATTGCGCGCCTCAATCTCTGCGTCGGTTGGAGGCTCTGGTACAACTACCGGGGCGACGAATACGCCATCAACATAACTCCAGCCTGCTTGTGCAAAATCAGAACGGATGGCAATGTACCCCTCGTCAGGCTGCCAGGTCTCAGGGTTTCCATCCCAAAGAATCATGTTTTCAACAATTCCAGTTGCAACATTAACTGTTACGTATCGTTCAGACATTTTTTCACCATTCAAAAATTAGAAGACCTGGAGAGCCATTACCGCCAGCTCTTGCCGGACCAGAACCCGGAGTGTAGTAACCGCCAGCGCCGGACCCTCCGGCACCATATCCATCAGCATTTCTTCCGGCGTATCCGAGGCTGCTTCCGCTTCTTGCTGTTGTTCCGCCACCGCCGAAAGGGCCGCTAGCTCCGATACCGCCAGAGCTTGCTTGTCCTGGTATGGAATCCGGAGCATCCCCACCCTGTGGATAGCCGGCCCCCCCATTTGGCCCTGATATGACCCCTGCAGAGTTTGACCCGCTTACACCTGCGGTGCCTCCTACCAGTGAAAGAATAGAGCCTGCCGCACCAACTGTTGTTGCTCCCCCGTTAGTAGCTGGAGTTGCCTGATTTAAGGCGCCAACCCCTGCGGCCCCGACCGTGTAGGGGATTACTTGCCCTGGGGTTACGGGAGCAGTCATCTTTATAACTGACTGACCTGCTCCGCCACCACTACCAGGTCCAGAGGTTTGGCTCGATCCTCCGATGCAGGCCCCGCCACCCGCGCCAGCGGCGCAGCCGGATATCGTTAGCTTTGTTACGCCATCGGGTACGGTAAGGCTCCCCGACGTAGTGGCGCGAACCGACCCATGCTGAACCTTGGCGGCCCACTGGGATGGCGATGATGCTGGAGCATTGCCGATATTCGCGTCAATCAGGGAGATATAAATCGCCCCGCCAACTTGAGTAACGCTGCCCTTGAAGTACTCTTGCGCGCTGTTGTACTCGGGTACGCCAGCCTGGTGCAAATAGGCCAGGATCTGGCTTAGCGTGTACGACACCGCGTTGAAGTCTTCTAATGCTGGAGAATCAGACGGGCCAACGATGCCCCATCCGCGTAGGAAATCTGCGGTAATTTGGCTGGTCAGGTCATTAGCCTGAGTCGTCTCGCCAAAAATAGTTCGCTCGGTCCCTAGAGCCTCAGAAGCGAAGGCCTTTAGATTGCCGTTGTATCGGGCAATTTTTGACATGTTAGATCACCTTTCTTGCAAAGTGCCCGCCAATGCGGGAAGGATCGAATTTGCTCGCAAAGCCTCGCGAGTTTGGATTGGCCGAGAAGCCAAAGGTTATCCCTGGCTCTGCCTGAATTATCACTTTGTAGCGCACAGCCTGCGGCTTTGGCAGCAGATTAAGCGCACGGATGAGCCTAAGCCTATCCAGGCTCACCACCGGAGATACGTACAGGGTCAGCGTCATATCGAGGTTGTCCACGACGTACGCCCTACCATTGAAGGCGGCCAGGACTACATCCTGAATCCCGATATAATGATCGCTCGACAGATAGCCTGACGCCCTGTTCAGCGATGCCTTGACTCGGATGAAAAACCGATAGTCGTTATCTCCAAGCTGGAGATCCGTAAAAGCCGAAGAAAACTTGCTGTAAAATGGGCCGCCAATCCTGCTCTGATTGAACTTGCTGGCAAAACCCTTGCTGTCGGGGTTAGCGCTAAAGCCAAAATAGATTTTCGGAATCACGCTAGGGACCGATCGACTGATACCAACGATTCTGCCGAGCACATCAAGTTGAGGGCCTACCGCGTTATCCAGGTCGAAAGCTGGGTCCAGGGCTGACAGTAATGCAATAGCCTGCTCCCACTTGGAGGCAAGCAGTTGAATCTCTGCCTTGGCCTTGGGCTTTTCCCAATACTGCTTGATCAGCAGGTTCGTCAGTTCCTCTGTGAGCGCCACTAAATCACCTCGGTTATGGTGATGTTGGCCGCGTCAATTTCAAATTTCGATCCGGGGCCAGGAGAAAGGCTGCCGTCGGTAAATGTCACGTTATCGATACTGATTTTCATCAGAGTCAGGATGAAGTCGTCGCCAGCGGTGTACGCTGGACAGTACAACTCGGCGGCCTGGAGAGCGGCCCCGATATAGAATTTGTAGCCTGCAATATTTTTCTTGATCAGTGCCGTGTCAACCGGAACAAGCGAATCCTTCCTTTTCGCCGTGAGCGTGATGTGAAGCGGCACCATAACTGGCCTGTCAAGATATCTAACCTGGCTTACGATAAATGTGCTGCCATCTGGACGAGTTAGAGTTTCTGGAATGACCAGCTTAATAGCGCCCTTCATGCCTGCGCCGCCAGTCTTCTGGAATAGAAGCGCCTTGGAGATCGCATCAATCGTCCCGCCCTCAACGACCGCCCAAATGTGATGCGCTTTCAGGCTCCATTCTGGATGATCTGGCGGGCCAAACGAATCGGTGTCGTTGTCGTACACTCTCGCATCGGTCACGCCTGGCGTATTGAGCAGGCGAGCAGCAAGTGAGTTGGTTGTCGAGAACGCCGGATTCTCCAGGCTCAGGTTTCGCTTCTGGACGAATTCCTCATCTGTCTCGGCATCCTTGCCTGGAGTGGCGTTCGATGTAGCGGCGAACCCAGTGATCCCGAGCACGACAGTTACTGGTGTAAAGACGGCGCCAGCCAGGCCAGTAACCTCGCCAAAGTCAGTGGCGACAAACGTTATTGTGCTCGTTCCAATTGGAACGTTAACCGGCGTCGGAAGCTCCCACAGCTGGCCAAGATCGTCGGATATTTGATATCCAGCACCTAGCGTCACGTCTCGACTTGCAGTTACAGACAGATCCCATATTGATCGGGTTGCCGGACGCGGGAATACCCCGGCAAGCTTGGCAATCTTTGCCTGCATCAAGCCGCGAGCGAAGTCGGGATCGAAGTTGTTGGCGATCATCAGAGCGAACGCCTGGGCGTCAGCGTATGCCTTGGCGTAGATTGCTACGCGCTGCCCGTCTGGAGTGTTCTGAGTCAGGTCGATATCGGCGCCATAGATCGCCTGAAAGCCAGCCACAAGCTCGGCGAAGATCTCTTCGAAGCTTTGAATTGTAATGCCGTTGGCATCAATCGTCGGGCCTGCCATCAGATGGTTATCTCTTCTGTAATGTCTTCGTCAAAAATCGTGCCAAACGAGAGCATTATAGTAGCGTTGCGAGTGCTTGTCTTGACTTCAATTTCAAGCTTCTTGATGGTCGTCACGCCATCAGTTGCCAGCGTTACTCGCTCGACGGCTCGAATGATCTCTTCTTTTGTGTCTCGGCGGCCAAGCAGGTCTATCCAATCGATACAGGCATCCGTATCGAGGAAGAAGTCAGTTCGGAAGGATTTGATGCGCGTGATGACGTTCTGGCGAATGGCTTCGGCACGAGTGAGATAGGAAGCCCTCCCCCTGCCGAATATCCAATCTCCGCTTTCGTCCAGTCCTGATACTCGCATAATGGCACCTGCAATAGCTGTGCCAACATACTACATCATCATGCGACGTTTGTGATTAGCCCTGATACGACGGTTACAGTTTTGCTGTCGCCAGTGCGGAAGGTTCCACTCCATCCGGCCTGGCCGCCGACGGAGTATGTTGTTGAGTCCGTGTTGCCGATTACTACCATGTTTCCGGTCAGCTCATAGCCGCCAGCGTGGACCCATTGCCCGGTCACAGTTGAGTCGCCTTTGCGCTCAATGGTCATCGGGATGGCCTTTGCTGCCGCCCTGGGTGAGATTCCAACCAGGGCGAAGCTATCGCTGTAGTCATGCATTCGCTGCTCGATTGGTGGCGCGTTGTCAGCGCCATCGTACCAGCGATCAAACGAGCGCTCGCTCACCAGGAGAAGGCAGTAGTCATCAACGGCTATCGGGTGTGCGTCATAGCTTTCTCCGCCACTTAGGAAGACTGGTGGAACGGATGGAAAGATAGGGAGGTCTTTGTCCTCGCCATCGACTACGCGCTGGATCACCGGCTGCACGTCGATAGTGATCTCGCCAACCGCCACGATCTTGGCCACAACTATGGTGTGGGTGTTCGCAAGGGCTGTCACTGTCGCGTCATTGAGAACGTCTGTCAGCTCCTCTTTCTTATCTGTCATCGCGGCACCGTGTACCCTTCTGCAATTTTAGCGGTGATTTTCTGGCTCCAGTCGGCGCCGTCAAAGTCACCACTATAGGAGATCAGGCTCACTTTGTAGATACCGTTAAGGTGTGGCGCAATAACACTGATCAGACGGAATAGGCCGCCAACCTTGATCGATGGGTTCAGGAAGGTCGTAACAGTTACCTCCTCCTTGTCAGATTCTGGCGCCTTGAGCAGTCCGGTCTCTGCGCTGACGACCGGAACATAGCCCGATACCACCTCATCACCGCCGAGGATATTCAGGCGCTCGTCGTCAATAAACCAGCGCTGATCAGGGTCGAGCATATCCTGAATGGTCGCCATTGAGTTGCCAACCAGGATCTTGGGGCGGATTAGATCCTTCTGCTTGCCGATAGTCCCCTTGGCGGTGTTTGGCATGGTCGCCAGCACGGCATCAATGGCGGCCTTCTTGCTGGTCACGGAAGTGCTGACAAACCCCTTGAGGAAGTCATGGCCGCCGTCCAGGCAGATCAGCGTTGTTTCGAATTGCGCACCAGGTCGATTAGAGAATGCCTGATCGACTGAGCCGCGAAAAATTGTCTCGATCCTGCCCTGGTATCCGATCTTCAGGTCAATCGGGAAATAAGTGTTATTTTTCGGTGTTGTAGTTGGCTTCTTGTCCGCATCATCGCCGGACTTGCTCGCCTTTTCATCGCTGTCGCGCACAAGAATACGCCGCTTACCCTCGTTCAACCCGTCAACCTTCAAGGTCATCTTGTTCAGATCAGCCTTGTCAGATTTGTCGGCGCTGAAAGCGATTCGAAACGGCGGCTTAATTGTGACAGCTTGCGCGCCTAGACCAATTGTCAGTTCGTAGTCGCGCAAGAATCTGTCGGTCATGGGTTATTCCTCCGTAATTTCGAGTTTACGGTATCCGGCATCATAAAGGATGCCGCACTTACTAAAGTCATCCGGTCCAACAATCAGTGATCGAATGTCTGCGACCATCTGCTCGACCGCTATCGCTCGCTCTTCCGCCGCGATCTGCTCGGGCGTACGTATTGGGCGGAATAACTCGGCGCGACGATTACCACTATAGCCATTATCGCTGCTATACACGGCAAATGAATAACCAAGATGCTGATCAATCGCCACAATCCTGACCTGCTCCCAGTCTCCGTTACCATCCTCAAGGTATTCGCATACCGTCCCAACTGGCGGCAGGCCTTCGCCGGTCCAGGCCGACTGAATGATTTTGCATTCAGGGATCACGGATTGCTCACCAAGCGAAATGTACGGAGCATTAATGCTCACGTTTTCATAGCTGTAGGTCATTTGCTCATCCTTCAGCGCATCGACTGCAGCTTGCCATTGGGCAAAGGTGACTTTGGCTTCTCGCCAGTCCTGAGCGATATCGGCTCGATCCAATATAACCAGCTGACTAGATGCGTCGAGATAAAAGATCATGCCGCCGAATGACTGTTTCAGATTCGTCACGCCTTCAGGCCAAACCTTCAATTCCCGCGCCAGAATATCAACAAGCTTCATGCCGCACCGCCTTGCTTGCCGACATCGCGAGACATGCGCTCAGCCATGGCGTTGATTTGGCGATCAAGCCCTTCGCCTTTTGCGCACTGGATATCAATTACCGCCTGAATTGTCGGGTCGCATGCAGCATCAACCCTCGCACGAAACGCCAGCGGATCAATAACCCCCTTCATTACAGCGCCATTTCCCCCAGTACCAGAGATCACCACGTCACCATATCCAAACATGCGCCCAAGGAAGCCCTGGCGCACCGATACGGACTCAACCTTGCCAAGTCGGATCTCTGCCGTGTTACGCATGATCACGCCCGACTTGTACACGACCCGCTTGCTGGTCACGGCCATCTCAGTGGACTTGATCTTGAGGTAGGCGTACAGCAGCAGTGCGGCGCTGATCGGCAGGCAGATGATTGTCACACCGAAGATCGTCGCGGCGCAGTAGATGTGAAACAGCGACCATTTGGATATTTTGGCCTCGGCGATGATTGATTCGTCGGCGGTCAGGGTTTGTTTGATGTAGGTCATTTTGTTTGTCCTTTTGCTTTGGCGATGGCTGCGCGCGCCTTTACTGCCCACTCTTCAAAATCGACGGAGTAACAGTCATTCGCTTCGATTGCCGAGATGAATACCGAGCCCATATCAAGCAGGCTTTCCAGTGACTCAAGCAGATCAGGCGCGGCGGCGATTATGTTAGCGTCGTGCTCGCTAGGACCACCACCATTTGGATAGCAATCGCCTAGAGTCATAACGTGCGCGCCGCCTTTCCCTATAAGACATTCGTCGTCTTCAGGATTCCAAATCCAAGGCCCGGGCGTATGCTTGCTCATTTCGCACGCTCCGCAAGCATGGCGTCGGCGACCTTGTAAGAATCGGCCGCAAACATCTGCTCAACCTTTATTCCTAAGCCTCGCGCTTGCTCACAGATGCTTGCGGCCGTAGATGGTTCCTGTAGGCATGCAAGCCCGGCCTGCATCGCCTTGGCCGCAAAGTAGTCGCGCAGAGTTACTGAAAAAAATGCCGACTGCTGCGCCTCGACGCCTTCAAGATATTCTTTCAGGCACTCTTCATTGTCACCCATGATTGCTCCCCTGTCATTGCGCTTCATTGCGCCAGCGAATAATCGCCACAAATAACTATTATGTCAAGTAGGAACTTCAAGGCCTCGACGCTCGATCATCTCTTCGGCGGTCACGAAATACAGCTCGCATCTGTCTTCGCTGAAGTCGCCCAGGCGGAACGGCGCCAGTCCGCTACCATCGGTCGTCACGCAAAAGAAGTCGAATGGCCAGTTCAGCGCCTGGATATGCAGGCACCCGAGGCTGATCATGAACCCATTCTTTTTCACGCCGCGCCAGGCAACGTCGAATGTCCACGTCTCCGTCACCTCATAGAAGTTGAGGGTCAGCGTGATCTCTTCATTCCCCTCAAGCAGCGTGTGACGCTGACCTGGCTCGTCGGTGATATTAATTATTTCAATTGCCACGACTATCTCCCGGTGATCGCAGTTAGCAGCGACTTTTGTTTCTTGGTAGTACCCGCGCCCGACGTCGGCGATTGCGCGCCCTTGTCAGCCACTCCAGCCGTCTGACTCTTCACGGCTGGTGCTGGCTTGCGGTAGAACTGCGATACGCTAGAAAACAAGGTCTTGGCGATCCTGAACTTTTGCGCAGTCAGCGAGAACGTCAGGGCGTTACGCTGGTTGTCGCGAGTGATCGTCACGCTGGTTATGGCCATGTTGTCTTGCTTTCGGAACGGCATGCTGATTGCGATCAGCTGTTTCCCATAGTGGACCGACTCAATAAAATCGATGAACTGCTCTTGATACGACTTGCCGCCCGAGTTGTTGCCAGTCACGGCAGCGATATTGCTGCCGCCTGCAATCCGCTCATTGATCTTGCGCCTGGCATCCGCAGCAGAATCGACGATGCGCGCCACGGCCTGGAGCTGAGATGCGGTACGTCCAGGCTTTAGCGAGTTCACGACACCTACAGTCGGCAAACGAGATTCCGACTTGCTCGGCCTAGCCGACGGGATGAACACATCGGCTACGTCGCCGCTGATAGTTAGCTTTATCGGCTCGTTGATCAGGTGATCGCCAATATAGCTGCCATCCTCGACGACAGACGTTGGCGCCTGAGTGGTGTACGCCGTCGAGTCACTGACCCGAGCGAAGGCCGTGAAGCCCCCGATGCCGATTTGCTCCAGCGACGAGCCCGATAGTGACTGGTCCTCGCCAGCCTTTAGCCGCTCAATGCTCATCGTCCACCCCTGTTAACCTGAGTTTTCGCGGTCTTGAGCTGATCTTGCAGGGCGTCATTTACCGCCGCGCCAGCTGCCTTTGGATCATTGCTGTTCACGTTGATCTGCACCTGCTGCTCAATGCTGCTATTCGTGCTGGTCGTGTTCCCGCCACCGATAGCCATGGCATCGTTCGGCCCGAGCTGTGCGGCCGCTGAGTCATCGCTCAGCAGGTTTACTGCCCAGTCAGGAAGAAGTGAGCCGGCTGCCGACTTGATGGCGTCAAACACCTGCCCCATGGCGTTCGACAGGAAGTCGAAGACGCCGACGAATACGGACTTGATTGCCTCACCCAGCGTATTGAACGCCCCCAGCAGCGAGGCAAGAGCGTTATCCCAGTCGCCCAAGAACAGCTGAACAATGCCAGTAGTGAATTGCTTCCAGGCATCCCACAGCTTGCCAATCAGCGCTATCACCGCATCAACCATGCTCATGAAAGCATCGACCACGCCGCGCAAGATTGGCACGATATCGACACCGAGGAACTCCATAAAGAAGTCGGCAATGACCGATTGACCGCCCTGGAATGCGGTGATCAGGTCGTCAACGATGAGCAGTAGCGCAACGATTGCGGCGGTGATCAGCACCACGGGCGATAGGACAAACGCCATCACCGTAGCAAACCCACCAGTTGCAAGGTACGCAACGCCAAAAGCTGCAGCCAAGGTTAGAACGATGGGCGCCATGCGCTCAAGGAAGCCTGCGACCGAGATGATTATCTCGCCCAAATACTTTAGACCGGCTTCAATCAGCTCATGGTTCGCCTCAAGGAATCCAATGAATCGATCGGTGATATCAGTTATGGCTGGCGCCAGGCCGATTGCCACCTGTTGCCGAAGTGCGCTAACGCCGAACTTGGCGATGGCCAGGGAATCCTGAAGCTTTGCCGCGGCCTCGGCCTGCTCGGTCGTGACGATGCCAAGCGCGCGTGACTGCTCGACAAGGGCGCCCACCTCTTCGCTGGTGGAGTTGAGCAACTGAAGCGTCGAAGGGTCCAGGCCAAGCGAGGCGATAATCGACTTTTGCTTTGCCGTGTCCGTTCCAAGATCGCGAAACTTTGTACCCAGCTCACCAAAAAGAACGTCAGCGGTTTTCACGTTGCCGTTCGAGTCTTTGACGCTGATCCCCAGCTCGTCAAAAGCCTTTTTGCCGCGCCCCAGATCCCGAGCGGCATCACCCGCCACCTTGGACAGTCCGGCCAGGCTAGATTGCATCTGCTCGGCACTGGAGCCAGATAGCTCAGCAGCAAAGCCAAGCTCCTGGAGCGACTCAACGGTGACGCCGGTTTCAGCGCTTAGATCAGTGAGCTGGTCAGCGGCCTCGGTCCCTGCTGTAACAAAGGCAAACAGGCCGCCAGCCGATGCAGCTAGAGCCGTCCCTAGCCCAGCAAGCCCAAGAATAGATAGCTTCAGATTTGAGTTAAACGTCTCCTGCGGCGATAGATCGCCCAAGAAGCTGAATTTTGTGACCAGCTCATTTACTACGGCCATTTGGAAGCGTCCCCATCTTGTGCGCCTGGATGTCAGCGCTGATTTGCTCGAACTCTATGGCGTCAAGGAACTGATCGGTATCCCACTGTTCTATCTCGGCCAGGCTTCCAAACCCGGCCTTTGATAGGGCGAACATAGCCATGCGCTCGCCGCTTACATTGGTTTCAAGGATGTAGTCATCTGACTCTTTTCGCCTTGGGATGCTGAGGCGATACCTGCGGCGCGCAAAAAAGGGTACGACATGACCCCCATAGTGGTGGCCACCAGATTGATATAGTCCTCGGGGAACTCTTCCCAGTGATCGCGGAGCTTGCTGATCGCGGAGCCATCGAAGGTGATGTTCTTCCACATCACATCCTCAACCTGGGCGAATGCCGCCGTGTCGAGGAATGCGAAGTTCTGCACGTGAAGCTGCTGCTGTACCGACGTATAGAACGCAAACACCTTGCGGCGCTCGATGTGCTGCATCTTGTGGAACTTGTAGGTGCGGCCATTGATCTCGGCTTCACCATCTTCATGGACGGCGCGAATCTGAGCCATGGCAGCTTCGCGTTGTTCTTGTGGGGTCATGGGTTACAGGCTCCGTTTGGCAGTGCGGAAGCGTGCGGTGTATTCCATCAGCGCGTTCCCGTCGGTATTGCTCTTGGTTTGGGTTGGCTGAGTGGTGATGCTCCCGGCCTCAAGGGTCCAGCTCTCGACACCGGCAGAGCCGTCAGCGACGTACGACTCTTTCAGTGAGCCAATCAGCACGGTCACGCTTTCACCGTTAAGCAGGCCCTGAAGGAATACATCGTCTGGGCTGTACTTCTGGACGCGAACAACCAGGTCATGCACATCCTTGTCGAATCGCTCGCTGATGGTCACGCCGCCACCAGCGGAGTTGACGTGTGCGCTCGCTGCATTGACGGGGGTCAACGTCAGATAGTCGCCCTCGCCGAAGCTGGTGATCGATTGGTCGTTCAGGATCAGCGTGGTAGCGTCAGCCTGTAGAGTAATTACGCTCATGTTTCAGCCCCTTACAGGTTGAAGTTAATGATGATGTCGGCGCTGTGAATTGCACCGGCATTCTTGACCGCGATCTGTAGCGGCGGTGATTTACGGTCAGCGCGACCAGATTGCGGTTGATCTCGCAGCAATCCGGCCAGAACATAAAACCCGAACTGCTCGATGTTGCGATTGAAGGTCGCAAGGTTGCCGAAGCTGTCAGGGCTCGACCAGGCACCAGGGGCAAACACACCAGCACGAGCAAATCCGCGCGATGTCTTTTCGCATGATGCAACCAGCCGGTTTACGTCGCGAGTGATTTGTGCAAGCTTTGTGCCAGTGGCTTTCAGCACATTGAAGTTGTCGGTCTGAATCGCATCAATGTACGCATAGATGTTGTACACGTTATCGACAAAATCATTCGCGCCGCTGGTCAAGACTACCGGGGTATCCTTGATTGAAATGTACAGGTCCAGGCCGACGCGCTTGGCCGCGTTGATCTCGGTTTGCTCATAGCCCTCGGCAGGAACGTTGAGGGTTTTCAGGTTCATCGTGATTGCCGAGTTCTCAGCATTGAAGTTCACGGTGTGAGTACGCGCCATGTAGGTGGCTGCCAGCAAGCGATTGCCCGACTTGCTGTACAGGCAGCGGAAAGACGATTGACTCGCCAGCTTGACCGCCCAAACCGGGTTGGCCGGAGACAGCGCCAGGTAAGTCGATCCGCTGAACACGTTGTAAATGATGGTCTGGTTAGCCTTGGACCATGCGGCCACAAGCGGAACCTCGGCATCAGTCAACAGGTCAGTAAATACGCCACCCTTGAAGTTGATTTTCGACTTCAAGGCGGACAGGGATGCGACCTTAGTTTCGATTGGCAGAACAGAAGATGCCTTGCCCTGGGTCAGGGTGCCACCACTGCCCTGGCTCAGGGTCAGCAAATCACCGATGAAAGTCCCGGTAGCGCCTGGAGTCATGAAGGTCAGCAGGCTGGTAATACCAGTGGTAGAGCTGGTGATCGTGAAATAACCGTTATTGTGCGAAACGGTTGCGCCAGCGATGGCGGTATCAAGCACCGCCGCAACACCGTCCAGGCTGAAGACCGTACTGAAGTTGAGCGCCGTAGCGTTAACGGTCACGCCGTCAACGTTGATATTGAAGCTACCATCGGCGATGGTCTGGAGCTGAGAGATCAGAGTCGCTTCGACAAACTGAGTGCTGACCAGGGTCGCGGCGGTTGCCGGAACGGTTTCAGCAGCAGCGCGATGCAGGCCGATCACTAGGGAGCCGCCGAAGTTAATGGCGTTTGGAGTGGTGCCAAATACAGTCTGCGCGTATCGAGTAACGATCGATGCGGTTCCCCAGTCAGCTTCGACGGCTGCGGAGTCCTTGTAGATGCGGAATCGTTCTTCGCTGGTGATCACGCCTAGCTCACTGGTCAGGATGGCGATCACGTTCATGTTGTCGCGCTGCGCCTGCTGCCCCTCGGGAATCAGCGCGACGTTGATCACGTTAGCGATGCTTGCGTTGTTATTGCTCATAGATCAAACCTCGTTCGCCGATTATGCGAAGTTGTGCGGTGTCGATACGCAGTATATCAACAACTACCGAAGGACTGTAGTGTACTTGGCATTGTAGTTGCATGCGCTCGCCATATTGCTGGCCAGTCAGCGCCTTCACATCGGTCGCCGTTGTTGGGTGCCAGAGCGTGATGCCAAGGCCCACCTGAAGATCCTGAGACTTTTGCGAGCGAGCGAGCAGCCTGAAATTTCTGACTCTCTTCGATGCCCCGTACCCATAGAAGTCAATGACGATAGGTCGCGAGACGTATTCGGAATAGGTCATTTCTTCGGCGTCACCGTCGAAGCTCTCAGAGCTTGACAGTGGCACGTCACCAGCTAATGAGTCCACTACAATGTAGGGTTGCTCGAACTGCTTTCTGTCGAAGTTCTGGCGGCCTGCCTTGATAAATTCTTCAGGGTGAACAAGCAAGTCGCGAATTAGCAACATTACCGCGACGTATACCGGATCAAGGGGTTCACCCGTCATGGGGTAGCCTCCAGCAGCGGGAGCTTGGTTTCTTCGCCATAGGCCTCGACGTATCCATACTGGCCGAACCCCTTGCGAAACGGGACGAGCTTGAAGTCTCGACCATTCCATTCGACATACTGACCAATCGCCATTGGCGTAACGCTATGAATCCAGATGTACTCAAGGGAGTAGTCGATCTGGTCAACGGCGAGCCTTTCTTTATCGGCGGGCTGCACGACGCCCATGATGGTCTGCACTGCAACCTTCGTGGTCGGCACGAAATCAACGGTTGTCTCGGAAACTGTTTTCAGCTTGATCGGCTGTGACCACTCGGTCAGAACCTCGGACATGTCAGGGAGCATTCGAAACCTCGACTCTGGCCAGGCAATACCCAATAGTTACAGGCTTCCCAGCAGCTAGCTCTTGGTCGATTGCCTTAGTCGCAACCAGCCATTGAGACTTCCGGCCTTTTTGAATCTTACGCAGCGCGGTATTGATCGCCACCTTCCACCATGGGCGGTGGCGCCAACCAGCATCCGTCATCACCCAATTGGACTTAGCCATTATTCAATCACCCAAGTAATTGCGTTTCGGAGAATACCGGTATCGATCAGAACCTGATCGGAGCCCTTGGCATCCTTTGTCGCCTGCTTGATGTCAGGCCATTCGCCATAGCCCTTGGTCGTGAAAGCGCCGCGACTGATATTCACGGCAGTTAACCCGACGCGACCAAGTGCGACCTCGATATCCAGCCCGCTATCGAGCACCAGCTTGAATTGCGTGTCAATGGCTTTGGATATTTCGGACTTCTTGGCCTCGAACGGGCCTCGCAGAAATGAGCGCATATCAACATGCTGAGTGCCGTACTCATGCCATATGCCAACATCGAGAACAGAGGGGCCAGGCTTCTGGCCGTCAGATGTGTAGGCGGCGCTCGTAGCCGACTCCCCGGCAGGAAGCCCGACCTTGATCACGGCCTCCTTTGCTCGCTTCATTGCCGCCAGTTGGCGCTGACATTCCGCTAGCGCCTCCGTTGGCGTCATACGAATCGAGCCCCAACTTGGCGGCCAGTGAGCAGCCAATAGCGCTGCCCATAGCGTGTCGAGTTGAAGAACGTGGCGAGTTCGCTGGTGCTGGACGATGTACCGTAGGACACGGACACACTGCCGACAGACTTGCTCTCGGCAGTGCGCGCAGCGCTAGTTCCTGGCTGACCTTCGGTGACAAGTAGATGGGCGATCAGGTTAAGGATCGCCTCCTTGTTACCGTCGGTGTACGTCAGGCAGCTATAAGACGGCCAGACCGACTCAATCCATGGTTGCCACTGGATCGCCGGAACAGCAGAAGCGAAGCGGGATTCGAAGTCGGTCTGAATAGTCATTATTCCACTCTCAGAATGCCCAGCTCAACACCGCGAAGGATCCGAGCTTCAATGCTTGGATCGATTGCGAGCTGGGTCTCGGTGAAGGTTGCCGTGCCATAGCTTTCCAGGCCGAGCGACTTCATCGGGTTGGCCTTGAGGTTGCTAACAGTCACTTGCTGGCCGCTGTAAGCCTGATTCGCCTCGCCTTCAGTCTGAGGCTCTGGCTCTGGCTCTGGCTCTGGCTCTGGCTTTGCGGGATCTTGTGGCGCTTCCGGTGCTGGTTCAACTGGACTCGTTGCAGCCTTAGCGGCCTGGACCGCCTCGATCTCTTCGCGCAGCCGATCTTCGGACCAGCGACCGTCAACCTTGATACCAAGTGCCTCGGCCTGACTTTTCAATTCTTCCACGGTAACACCTCGAAATAGGCGGGCGCGTCCTTGCGCCCTATTGATTACAGGCCGGTCAGCGTAGCCGCTGCGCCGTCTTCGATCACGTCCAGGCCAGCGATGGAGAAGTACGACTCAACGTAGTACTTGAAGCCGCGCTGATCGATGCTGGAGACCTCCAGCGGAACCGGAAGACGGAACTGCATACCGCGACGGTTACGGGACAGGGCCACGGTTACGGACGCAGTAGCCGCCTGACCGGCTTCGGCTTGAGTGGTCATGCCGAAGGTAACACCTGGGAAGTTTGCCTGCAGCGCCGACAGTACGGAAGCTGGCGATGCATTGGAGTCCAGAATCTTGGTGCGAGTGATGTTGTACACGCTTGCCGGCATGGTCACATGGTCGGCCATGTAGGTGGCCACGTTGTACACGTTCGCCCACTGGCGAGTAATTAGGCCTGCAATTGCGTTGTACAGCTCCTGGCCGGTCATCAGCAGCGCAGTGGTTGCCGCCACGTCGGTATCCCAACCGGTATAAGTCAGCAAACCGGGCGCCTTGATAGTGCCGTTGCTGCGCTTCTGACCGATGTAGCCAATCGCATCGATCTTGCGGTTGTAGACTTCGGCGTGTGCCTCCAGGAATCGCGATGGCAGGTTGACGTTCTGCAGCTCGGCCTTTTTCAGCTCGACTTCAGACCAGTCGGACTCGGCTTCCATGCTGAACACCGGTATGTTGTCGTCCTCACCCTGCAAGGTGATCTTGCCGGTAGTGTTGGTGTTCGAGCCGGATTCACGATACTCGCCGGAGATGGCCAGCTTCAGCTTTTTAATGCTGTCAGCGTAACCACCCTCGTTGTTCACGGTGATACCTTGCTGCAAGAAGGTCAGATCAGGGTATTCCTGAGTGAAAATCTCGGTGCTGAGGTATTCCAGGTTACGGGCCAGGATGATGCCGCCAGCATCGGTAAAGGTCTTGGCCTTCGCGGCTGCGTCTTCGAAGCTCTTAACGCGGTAGAGCTTGAACGGATCTTTCTTGATGATGGACATTGGTTAAACCCCGGTCAGATACTTTGGAATGTTGATCAGCCACGATCCTGGGCGCTTGCCTTCCCAGAACACGGCGCCAGGCACGGCAACGTTGCCGGTCGACACAGTGGTGGCCTTGCCGATGTCCGCACCAGCAGTGTTAACCGCGTAGACTTGGCCGAAGCGAGCAGGCGTAACGCCAGTCGGGATCTCGACTGTTACGAAGCCAAAGTTTACGACCTCGGCAACCTGGTCTGGAGCGATGCCCAGCTTGGTATACTTGGCGTTTTCCAGCGCACTGGAGATCTTGCGACGAACGACGCCAGCGATAAGCGTGGTCGCCGATGCGTCGAGCAGGTCAATGGAGCCCGTGTCGAACTTGCAGAAGCGGCCAGGGATCAAGCCTTCTTCCCACACATCGAACGCCGAAACGTTATGCGGGGACGCGGCGATGACCTCGCCAGGCATCAGGTCGGGAATTGCCGTCAGTACAGTCTTATCGAAAGCCATGGTTATTTCCCTTCCATTTCTTTTTGGAGGCGGGCGGTCAGGCTGTTATCGCTGGCCTTGCTGTCGCCGAATTGTTGGTATTCGCCCGCGCCTTTGCGCAGCATCTTGAATGCCAGTGGCAGCTCAGAATCAGCGAACTTTTCAGTGTGCTGGGTAGCCAGCGCATCACGCATGATTTGCATGGTGGACTTGTCGGCGAAGCGATAGGTTTCAGGCAGGATGCCTTGGGCCTTTTCGATCACTGCACCATGCAGCTTGACGGCGGAACCGACGGCCATGGCCATACGGTCGGCAAACTTCTTGCGCAGAACCTTGCGAGCGGAGTCGGTAACTTTGACCGGATCTCCACCAGATGCATCGGCGCTTTCGTCCATCAGCTTGTCGGCTTCTTCGTCGGTCATCTCGGGGAGATCTTCGACTTCGGTCTCGGTCTCTTCCGTCTCGACCACCGGCTTCACGCCCGCGTCACTGGCCGCGACCATGATCTCCTGGAGCGCTGGTAGCAACTCCTGGAGCTTGTCAGCTGGTACGTTCTTGATTGCTTCCGGCAGGCCGGCAGCCAGCTCGACAATCTGCGAAAGGCTCATCGAGCCATCGGCGTCGCAAAACGCCTTGTGCAACTTCTTCGGCTTCATTTGAGCCTCCGGGTTTGGGGTTGGTTTGCGATCCATGAAGCGGCAGCCGGAACCACAGCGGCCATCTTCGACAGTGGCCAGGTGAGTAGGGCGTAAATCAACCTGCTCGAAATCGTATTTGGAGTGAGGAACAAGGCGCCCCTCGTAACCAAGGGACAGCTCTCGCTTGCCACCCTTGATCTCGGCGATCATTGCAGGGTCAAGCGATACCTGATTCTTGATGGCAAGAGTAGAACCAAGCGCCTCGTCGAAATAATCAATAAGCGTGGCCGACTCAACCTTGCTGTCGATGTCGTCATCTTCAGTGCCTGGCTCAACGTGCTCGCCGATAACAGGAATGCCTGGCATCTGCGCGACAAGGTTGGCAATGGTGGCTGGAGAGCGGTACACGGTGAAGATCTTTTCAGGCGGCTCCTGGCCGATCTCTTCGCCCAGGTACTCAAGCACGCCATCACGAACAGAGATGGCCGTCTTCATGCCCTCATCATAGGTCGCTGCGTCGTTGAACTTGAGCTTTTCCATTATCCAGCCTTGGCACGAATCTTGCCGAATTGTAAACCCTGATTGATGGCAAAGCAAATATTGTGCCGATGGGAAATTGCGGGCAAAGAAAAGCCCTCGATTAAGAGGGCTTCATATTTGAATTATGTGTGAAATTAATCCTAAGGTCATCCTTTTGCTTTGGCAATAGCGAAGCGGGCGCGAAGGATCAGCTCCGCATACCCATTGCCCAGCTCATGCTCTCGTTTGATATATTCATCTGACATATTCTTCCATCCTAGGCATGGCAGGCACTCCTCCAGAGAATTCAGCAGATCCACCTTTAAGTCGTTGAGATGACGAATAGCTTTACCCGGAGTCATATCTTTAATCCCAGCCTCAGCGCACGCATCAATTACGTCATCCTGACAATCAATGGCGATTGCTAATTGCAGATCTTCGCGCAAAGATTCGATCAGGTTCTTCTGCTGCGTGATAATGGCCAGATCCCTGCCTGCCCTACTGTTCTCTACCGAGCGCTGCATTTCAAAGTAGGCCTGCACTTTAGTGCGCATCTGTGTGAATACAGCTTCAGCCCCCATCTTTCTGACTCGCAACTCAATTACGTCGAATTGGTCGCGCAGCCATTGCGGGATTGCGTGAGTCATCTCGTCTTGCTCCGTTGTTTGTTTCGATGGAGAGATAATAGTTATCCGGCAACCCTATGTCAACTATTCTTCCGAATCACCGAGATATAAACCCCCGAATACTGAACCTCAAACCTGTTGTCACCCTTGATCTGAGGCAGCACCCCGCCGAGCCGAGTATTCTCATCGCGCACATAGAACCTGGAATCAGCGATCTGGAGCCCGCTTTGAACGCCAGCACCCGACTGCAATCGGATCGTAGGCCCGAACGGCTCGACGTACTCCTGGCCAGTCTGGCCGAAGTAGTTGCGCAGCGTCAGACTCATATTGTTGACGTAGCCGAGCACGCTCAAGGTGTGGCGGACGTAAACCTGGTCGCCAATCGCCAGGCCGCTCAACAAGATTCGTCCGGTCGCCGTATCAAGCATCGACGTGACACCTTTTGGCGCGAATCGAAGCTCGGTCTGAGGGCCCAGGGCGTTATTCTTGATCGTGTTCCAGACTGTCGACTCGAAATACTGGTCAGGCAGGGTGTTGCGATAGTCGAAGAATCCGATGTCGACACCTCCCGCTGACGGTTCTGGAGTTGCTCCGCCACTGCCGCGACTTCCCGTACGATAGGTCATGCTCGATTCCTCCAGATGGTCGCAGAGAAGCTGCTCGCGCCAACAATCCCGGAAAATGTCAGGCGCCCACAAATCATAAGCCCTTCAGCATACGGAGGCGTGCGAGTTGCGCTGTAAGCATCAGCGGCACTGAATTCCCCGTCTTGCACATTGCGCCAGTTAACGCCATCAGGGCTGCCCTTGAATGAAACAGTGCCAGCGCTTGGGATAACCTGAGCGCCTCCCGCATCGAAGAATCGGATAGACGACAATTCGCACTGAGCAAAGTTCGCATCCATTACCGGGCTATCGTGGTCGCCGTCTACAACCGCCCCTTTGATCTCGTATCGCATAGCCATTATGCCTAACCCTCTGCGGTCTCTGGAATGATCATTGTGTAAGTACAGCGGCAATTGTAGTCGGTGCCAGGTAGCAGGTATATCCCATCGATAGACGAATACAGCCCCTCTGCGAGATCAAACTCTTTGCCTTCGCGGTCAACGTGGGATGGGCGCACACGGTCGTCGTCTGCCGTCTCCCAAATAGCCTTGGTTATGCCGAGGTTCTGCGCCCGGATCTTGGTCGTGATGGAATTGTAATTCTGCACCTGGTTCCTCGCCAGGAACTTGGCATGATTCTTGCGCTCGATAACCACGTCATCAAACTGCTTAACGATGGTGTCCAGCGACTCGCCCTGACTCATGGCAAACAGCGTGTTGTTGGTGAACTTCTGGAATGTGTCGTCGCGCAGGGTTTGAACCCACTGAGCGGTCTCGGCTACCAGCGCATTGGTCGTGGACTTAAGGCCCTCTTTGGCGACCAGACTGGTAACGTCGATGCCAGTCTTGCCGGCCACCCGCTCATAGAATTCCTTCTTGGCCTTCTTGTCGAGCTTGGCCAGAATCTGCTTGCTGACAGTCTCTAGGCGCCCATTGCTGAATTGCTTGAGCAGGCTGCGCTTGGCGGCCTTGGACAGCCGCAGGAGGATCGATGCGAAGTTGCCGGTCTGGGCGTCTTCGAAGTCAAGCACGCGATCAGTATCGTAGCGGATCACGTCCGACAGGCCACGCATTTCGTAGCGCTCAGTTCGGTATACTGGGACTTTCACGTCTTTCCACACGCTTTCAGTGCGCGACCATTTGACGCCTGCAGAGTCGGTAAACGATATCTCTCTCTCTACGTGCTGCTTGCTGTCGCGGTAGTGATCGACAACCTTCCGCTCCCTGGATAGGCGCACCACGATGGGCGACCGATCCGCAAACTTCTCCACCGTCTTAGCCTGGATCTTGTTCAGCACTTGATTCTGGAATCGCTGCGCCATCTGCTGAATCATGAAGTCCATGATCTCGGCGAACTCGTTCTCGATGCCGCGCGGGGACTTCGGGGCCTTGATTGGGGTCGGCTTTGCTGCTGTCACTTCGCGCTTCATACCTGATCATCCTCAAGCGATGCAGCCAGCGCGTCAGCCTCATCGACATCCGCCTCGTCCGGCATGAAAATAGCCTTCCACGGATCATCCTTGAGTACGTCATGCTCTTTCAGGTAGCCGCGATAATCCTCACCCAGCGCATCCAGCTTGACGGCGTTGTCAATCACCTTGGTCTCAAAGTCCAGGCGCTCAAGTGCCGTGCCACCCTGGTTCTCCTTGAATTCTACGCAGTCGATGCCAAACGCTGAACATATCTCGACGATGGGATCAAGCAGGTAGTCATACTGGAGAGCTTCGGTCATGTCCTGAAACGACTGGCGCTCTTGGATTCCCGAGCTGTTCAGGCCGCCAACGGACTCGCCAACCAGCAATGGAAGGGGGATGGACGTCACCAATGCCAGGCGGCGCAGGCTGACGTTATCGACGTTGGCCAGGTCGGTCAGGGACTGCGCAACCGTGATTACATCGTCTTCCGCGTCGATGATCCCGTCGCCATAGATGCCCCGGATCTCAGCGAGCTTGGAGTAATATTCGATCAGCGCGTCATCTTCCTTGCACTTGATCGAATCCTTGAAGCCCTTGATCTTGTGGAATAGCGTCGAGTTCTTTTCGAGGATGGTCCCGCTTGCCCGCTCAACGATCCCATCGTTGATCAGCTGGGTGTGAATCATCTCGAACTCACTGACGCCGCCATAGCGGTACGTCGGCAGGTCAACCTCTGGCGGCATGTAGTACGAGAAGTCAATGACTCGCGTGTAGTGGAACAGCTTGCCGCGCACGGAGTAGAAACGAGGGCGCTGGTATCGTGCGCTGTCAAGGTCAAAGGTCATGTTTTGGACCGTCACCATGTCGCCACTGAACACCTCCAGTCTGACTCGGCTCATGTCCACGTCGCGCGCGGCAGTCTTCAGGTCGGCGCCAACCTCATTCATCAGGATTATGCCGCGACCGAAGCCCAGCATGAACTTGGAGGCCTTCTTGACGGCGCGCTCAATCCTGACCTTGTAGATGCGCTCGTCCTGCTTATCCTTGAACTGGAGCGTGTCGTTAAGCGCGTAGCCGGTCTTGATGCGGATGATCTTTGAGCCAAGCCCGGTCTTGTAGATGGCGCGCAACTGGCTATCGTCGAGTCGCGTGGACACGACGACGTTCGTTTGCATGGCGCTGCGACGATTGGCCAGGCCGTTGACGATGCTCGCCAGGCCGTCGATGAATTTTGTGGTTCGGCTCATAGGAGTGACCTGTAGTCAGTTTTCTGCGGTGACAGGATGTCTTGGATTGCGTCCATCGTCGGATCGACCTGGTCGTCGTGGGCACCTTTCGGGAAGGCTGCGAACTCAGATAGGTAGTCAGACAGCCACGGCGCATCCTCTGGCAGTAGCACGTTGCCCGATTGTATCAGCGGAATGGCGTCCATGGCTCGCGTGATCTTATCCACGGATCGAGGGATGCCAACGACAGGGATGCCCTTCATCGACTGAATGAGCCCTGTACCGCTCGCCTTATCCTCGACGTTGAATGAGCGCAGCACCCCGTTGCTCTCGGCCTTATGCTTAGCCCAAAACGCCTTGGCCTGGGCCAGAAGCTCGGGGGCTTCCCACTTGCCGCGCACCTGGTCCAATAGAACGGCCTGACCTTCCCATGATTCTCCCCAGCACTGGAACACGGAATAGTCATTATGTTCTTTGGTCTTCTGCGCGGTATCCGCATAGACGCCGCGCCATTTGAGTTTGGGCGGCACGCCTTTCCAGTAGTGGAAGCCGTCAGTCTTGAATAGGTTGCCGCCGACAGCAATTGGCGACTGCTGATACATGGCCGACCAGAAGTAGTCGGACATGACAGCCTTGGTTTCGAGCAGCTTGTCGAGGGGGTGCAGGTCTGGAACCAGCGCACCCTGTCGCCGATCAGGATTGTAGCCCTTCTCGCCTGGCAGGTTGACCGCGACAAACTTCAGATGCTTGGCCTTGGCGTTGCCCTTCAGGATGCGCCCTGACAAGTCGTCAGTGGCCCAGCTGGTCGCCATGATGATTTGCCCGCTGTTCTTCGACAGGCGCGTCAGGAAGGTCGTGATGTACCAGTTCCAGATCCCGTCCTTGACGGTCTGGCTTAGTGCCTCTTGGGCGTTCTTGATCGGGTCATCCACGATGCCAATATCAATTCGCTTGCCCGTGAGCGGGCCACCAACACCCTGACCGATATATCGACCCTTGCGCCCGACGATCTCGAAAACGTCGCTGTTACGCTTGGCCTCAACCTCGACCGTAACCACTCGCTTGGCGTTCAAGGATGATGCAGGGAAAAGCCGCGTGTACTCAGGGCTGAGCATGATCCGCTGTACGTCGCGATTCATGTCTGTAGCAAGGTCTTTGGAGTATGACAGGCCGCCCAGGCATAGGTCGGGGTTTTGGCCAAAGATCCAGGCCGGAGCATACCGGCTGACAATATCGGACTTGCCGTGCTGAGGGGGCGCCTGGACGACGAGCACGGGTCGCTTGCCAGCCTGCTGATCGGCAAGGAACTGCTCCAGCGCCGCACACAGCTCAACAGCGAACTCGCTGACGATGTACTCAGGGTTGATGTACCTGATGAAGTCGAGAAGACCCCTACGAGCCTTCCTGCGCCTTAGTAGCTCCTGCGCGGCCAGTTGCACCGGAGTCATTCGTCTTTCGTCTCGCCGCCAGTAATCAGAGCCATCAGCGCCTCATCTGACATCTCGCTGACATCCCTGGTCAAGATCGGGCCGCCACCTGGTCCGCTGTGCTCGAACTTCTGCGCAGCCTCGAACCCTTGCAGCTTGGCAAGCAGGGCCATGGCCTGGATCGACGAATACGTCTTGACCTTAGGTCCACCCTTTCCGACCTCAAGCGATTCGATAATGGATAGGGATTCCTGGTCCTGTAGCACGCTGTCGGGGATCTCCCATGCGGTCTGGACCAGAGGCTCGCCGGTCTCCATGTCGAGGCCTACAGTGGCTGTGCGGAAGCGCACGATGTCTTTGACGCCCTTGCGACCCAAAAGGGACAGGCGCCGCATCATTTCTTCACGACCCATAATTGCGTCAGAAACTGCTTGCACTTTCATGGAATCCATGAATGCCTTGACCTTTAGATTGCTCAAGATCTGAGACGAGCTGGAGTCTGCCGAATCATCGTTATCAGCCTTTCCACCAGCGGCCCAGTAAGCAGCTCTTTGGGTCATGCCAGCAAGCACCCCCGTAGCAGTCCTCTGCTGCAGCTCAGTCAGCTGATCGAATAAAGCCTTCTGCTCTGGCGTCATCAGCAAGATCTCCAAATGCGTTTGCGGAAAAGGAAATATGCCGAGCCAAGCTTGAGGAATACCAGGTAACCAAAGGCATCGAACCTGGTAACGCACCCCGATCTGGCAATGCTGAATTTCCAGAACCTTTTCACGTATTGAATATGCATTCTGTCCCGCCTGTCCGAAACATGGATTTAATGGCAACTATACCACACGCCAGAAATGAAAAAGCCCGCTTCCGTGAGGTTGCGGGCTTTTGTGCTGGTTACCGATCCAGCTCCAGCAATCGGGGTTTGTACCGCCCTGGAAGATTATTCCGCACCTGCGGTCTGGCGACTACATCCGCGTCCGAAGTAGAATGTTACTTATAACGCCGCACCTGATCCCTTGCGTGTTTATCGCAAAATTCACGCAGGAATTGCGGACAGACAATATAGCGCGCCTTGCTGTGCTTTTCGATCAATACATTACTAGATGGAAGCTTAGGTTGCGGATAGCTCATGGTAAATCTCCTGTAGTTAGGTGATTGCCGCGAGTGCGGGCACTTATCTTTGCCTCTATTCGCCACCAGCGAGACAACTGGCATACAGGTAAGCAGACCCTTGGCTAGCACATTCATCGCATTGCGCTATCGGAAGGAGCAACCGAGTATATGCAAACTTTGCGAAGTTGACCGATGTGCAATCGGTGTTCGGTTTAATTGTTATTCGGCTGTTTTGTGCGGCTACGTGTTTGCTAGCAACAAATATCCTGGCGCTCAAAGGAATAACACAAAACAGCCGAATAACAACTTCAGATTTAAAGAGCGTTGCCGTCTATTCCGAGCTGTCATCGACAAAACATAATGGCCGTATGTCGAGTAAGCCTTGTGGTGGCCGGTGTCGATCTCCGGCTTCAAGTGTCTCTAGTCACCGATTGTTCTATCAGTCACCCGGTACGTGCAGGCTTGGATAAACCTTCCTGCTACTGGAGCATCGACCTGCTCATTCACCACGAAATCAATAGTAGATATATCCACTATCCACGTCAACGGTTGTCGCAGAAATATTTTATCTATTTCAAAATCCTGACTTTACGGTAAGTAAATTGGCTTGAGTGCTGGTGAGTGCTGGTGAGTGCTCTGCTCGCACTCAGGTCTAGCCCTTGTGCCACGTGGCCTGGAGCACATTCTGAGTGCTTGAGTGCTAAATTCGGCTCGCGCACATTTTCAAAAAAACTCAAACGGTTGACATCTGGTTAAAAAATATACAGAAACGCAGTTTTTTAAAAATTAGCACTCAAGCACTCAGATATACCTCCAGCCCTTGTATTACGTGGCCTAGACCTGAGTGCAAACTGAGCACTCAACTAGCACTCAGAAGCACTCAGATTGCATGATTCACAAAGACCACAAACGAGCACAAAAGACCAAAACGCGCAAAAGGCCACAAAGCGCACATTGCGCACAAATTAAAGTCATGGCAACCTAAGCGCTCAAATCTCACAAATTGAAGGGGTTATGGATGCAGATTGATAAGGGCGAACAGCTTCCTTTGCAGAATAAATTACGCTACCCGTTTGCAGATATGGACGTAGGTGACAGCCTTTTCTTCGAAGAACTGAGCCAGGTTGAAAGCGCAGCCAATGCCGCCTATGCGTACGAGAAGAAAAAAAAGAATGGCTTTAAGGTTACACGCCGCAAACTTGAAAACGGATACCGGCTTTGGAGGATCGCGTAGTGGAGGAGATCGATATCAGCAGCCCTCCAGAGTTTGATACCGCTCCGGTTGACGTGTACCTGGACGTAATGCCTGATGAAGATGATTTTCAAGTAAGCGCATTCGATATTGGCATCCCGACAGTTGCTATTGATAAAGGTGTTCCAGCTCCAAAGCCGCGAGCACCACAAAAGCCAAGACAGAAGAAACAGGTTGTTGTGCAGGGTGAAGTTATCGATGAGTTTATTCAGTTACCCGAGTCGGCAGCTAATACAGTTATTGGTCGGCTTGCCTCAACTATGGCTCACTGCATCGAGTTTCCAGAGGCTAGCGTTTTTATGTCGATGCTCGGTGCTGCAAGCGCCTCTGTTGCGTGCAACTACGCAGTCCAGTATGCAACTAAGCACCCGATAAGCACCGGTCTTTATGTGATCGTTGAGCAGCCTCCAGCAACTCAGAAGAGCCGCATCCTGGATGCTGGGATTGTTCCGTACAGCATGGCCATGTCGCTGCATAACAAGAAGGTGTTTGGCAAGAAGCGCGAGGATAAGGAGCGCGACATCGACCCAGAGTCCGGTATTAGACATGGCTTTGTCCTGGCGACCGATGCCACTTCGGCAGCGCTTGATAAGTTCATGTCCGAATGCTCTGAGGGTCGATTTGTCATTGCTTCCGCTGAGCAGTCCGCGTTGACCTCGTTGTTCCCTGAGTCAGGATCATTTTCTAGCACTAACGAACTGATCCTGAAGGGGTATGCTGGCGAATACGTTGCCGGTATGCGTGGCGGCCGCTCAGCCTTCTCCGGCATCGCTAACGGGGCGATCACACTGATTGCGCAGATGGGTGCATCCAAGCGTGTCCTGGCGGCCTCTGGCGGCTCGGGAATGGCCGAGCGGTTTTTCTTCGTCTCGGAACCAACGCTACTCGGGAGCAGGACGTTTAATAACGGTTATGTCCATGACGACGACAAGCGTCAGTTTGAACTGGCGGTACATAAATGCGTCGAGGCTTATTCATCGAAGATATTTTCGTTCAAGAACTCAGATGCTGGAACCCGTGTGATCCTGGACCCCTGCAATCTCGAACAGCTGCGCGCATCATCTGTCGGCTATCACATGATCCGCCAGTGGAAGATCGACAGCGAAGGGCGTATGGGCGAGCTTGGCCAGTCTGGTGACGTGGTGCTTCTTTCCTGGCTCGGAAAGTTTGAGACGCACGTACTGAAAATTTCCGCAGTACTTCATGTTTTTGAATGCCTCGGGCATGGCATGAAGGTGCCGGAGATCATTCCTGACGCCGTGATCAGCACGGCAATGGATGTTGTTGAAACGCTTTCGTATCACATGGAAACGCTTTTGCATGATGCCGGTGAGTCTGGTGTCGATGCTGAAGAGCAGGCGGTTATTGAGGCACTGAGCGGAAAGCGACTTGCTACCAGGTCGCTCACGCAGATACTGCGCCATCGCAAACCATTCAAAGCCATGGGCAAGGGCGGCTATCAGACGTGCATCCGTCGAGTTCAGAAGATGATCGAGTCGGGCCAGCTTATTGTATCTGAAGGCGGTCTTCTGGAGGTTGTGTGACTGATCATCCTGTGAGTGTTGAGCATGCGATCAGGGCTAGATATGGGGCTCACATCCCGTCAACTGCCGCCGATGCAACATTTAGATGCTTCAGGATCGATCGGCTAAATAATGGCTTTGTAATGAAGGCCGAAAAATCAGCTATTTTCGGCACGATTATTGGTGGTGAAGCCTGGATTTGGCGTCCAGATAGAATCGACTGGATTGGATACAAGCACAAAGACAACAAAGATATCCGCTTCGAATGGATGATTTGGGAGGGTGCAAGGTCATCTTTGGAGCGTAACGAGCGGTTGAGTAGGGAGGATGGCGAGCGATTGGCGCTTGCTGTTAAACGGCTGGAGATGTGGTTATGAAATACATTGAATACGATTTAAAGCTGGTCAGTCTGATTAAGAGCGGATGTAATAATTTCAATTCGCTATGCAGCCGTATGGCTGAGGAGAACGAGCGCATTCAGCCTGGAATCGATAGCTTTCGAGTTACTGATCGACGACTCCAAGCTCTTCGCCGTCAAAGCCGGCTCGCCTATCTGCGCGATAGGCAGATCTGGATCACTCTTGATTTGAGGTCAAAATAATGAATATTGAAAATCAGAAGTTCGAAGAGTGGCGTAACGAGCAGATCGCCAGCCTGATTCGAATGGGGTATCCAGATGCCGCGAAGGCTTTCCGAAATCTCGGCTCTATCCAGTGGGCTGGATGGCAAGCTGGCTGGCAAGCCTCCCGCGCGGCTATTGAGGTGGAGTTGCCGCTATCGCCATACATGCCAGATTCTGACCCTGACAGCATGAGCAGTTACGAGATCGGAGAAGCGCAGGGGCGATGCGATATGTGGACTGCATCTCGCAGAGCCATCGAATCCCTCGGCCTAAAGGTAAAATGATGACCACTCTATACCGCACTACAGTCCCAAGAAAGGCGCAGATGCCCCACCTGATCAGCGCCAACTATTGCGACGTTTGTGGCAAGCCGCGCTCATCTGGGAATAATACTAAGAAGCATTTCAAGTGCTCCAAGGTCCGCCAGGCCAGGTATGCGGGAGCCAGCAATGTCAATAGTTGACATAACAGCCATCTATGTCTAGTCTCAAGATTGCCGCACAGACAAGATAACGACGGCGCAGTCAGTGCATGGATGCTACCCAAGCCCAGATTTGAGGTGGTCCACATGAAAACGCAAAAGCAAGACCTGGCAAATGTTTTCCTTCAAATTGAGTCGGCGACCAACGCCGTCGAGGATGTTTCCAAGGGCATTCTATCGGCGGTGAAGGCCGCAAAGGCCTCCACGCTTGATCAGTTCGAACGCATGGTGTCAGAGGCATATGCTAAGAACGGATGGAGCCAGAAGATTGGTCGCAGAGCGATAGGGGAGACCCTGAAGTCAGCACCCAGGGCCGTCAAGGTGTACGTATCGATTATCCGATCAGCCTATCGGCTCAAGCTAAAGGTGGCCACATATGAGCTGATGGAGCAGATGCGCAGCGACATAGCCGAAGCTAGGCGCGTGAAGGCATCCAGCGCTGCACCTGAGCCACAAAGACCACCAGAGATGGTCGGCGTACAGG
>Ga0302172_10000011_pt1 | contig 42213 bp, 42 predicted proteins | sample I_Fen_N2_3_FD_198777 | JGI IMG/M metagenome (GOLD analysis project Ga0302172, IMG submission 198777) | Peat permafrost microbial communities from Stordalen Mire near Abisko, Sweden - I_Fen_N2_3 | ecosystem: Environmental > Terrestrial > Soil > Wetlands > Permafrost | place: Sweden: Abisko... | reverse complement strand
CCGCGTCGCGCAGACGCTGCAATGCCATCTCGTTGCCCTTGCCGCGCAGATCGAGGCCTTCGTCTTTCTTGAACTCGTCAATCAGCCAGTCCACGATCCGCTGGTCGATGTTGTCGCCACCCAGGTGCGTGTCGCCGTTCGTGGCTTTCACTTCAACCACGCCCCCGCCGACTTCCAGGATCGAAATATCGAACGTGCCTCCGCCGAAGTCGTACACCGCAATCATCTCGTCCTTGCCCTTGTCGAGTCCGTACGCCAGCGCTGCCGCCGTCGGCTCATTGATGATGCGCTTCACGTCGAGCCCGGCAATCTTGCCGGCATCTTTTGTCGCCTGCCGCTGCGCGTCGTTAAAGTATGCGGGCACGGTGATCACCGCCTCCGTCACTTTCTCGCCGAGGTAGTCCTCCGCCGCCTTCTTCAGCTTCTGCAGGATCATCGCCGAGATCTCCGGCGGGGTGTACTTCTTGCCCTGGGCGACAATCACGACGTGGTCGCCGTCGCGCTCCACCTTGTAGGGCACCATTTTCATTTCTTCGTTCACTTCGTCGAAGCGGCGTCCCATGAAACGCTTGATCGAATACACCGTGTTTTCCGGATTGGTGATGGCCTGCCGTTTGGCTACCTGCCCCGCCAGCCGCTCCCCGGTCTTGGTAAACCCAACCACCGAAGGCGTAGTCCGCCCACCTTCTTCATTCGCAATAACCTTGGGCTCCCCCCCCTCCATCACCGCCACACAGGAGTTGGTTGTCCCCAAGTCAATTCCGATAATCTTCCCCATAAAGCGTTCCCTCCAGTTGATATAAGTGCTTTAAAATCATCGCAATCATGATTGCGCTCTGGTCCATACTATAACTTGAGTGATTCATTGTCAATGTTTAGATGCGGCCTGCTGCCACAGCGTCGCTGAACTTCGCCATTTCTTAGAGTCTTGCAGGCAGGTCCATGCTGAATGCGCGCCCCGACGACTCTGGCTGGTTTCGTAATTTGCGCTTTTCGAGGCCCCCCTCTAGCTCTTGGAGGCGCTCAGAGTGGCTGACCTGCCTGTGCGGCGTGACGGAGTAGTTGCCCTGCCGGAGGGCCACTGTTTCGGCAGCAAGAACCTCCAAGGACGACCTGGCAATTGATTTCGACGACCTTGTGGTATGTTCAGCAGAACTGGCTAGGACGCGAAGCCCATTCCCCGGTGAGCATGCAACGCATTCCATCCCTCGACGGCCTGCGGGCCATCTCCATCACCCTGGTCGTGCTCAGCCACCTGGTGAAGTGGAGACACATTTCCCTAGGCTTGGTGTCGACCTACGGCGCGCTTGGTGTGCACGTCTTTTTTGTTCTTTCTGGCTACCTGATTACCAATCTTCTGCTGCGGGAACATGAGCGCAGCTCCACAATCAGTCTGCGGGACTTCTACCTTCGGCGTGCGTTCCGTATTTTTCCCGCCGCTTTTGTCTTCATGGCTGTAGCCATCGTTCTCTACTGGCACCAGATGACCTGGTACCACGTCGCCGCCGCCCTGCTTTACGTTGCGAACATGGACATTTCACGGCCCTGGATCTTCGGGCACTTGTGGTCGCTCGGCATTGAGGAACAGTTCTATCTGCTGTGGCCTTTTGCGCTCAAGAAGTGGCATCGGCATAAGACGGCCATGCTGCTGTCGGTATTCCTGGCAACGCCTTTGTTCCATGCGGCGCTGTATGCCTTCAAAGCAACCAACGGGATCGTGGGAAGCCTGCCCGTATTTGCCGATCAGCTCGCCATCGGATGCCTGCTGGCGATCTTTGCTCCGCGCCTTCCGAAAATCAGCGGTTACCTGGCGCTGGGGATGGTGGCGGCGATGATCTTCCTTCCCTGGTTTCCCGCGACTAGTCCGGCCCGCTCGCTTTTCATGCTTTTCATCCTCCGGCCTTTGCTGAACGTTTCCATTGCCGGCGTCGTGCTGCACGTGATTCAGGTTCCATACCGGGCCCTGAATTGGACGCCTGTTGCGTGGTTGGGAAAAGTCAGCTACAGCCTCTATCTGTGGCAGGAACTATTTTGCTCGAATCCCGCATGGCGCCAGGGATACCTTCTGGTATTCCTGGCACTGGGATGCGCTTGTCTCTCGTATTACCTGGTCGAGCAGCCCATGTTGCGCGTCCGGGAGAAGCTCTTCAAAAGTCCGGTCCCCATATCCCCTCAAGTGTTGCAGCCGGCCTCATTGCCCGGGGACTCGCAGTTGGAAACTTCCGTTGCCTCGTAGCTCGCGGAGAAGGGCAGCTTTGCCTCGTGAAGTCGCTACCATCTCCCTGAGAACTGAGACCTAATCGTACTTCTCATAGAGAATTGCCTTCCGGTCCCACCCCAGCGACTTCAGCAACTCCCGGTTCGCGCTGACCATCTTGTCGAGCCCGCAAATGTAGGCGTGCATGTCGGTTCGGTCGGCGACGATTCCGGGCACATGTTCCTGCACATACCCGCGCAGCCCCTTCCACTCCGGCCCGCCCCGGCTCAGCGTCGGCAAGAAATGAAAGTTGGGATGGTCAGCAACCAGCCGCTCGAACTCCTCGCGATAGTAAATATCTTGCTCATCGCGGACGCCGAACAACAGGGAGAACTGGTGACCCAGGTGCCGTTCGCGATCGGCCAGCAGCCAGTGCAGCATGGACCGCAACGGTGCGATCCCGGTTCCGGTCGCGATGAACACGGTGTCCCGCATCGGAGGACGCAGAATGAAGCTGCCAAACGGTCCCTGGAACGTGATCTCGGCGCCTTCGGCCAACTTGCAGAGATGGTTCGACATGAACCCGTCGTGCACGCGGTTCAGGCAAAAGGCGAACCGGTTGTTCTCCGAGGGGGGCGAGGCGATCGAGTAGGCGCGTGTCATCTCTTCGCCGTCCGGTGTGTTTGTTTTCACCGAGAGCCACTGCCCTGCGACGAACCCGAATCGCGGTACTCCCTTTACTTCGAATTCCAGGTGCTTGGTATAGTCGGAGAGCGGACGGGAGCTCAGAAGGCGCGCGGTCATGGTCTGGAATTGAGCCATTGGTATGTAGATTAACGGCAATGGCGGCTGGACGCGCGGGCCGAGGCAATTTTTTTCGCCGCCACATGCTGATTGCAAGGAGTGCGAAATGGGAAATCACACTTGCCCGTGGTGGCTGGGCTATCTCCTGATCAACCCGGTGCGGCGCTGGTTGCAGAATCCGGCAGCGATCCTGCGGCCCTATGTGCGCGAGGGTATGACCGTTCTTGAGCCTGGGCCGGGCATGGGGTTCTTCACCCTGGAAATCGCCCGTCAGGTCGGTCCGAGCGGCCGCGTGGTGGCGGTGGACGCCGAGCCACGGATGATCGCCGGACTGAAGCGCCGCCTCGCCAGAGCAGGCCTGCTCGACCGTACCGACGCGCGCCTGGCCCCGCAAGATTCCATGGGCCTGAACGATCTTCGCGGGAAGGTCGATTTCACGCTCGCTTTTTTCATGGTGCACGAGATGCCGAGTGCCAGCCGGTTTTTCGCCGAAGCTGCCGAAGCCATGAAGCCGGGCGCAACTCTTCTCCTGGTGGAACCACCCGGCCATGTAAAGAAAGAGAGATTCGAGGCAGAAGTGCAAGCCGCAGCCGATGCGGGTCTTACGATTGTGGATCGTCCGATCATGCGCCGCAGTTACACGGCACTGCTGAAGAAGAGCGCAGTGTGATTGCCTGTCAGTTCGAAGCTCAGAGACGAGCTAAAACCTAAGAGCTAAAAGCTAAAAGCCAGCCCCTACTCCACCGTCACCGACTTCGCCAAATTCCGCGGCTGATCCACGTCGCACCCGCGCCGCACCGCGATGTGATACGCCAGCAGTTGCAGCGGCACGATTTCCAGAATCGCCGAGAGTTCTTCCGGTGCCGGCGGGACATAGAGAACGTGATCTGCGCCCTCGGTGATGTCCTCGTCCCCTTCGGTGGCGAGCGCGATGACGACGCCGGAACGCGCTTTCACTTCCTTCAGGTTCGACATCGTCTTCTCGTAGCGGATCATGGATTGCGGATTGTTCACGTCTCGCGTCGCGATGATTACCACCGGCAGGTTCTCATCAATCAGCGCGTTCGGCCCGTGCTTCATCTCTCCCGCCGGATAGCCTTCGGCGTGAATGTAAGAGATCTCTTTCAGCTTGAGTGCGCCTTCGAGCGCGATGGGGTAATGAATGCCTCGCCCCAGAAAGAGGAAGTCCTGCGCCCGCACGTAGGTCTTGGCCAGTTCCTCGCAGCGTTCATCGTGGGTGAGAATCTCTTCCAGCTTGCGTGGAATGAGTGTCAGTTCCTGCACCAGCATTTTGGCATGCTCTGGCGTGATGGTTCCGCGCACCTGCGCCAGATAGAGCGCGAACAAATAGAGCGCCGTGAGTTGCCCGGTGAAGGCCTTGGTGGATGCAACTCCGATTTCCGGCCCGGCATGGGTATAGATTGTGCCCGCCGCCTCGCGCGTGATCATCGAGCCCACCACGTTGCAGATGGCCAGCGTCTTCGATCCCTTGGCCTTCGCTTCGCGCTGCGCGGCAATCGTGTCCGCGGTTTCGCCCGACTGCGATATCACCATGGTGAGCGTGTCCGGGCCCATGATCGGATTGCGGTAGCGCCACTCGCTGGCATAGTCCACTTCCACCGGCACACGCGCCAGGTTCTCGATCATGAACTTGCCCGCCAGGCCGGCGTGCCAACTGGTGCCGCACGCCGTAATATTGATTTTCTTCAGCGCCTTGAACTCGGCGTCGCTGACCTGCATTTCGTCGAGGAAGACGTGCCCGCTGTCCTGCGAAACGCGCCCCAGGGTGGTATCGCGGACGGTCCGGGGCTGCTCATAGATTTCCTTGAGCATGAAGTGCTTGAATCCGCCCTTTTCGGCCATGATCGGGTCCCAGGTGACGTGTTGCACCTTTCGCTCCATCGGATTGCCGTCGAAGTCGGAAACGCGCACGCCCTCGCGCGTTATCACGGCGAGGTCGCCATCGGCGAGGAAAAACAGATCGCGCGTGTGATTCAGAAGCGCGGGAACGTCGGAAGCGACGAAGTATTCGTCCTTGCCCAGTCCGATCACCACCGGCGGCCCGTTGCGCGCGGCCACAATCTTGTTCGGCTCGTCGATCGCAATCACCACCAGCGCGAACACTCCCGACAATTCCTTTACCGTTTTGCGCACCGCTTCTTCGAGCGATGGCCGATCGCCGTTCGCCGTCTTCAGGTAGTACTTCTCGATGAGGTGGGCGATGATTTCGGTATCGGTTTCGGTCGTGAACTTGTGGCCCTCTTCGATCAGCTTTTTCTTGAGCGAGAGGTAGTTCTCGACGATGCCGTTATGCACCACCACGATCCTGCCGGTGCAGTCGCGATGAGGATGCGCGTTCTCTTCGGTCGGCCGCCCGTGCGTGGCCCAGCGCGTGTGACCAATGCCGTAGGTGCCGTCGAGGGGCTTGAGCCGGATGGCCTCTTCCAGATTGCGCAGCTTGCCTTCCGCGCGCCGGATCTGCAGGCCTTCTCCGTTGCCCGCGACGGCGATCCCGGCCGAGTCGTAGCCGCGATACTCCAACCGCCGCAGACCTTCAATGATGACCGGCACAACTTGTTTCTTCCCCACATAGCCCACAATTCCGCACATTGGATTGATTAGCTCCTTCGATCGATTGGTGGGGAGGAAACGGCGTCTGGCTGCAACTGGACGAACTTATTCTTCGAGGGAGAAACGAAACTCCTCAATCACAGGGTTGGTCAGAACTTCGCGCGCCATCCGTTCTACTTCGGCTTGCGCATCGTCCTTCGAAAGGCCGCCGTTCAGCGTAATCTCGAAGTACTTACCCTGGCGCACGTCCTGCAAACCCTTATAGCCGATCTTATTCAGCGCGCCTTGGATGGTTTTGCCCTGGGGATCCAGAACGCTCTTCTTCAAAGAAACGTAAACGTAGGCTTTCATGAACAAGGCCATTATACGTCAGGAGTTGCCGAATCCGACCCTGGTTTTCGTTATGGAGGGTATGGGCAGCAGTCGTTCGACCGCCTTGGAGTGGAGACGTAACTCACTCAAAAGACGATAGTTGTTTCTCCAGCTCCGCAAGCGCCTGGCGTAGCATCTGCTGGTGACGAGGGTTTTGCGCCACCTCAAGTTGCTGCCGCAGTCGTTGCCGGGAGAGCAGCAGGCCCTGGCGCTTGCGCTCGCGTTCCCTCTGCTCCGGAGACACCACCGGCCCGGCCGCTTTCCGGCGCTCGGCCATCTCTTCCTGCTGTTGCTCGACGGACTTACTCTCCCAACCTCGCGCCATTCCGGGAAATTCTAACCCACATTCACTTACGGAACCAAAAAAGAGCTTGACGATGACCCTAGGCCGAGTAGCATGGTGTGTTCCTGGACGTGAGTTGTCCGGAAATGCGGTCGCAGCCTGAGGGGGGCTCCCATCCGGGAGCGAGGCCGATTCCCACAAAGCATGGGGATTAACTACTGCGGCTTGTACTACTTTTGGCGATGCCCTATTTCACTGCCGTCGACGGCTGTGAATGATGCCCCCGTTTCCGCTCTAGAAAGTCGCTGACCGAACGAATACCCGTGCTGCGGGATCTGGGAGATGTCTGTGTATGGCAGAGAACATACCCGAACTTAGGGGACGAGACCGCTTGACCGGCCTTCGGTGTGACCTTGGGGCTGATTTACCCGCACCTGAAAGCTGCCGGTATCGGTTGATGCTTGAGATCACTGACCTTGTGGTTCGGGCTGCGAGCCTGCCGGACCTGTTCAAAGAACTCGCCCCCCGCGTGCTGGCTTTGACGAACTGCAGTTTCGTCAACTTCTCGCTTTACGATGAACGCCAGAACTGCATGCTTACCCACTATTGGAAAGGGAACCAGGAGAGCGGGGAACTCGACGCCTTTGCCGTCGACCACTGTGTCAGCGGATGGGTATGGACACACCAGGAACCGTTGACGATTGCGGACATCAATTGCGAAAACCGATTCCCTTTCTGTCTGCCAGTTCTGCGCCACCACGAGATCCGCTCCTATAGCATGCTGCCCATGACCACTCCGTTCCGCCGTTATGGAGCACTCGGGCTGGGCAAGGACGTTCCCGAGGTCCTGGACAGCCGCGACCTCGAATTCCTTTCCTGGGTTGCGCTCATGGCCGCGCTGGCCCTGGAGAATCAGGAAATCCGCCGCGCCCATGAAGAACAGCAGAGCCTGCTCGCGATCAGCCGCGGACTGAGTTCCAGCCTGGAATTGGGAAAACTGTTGCCCACCATCCTCGCGAGCCTGAGGAGCATTCCTCGCTATGAGCGGACCGTCTTGTCCCTGCTCGACGAGGAGGGCAAGAATGTCTACACCTATGGAGATGCCCTGGAATGGGAGCCTCTCCTGAACCACGGGAACACCGTTCCGATCGAGCAATCACTGTTTTCGCCAGCCATCCAGACGCGAAAGACTGCGTTCCTCGACGCCAGCGATTTGCACGCCATGGACTCGCCCCTGGCGCGGGCGATGTGTGAAGGCGGGGTGCGGTCCGTTTGCAGTGTGCCCCTCATCGCGGGTAATCGGATCTGGGGAGCCTTGAATCCGAGCAGCATGAGCGAGAGTGCTTTCGGCCCGTCGGAGGTTGAGTATTTGCAGCAGGTGGCCAACCAGATCGCGACCGCGATTCAGAATGCGCACTCCTATCGTGAGATCGCGCAACTCAAGGATCGCCTGGCCCATGAAAAGCGCTATTTGGAGGACGAAATCGGGAGCGTGAACTTGCCCGACGAGATCGTCGGCAACAGCCTGGCTCTGAAACGCGTGCTGGACCACGCTTCGATTGTCGCCAACACCGATTCCACCGTTCTGATCACTGGCGAAACCGGGACTGGGAAAGAGCGGGTGGCGCAGGCCATTCGCGCCATGAGCCGGCGCAAGGATCGCAGCTTCATCAAGTTGAACTGCGCCGCCATCCCCACCGGCCTGCTGGAAAGCGAGCTGTTCGGCCACGAGAAAGGGGCTTTTACCGGAGCCGTCAGCCAGAAACTGGGCCGCCTGGAACTGGCCGACCAGGGAACATTATTCCTCGACGAGATTGGGGATATTCCCCTCGAACTGCAACCCAAGCTGCTCCGGGTATTGCAGGATCATGAGTTTGAACGCCTGGGAGGGACCCGGACCATCCGGGTGGACGTGCGGTTGATCGCCGCCACCAACCGCGATCTGATGCGCGCAGTGGAAGCAAAAGAGTTTCGCAGCGACCTGTTTTACCGCCTCCACGTGTTTCCGCTGCACATGCCGGCCCTCCGCGAACGGCGCGTGGATATTCCCCTGCTGGTGCGCCATTTCGTGGAGAAGTCGGCCGCGCGGATGCACAAACGGATTGAATTCATTCCCGACGAGGCCATCGAGGCGATGCTCCACTGGAGCTGGCCCGGCAACATTCGGGAACTGGAAAATTTCATCGAGCGCTCGGTAATCCTGTCGCAAACCAATACGCTGCGCGTGCCGCTGGCCGAAATACGGCAGGAGTTGGCCTACTCCGGCGCGGCTCCCGACGACACTCTGCGCGGCAAGGAACGGGAGCACATCATCGAAGTTCTGCGCCAGAGCCGGGGATTACTCTCCGGACCCGCCGGCGCGGCAGCCCGCCTGGGCCTGAAACGGACCACCCTGCAATACCGAATGCAGAAGCTGGGCATCTCTCGCCTGGACTACCTGGGCTAGGGTCTGCCGAGTTTTCGTCGAGGCTGCCCGTGCCTCGACAACCTTCCCGCCTCCCTTCTTCGGGCCGATTGCGCTAACAGAATGCTTTCTCATCACTTAGCGATTTCTTGCCAAGTGGCGGCTGGGTTGCACTGCTTCACTCAATCAAGATCGCCCAGCCAAGGTCCTTATCCCCAGAGGACGTGGCACGGCAGGACGTCCCATGTCTGTCCAGCGCCGATACGCTCTCTCCGATGACTGCCTAACCTGCATCCTGAAGTGCGGTCCCGACTTCTGCAACCTGCCCCGCGACCCGCTCGCCCGCTTAAGCGAAATGGGGCACATCAGCCTGTTTCCGGCGGACGCGGTGTTGATCGCCGAAGGCCAGGTTCCTCGCGGCGTATTTGTGATCTGCTCGGGAAGCGCCAAGCTTTCCCTGGTCGCCCGGGACGGAAAAACTGTGATCCTGAAGATTGCTCGCGAGCGCCAGGTGATGGGATTGAGCGCGGCCCTCTCCGGTCACGGTGACCACGGTCGAGCCCAGCCAAGTCAAATTTGTCGCGCAGGAAAGCCTTCTTGCCCTGATGAATGAGAAAGGGTTGGCTCTGAGTTGCGCCCAGGCGCTTGGTCGTGAGGTGCAAAGTGCCTTCCAGGACGTTTACGAACTGCTGCTCGCTCGCAGTTCGACCGAAAAGCTAGCGCGGCTGTTGCTCTCCTGGGTGGCGCAAGACGAGGCCGGGAACTTCGATGTTCGCCTGGTCTCGGATTTTACCCACGAAGAAATGGCGCAGATGATTGGATCTTCGCGAGAAACGGTGACCCGGCTTCTCAGTGACATGAAGCGCAGGGCGCTGATTCGCATGGAAGGTTCTATCCTGATTATCCCTGACAGGATTGCCCTGCAGGCGATTGCAGCCTGACCTTTCCTCCCCGGGCGGACGCTCAGCAACTTAGGCGGCCGCCCCCTTTTTTACAGGTTGAACAATTCCCGTAAGCGGCGAGTCTGCGCGCGGCTGACCGGGATCTCGGTTTGCTTTTTGTCGTCCATGCGCAGCTGGTACGAGCTCTTGAACCAGGGCACTACTTCGCGGATGTGGTTGATGTTCACCAGGAATGACCGGTGGGCGCGCCAGAACAGCTTGGCATCCAGCGTCTCGTAGAGTTCTTCCAGCGTGCGGCAGTTGGACTGGCCTTCCAACCCGCTGTGGCCGCTGGTCGCGACGCTGATCACGCCATCTTCGATGGTGGCGTAACAAATGTCCTTCTGGTCGGTCAGGAATAGCCGGCCCGACGCCTTGATCAGGATCTTCGCCGTCTGCGGTTTCTGCGACTCCAGCATCCGGACCAGCGTGTCGAACTTTTCCTCCGGCCCGCCTCCGGCCTCAATTTTCGCCCGCGCCTTCTCGATCGATTGCGCCACCCGCCTTTTATCGAACGGCTTCAGAATGTAGTCAACCGCGTTCACCTCGAACGCTTTCACTGCGTACTGGTCGAAGGCGGTGGCGAAAATAATCTTGGGGAGCGGAACCTTGCGGTCGAGCAGCTTCTTGATCACGCCGAAACCGTCCAACCCGGGCATCTGGACATCGAGAAAAACGAGGTCGGGATTGTGCTCGCGAATCAGGCTGACGGCCTCGAGGCCGTTCTTGCCCTGCGCGACCACGTTGACGTCGCCCGCGTTCTTGAGCAGAAAGGCAAGCTCGTCGCGCGCGAGCTGTTCGTCGTCCACGATGATCGCGGAGAGGGGCATAGGGCTAGAGCCACACTGGTGATCAACGGGATTCACGGCACTGGCCGTGCCCGTCATGGTGAGTATAGTCAACCCAGCGGTTCACCCGCCAGCATCAGCGTTGGCAGCGGTCAGGCGGCATTTTCAATCGCCAGCGCCATGCCCATCCCGCCGCTGACACAGAGAGTCGCCAAGCCGAGGCGGGCCTTACGCTTGAGCATCTCGTGCAGCAGCGTCACGGTGATGCGCGCCCCCGTGCAGCCGATCGGATGCCCGAGTGCAATGGCGCCCCCGTTGACGTTCAGCTTCTCCCGCTCAAAATGCAGGTCGCGGTCGCACGCCAGCACCTGGGCGGCGAAAGCCTCGTTCAACTCGACGAGATCGAAATCCGCGAGCCTGAGGCCATGTTTCTTTTCCAGCTTGCGAATGGCTGGCACCGGCCCGATCCCCATGATTCGTGGATCCACGCCCGCCGAGGTCACGGCGACAATGCGCGCCAGTGGTTTCAGGTTGTTTGCCTTCACGAATCCTTCACTGGCCAACACAACTGCAGCCGCGCCGTCGGTGATGCCCGAAGAATTCCCGGCTGAGATGGTGCCGGTCTTCGAAAATACCGGCGCGAGCTTGGCCATCTTCTCAATGGTCACGTCCGGGAACAGGTGTTCATCGCGCGCGAAGACGCCCTTCGTGCCTTTCTTGCCTTCCATCGTCACCGCCGCGATTTCCGCATCAAATCGTCCGCTGGATTGGGCTGCGGCAGCGCGCTGTTGTGACGTCAGCGCGAACTGGTCCTGCTCTTCACGCGAGATTTTGTATTGCTCGGCAAGCAACTCCGCAGTCTCGCCCATCACCATTTTTGCCAGCGGGCAAAAGAAGCCGTCGCGGTACATGCCATCCACCAGTTCCTGGTGGCCCAGTCGATACCCCCAGCGCGCACCGTCGAGATAGTAAGGAAGGCGCGACATGGATTCGGCGCCACCCGCCAGCACGCAGTCGAGATTTCCGACCGCAATCTCCTGAAACCCGAGGGCGATGGACTTCATCCCGGACGCACAGGCCTTGTTGATGGTGTAAGCCGGCACTTCCTGGGGAACGCCGCTGCGGACGGAAATTTGCCGCGCCGGGTTCGGCCCGCCACCCGCCTGCCGCGCGTTGCCGAAAATCGTCTCTTCGATCTGCTGGGGCTGAACTCCGGCACGCTCCAGCGCTGCCTTTGCGGCGACCACCCCCAGATCGGCGGCAGTCTGCGAGGCCAGCGATCCGCCAAACTTACCGATGGGCGTGCGGACTGCCGAGAGGATATACACGTTGTCCACGGGCGTCCTCCAAACGTTTTAGTCTAGCACCGGGAGGTAATGCCGAGTCTGCCCGCGCAGCCCTCGCCTCAAGCAAGGTAAACTGATTCCAATGAACGTAATTTACGGGATCAACACGGTGACCGAGGCGCTCAAGGCGCGCGGTCCTGCTTTCGAGTGGATTGGAGTTGCCAAGGAGCGGCACGACATCCGCTTGCAGCGCATCATTGAAGACTGCCGCAAGATCGGCGTTCAGGTCCGCGTTCTCCCGCGGGTGGAACTGGACCGCCTGGCGGTTAACGCCGCCCACCAGGGTGTGGTTGCCGTGACCACGGGCAAGCATTACACCGATCTCGACGATTTGGTTGCCTCCCGGCGTGGCCAACACTCCCTCATTGTTGTGTTGGATGGCATTGAGGATCCCCACAACCTGGGGGCGATCCTGCGTACAGCCGACGCCGCCGGCGCCGATGGCATCGTGATTCCAGAGCGGCGTGCAGCCAGCGTGACCGGGGCGGTGGCGAAAGTATCGGCCGGGGCAAGCGAACACCTACCCGTCGCCAAAGTCACCAACATTTCCCGCGCCCTTGAAGAATTGAAGTCAAAAGAGATGTGGATCGTCGGCCTGGACGAGCGCGGCAAGCAAACCTACGACCAGCTCGACTACCGGATGCACTGCGCCATCGTGCTCGGCGCCGAAGGCAAGGGACTGCACGACCTGGTCAGCAAGCACTGCGATTTGCTCGTCTCCATCCCGATGCTGGGTCAAGTCCCGTCTCTGAACGTCTCGGTGGCGGCCGGCGTTGTTCTGTACGAGGTGGTGCGCCAGCGGCGTCAAGGCGCATCGAAGTAATCATGAAGTCCCTCTGTGTCCTTTGTGTCCTCTGTGGTTTAGGTCTTTCTGCCTCCGCCCTGGACCGCGAAGCCTTCACCTTCACGAAATACGATCTGGAGGTCCGTCTCGAGCCGGAGCAGAGCCGCCTCGGCGCCCGCGGCAAGATCACGCTGCGCAACGATTCGGCCCAGCCGCAGAAGATTGCGGTCCTGCAGATTTCTTCGTCGCTCGACTGGCGGTCCATCAGAGTGGACGGCAAATCCGTCCAGTATGTCTCCCAGCCCTACACCTCCGACATCGACCACACCGCCGCGCTGTCGGAAGCCATCGTCACCCTCCCCACCGAGGTCAAGCCGAAGGACTCTGTCGAACTCGAAATCGCCTACGAAGGTACGATTCCGCTGGACGCGACGCGGCTGACGCAGATCGGCGTGCCGGAAGATATCGCGAAGCATACAAGTTGGGACCAGATCAGCCCGTCATTCACGGCTGTGAGAGGCGTGGGATATGTCGCCTGGTATCCGATCGCCACGGAGTCGGCGGATTTTTCCGACGGCAACAGCATGTTTCAGGTGGTGGATCGGTGGAAGGCAAGGGAATCCGCCAGTGAGTTCAACGCAAAGATCAGCATGTCTCGCGAAACCGGGGAACCGCCTCCGGTACTCGTCTGCGCGCCGGCGGGCAATAGGATAAACGAGGAAATCAGCCGGGCACAGGCGGTGACGGCTGAGTGTTCTTGGGGCAGACTCGGCACGGTTACGCCGACATTCGTGATGGCGAACTACATAGACCAGTCAAAGCCTCCTTTCCTTCTGTTCAGCCTGCCCCGACATGAGGCGGGCGCCACCACATACTCGAACGCGCTCGCGCCCGCAACCAAGTTTGTAACTGACTGGTTCGGACAACCCACCGCCCAGATTGCGATCACCGACCTGGCCGATCCCCACGCGGCCCCCTTTGAGAGTGGCACCCTGCTGCTGACCTCGATGGCTGTCGAAGACTCGAAACTCGCCGAGATCAACCTGACGCACGAACTCGTGCATGCCGCCTTCTCATCTCCCCGCCCCTGGATCCACGAGGGCCTGGCCCACTTCGCCGAGGCGGTCTATCGCGAGAAGCAAAGCGGACGGCAGGCAGCGCTCCTTCTGCTGGGCATTCATCGGGCAGCGTTCCTCGGTCCAGAAAAAGATGCCGCTGCTTCAGCGCAGAAGAATTCCGGCCAGCCCCTGGCAACCACCTTCGACGAGATCTACTACCGCAGCAAAGCCGCTTTCGTCTGGTGGATGCTGCGCGACATGGCCGGGGAGTTTGCGCTCAAACAGGCGATTCACAACTATCGTCCTGCCGACGACAACGATCCAAAATACGTGGAGCAACTGCTCTCGGCCTCGGCCAAGCGCGACCTCGGATGGTTCTTCGACGACTGGGTCTACCACGATCGCGGCCTGCCTGATTTTCACGTGCAATCCGTGCATCCGTGGAAGAGCGAAAAAGGCATTCAGATCGTGACCGTGACGATTGAGAACCTGGGCAACGCAGGCGCGGAGGTACCGTTCACCGTCCGTTTTGCGGGAGGTGAGATCACCCGCCGTCTCGAAATCCGCGCCAAGTCCTCCGCAACCACGCGCCTGGAAGTGCCCGGCCTTCCCACCGAGGTGCTGGTCAACGACGGCAGCGTCCCGGAAAGCGACCTGACCAACAATGTCTTCAGGGTCACGGGGCAGTAATAAACTGCCATTGCAGAAGTCAGAGGTCAGATTGCAGAAGTGAAACCCGGGGTTGATCTTACCTCTGCAATCTGACCTCTGACCTCTGCAATCTCAGAGTGCTTTGCTTTCCTCCGTGTCTCCGTGTCTCCGTGGTAGATTCTCTTTGTCCCCCATAGGAGCGAGTGTGTCCTACATTCAATTCCTCGGCGCTGCCGGCACGGTCACCGGCTCAAAGCACCTGATCAATACCACCTCTGACTCTAGCGGTAAGCAAGGTCTCCAGGTGCTGATCGATTGCGGCCTGTTCCAGGGACCGAAAGAGTGGCGCGAACGCAACTGGCAGGACACGCCGGTTCCGGCCCACGAGATTGACGCCGTCATTCTGACGCACGCCCACCTCGACCACTGCGGATGGATTCCGCGGCTGGTGAAGGAAGGTTTCAAGGGCTCGATCTACGCCACCCCGCCCACGATCGACCTCTGCTCGGTCGTGTTACCCGATTCCGGGCACATCCAGGAAGAAGACGCCGCGTTCTACAACAAGAAGAAAATCTCCAAGCACGATCCGGCGCTGCCCCTTTACACCATGGAAGAGGCAGAGAAGTGCATGCAGTTTTTCAAGCCGGTTGCAGTGGGGCAGGCCACCCAACTGAGCCCCGAGTTGTCTTTCCGCTTCGTGCCCGCCGCCCATATCCTGGGATCGACCATGGCTGAGATCACGCTGATGACCAACGGCCAGACCCGGCGGCTGCTTTTTACCGGCGACATCGGACGCGTGCGCGACAGCGAGATTGCGCCCGGTAAGGTCGTCCACTCCGGCCCGCAGGAAGGCGAGACCGCCGATGTGCTCGTCATGGAATCCACTTACGGCAACCGGGAGCACCCGCACACCGACCCGCGGCCGGAACTGGCAAAGCTCATTCGTGAGACTGTGCAGCGCGCCGGCAGCGTCATCGTGCCCGCGTTTGCCGTGGAGCGCACCCAGAAATTTCTCTTCATCTTGAAGGAACTGATGGAGTCGGGGCAGATTCCGCGCGTCCCGATCTACTGCGACAGCCCGATGGCCATCAAGGCGGTCAATATTTTCCTTAAGTACTCCGGCGAGTACACGCCCCAGGCGGCCGATCTGATCAAGAAGTATGGTTCGCCGGTCGACTGGCCCGGCGTTACCTTCGCCCAGACCTCCGAGCAATCGAAGAAAATCAACGAGAGCCACTTTCCTTCCATCATCATCTCGTCGAGCGGCATGGTCACCGGAGGACGCATCCTGCATCACCTGGCGCAGCGTCTGCCCGACCCGAAGAACCTTGTGCTCTTCATCGGATTCCAGGCGCCCGGCACGCGCGGCTTCACCATCAAGAGCGGTGCGCCCGAGGTGAAAATATTCGGCGGTTTCGTTCCGATTCGCGCACAGGTCGCAGCGCTCGAGCAGTTCAGCGACCACGCCGATCCCCCGGAGTTGATCGAGTGGTTGCGGACGTTCACCAGCAAGCCCGGCGTTACCTACCTCGTCCATGGTGAGCCATCGGCAGCTTCCCAAATGCGCGACTTGATGAGGAAGGAATTGGGATGGAACGTGCAAGTGGCCGAGTACATGGATCGGGTCGAAGTGAAGTAGGAGAGTGGAGGCAATAGGAGGGCGCATGACGGAAGCAGAGTTGAAGAAACATCTCGATGCCGCCGAGAAGAGCCCGAAAGAAATCGCGGCCGCCGTTTCCGGTTTGTCCGACACCGTTCTGCGCTACAAACCTTCGCCCGACAAATGGTGTGTGCAAGAAGTCCTCGGCCACCTCGCCGACATGGAAATCGTCCTCGGATACCGCGTGCGCCAGATGCTCGCCGACACCAAACCGGTCATTGCGCCTCTGGACCAGGACGCGTGGGCGCGCAATCTGAACTACCTGGATTCGCCGCCCGCCGAACTGGTCGCCTTCTACGGAATCGCCCGTCACCACAACCTTCGCCTGCTGCGACGATTGACGCCCGCCGACCTCACCAAGTCCGCCTTTCATCCCGAGATGCAGCGGGAAATGACAGTCGCGGAAATAGTCGAGAGAATCGGTGTCCACGGCGCTAATCATCTCGCTCAGATTGAAAAGCTGAAGAAAATGGCTAACCAGTAGCCCGTTGCCTGCAGTCCGTTCTTACTCGATCGAAAACACAGCATAGACGGTAGCGTCGCTCTTCACCTTCTGCGGGAACAGGGTTAGCTTGGGCTCCTCTCTTATCGCGACCGCCATCGTTGATACGGTAGCGTTTTGGGTCATGCCCCGCCACGGCTTTGCCACCGGGGCACGGTTGCTGGCGTAGACCAACTCACCTAGTTTCGTCCCGAGGCCTTTTGCCATTTGCTCGGCGACGGCTCGGGCTTTTGCCAATGCGGCGCCGCTTGCTTTGGCTTGCAGGGCCAGAGGGTCGACGACATTCCAGTCGACGTCATCGACCTCATTTGCCCCGGCTTTGACGGATACATCGACTACAGTTTGTGCCTCTGCCGCGAGCACGGTAACGTGCCACGACTGTTGCGCATGAAACTGGCGATCCCTTTTCATGTCGGCTGTCCATTTCTCGTCCGTCTCCGTGCGGCCGAGCCGCAGTTTGTCTGTCTCAATGTTTCCTTTGGGAATCTTGGCATCCAAAAACGCCTTTGTAATCTGTTCGGCCGCGCGAACGTTGTCCCGAAAAGCAGTTTCCTGGCTAGGCGCGTAATTGTGGTAGCCGATTTCGAGAATCGCGACCTCGGCGTCGGCCGTTATGGATTCGTCTGCGGTAACCGCAATAGTCTTGTTTTGACGGTTTACCTGGATGTCCTGGGCAAGGCCAATAGCCGTAATAAGAAATAACCCTGCTGCCAATACTGTTTGTTTCATCGCTCCCTCCTGAAAAGTCTCGAAAGGTGTCGACAACCGACCTAGTTGTGACCGCTGGTAAAGCTGATGAGAGCGGCGAGTTTGTCGACAGCCGCCCCCGAATCAATCGCCTGCGCGGCGAGCGGCACAGCGTCCCGCAGGTGATCGGCACGCCCCGCCGCGACTAAGGCCGCAGCGGCATTGAGCAGCACCACATCGCGCCGCGCTGATTTCTTCCCAGCAAGCACGTCCCGGACAAGCGAAGCATTAAGTGCGGCATCCCCGCCCCCAATATCGTCGAGCGAAGCTCGCGGCATTCCAAATTCCTCCGGCGTGACTTCATACGTGCGCACCTGCCCTTCGCGCACTTCGCCGATGCGTGTCGCGCCAGTAATGGTGATCTCGTCCAATCCGTCACTCCCGTGCACGACCAGCGCCCGGTGCAGCCCCAGCATGCTGAGTGCCTCCGCCAGTTTCTCCACCAAATCAGCCGAATAAACTCCCACTACCTGGCAAGTGGCGTGCGCCGGATTCGTCAGCGGCCCAAGCAGATTGAACACCGTGCGCAGTCGCAATTCCCGCCGGACGGGTTGCACGTACTTCATCGCCGAATGCATGGCAGGCGCAAACAGAAACGCAATCCCCACTTGTTCCAGGCAGGCAGCGATCCTCGCCGGCGCCAAGTCAATATTTACGCCGAGCGCTTCCATCACATCGGCCGACCCGCACTTGGAAGTGATGCTGCGGTTGCCATGCTTGGCCACGCGCACTCCGGCTCCGGCTGTCACCAAAGCGGTCGCGGTGGAAATGTTGAAGGTCCCGCTGGTATCGCCGCCGGTGCCGCAGGTATCCACCAGCGCGTCACGGCCGGTGCCGCTGGCGTCCAGCACGGAGTCGGCACGGATCGCGAGGGGAGTGGCTGCGGCTCGAACTGCCTCGGCGAAGCCGACAATCTCTTCCACTGTCTCGCCCTTCATATGCAGCGCCACCAGCAGCGCGGCAATCTGCGCGTCCGTACACTTTCCAGTCAAGACCTCGATCATCACCGCGCGCGCCTCCTCGCGGGAGAGCGACTGGCGGTGATTGGCGAGACGATGGAGCACTTCGGTGATCATGGGTTCCCCAGAAGGGTAGCAGATCACCCACGGATGTGATCGCCGCCGTTTGCACCAACCCTTCCGCCTTCTATAAAATTGTAAGTTTGCTGCATACTGTTTGACGCCGCAAGCAAAAGTTCCTCCCGGGAGTTTCATTGGGCAGCATTTGCCTCGGTGGGTGATCGCGAACGACCAACGACCAAAGACCAGCGACGGTTTCGGAATCATTATGAAAATTCATGAGTACCAGGGCAAAGCAATCCTGAGGAAATTTGGCGTGGCTGTGCCGCGCGGCACGATGGCATTAACTCGCGAGGAGGCGGAAGCCGCGGCCAAGGGTCTTTTCGATTCCGGCGCAACCGGCGTAGTCGTAAAAGCCCAGATCCACGCCGGCGGGCGCGGGAAAGGCGGCGGTGTCAAGATTGCGAAGTCCGTCGCCGAGGCCAGCGAAATTGCCGGCAAAATGCTGGGCATGACACTGATCACGCACCAGACTGGCCCCGAAGGCCGCGTCGTTCGTCGATTGCTGATTGAAGAGACGCTTCCCATCGCGAAGGAACTTTATCTCGGCATTCTGATCGATCGCGGCGAGGGCAAGCCGGTATTCATGGCCTCCGCGGCGGGCGGCATGGATATCGAGCAGGTTGCAGCCGAAAGGCCCGAAGCGATCCTCAAGCAGTACATCGATCCGGGCCTGGGTCTGGAGCCGTTCCAGGCGCGCAAGATCGCTTTCAGATTGGGATTGGCCGGCGCGCAGATTATTCCAGCGGTGAAGTTTCTGACCAGCCTCTATCGGGCGTTTCTCGATACCGACGCTTCATTGCTTGAAATCAATCCCTTCATTACGACCACCGATGGCCGCCTCTTTGCCCTCGACGCCAAGATGAATTTTGACGACAACGCGCTCTTCCGTTACCCCGACATCCGCGACCTGCGCGATGTGACGGAGGAAGATCCGCTCGAGGTTGAGGCGTCCAGGCACAACCTCAACTACATCAAACTCGACGGCAATGTGGGCTGCATGGTGAACGGCGCCGGTCTCGCCATGGCCACCATGGACATCATCAAGTACGCGGGCGGCATGCCGGCCAATTTCCTCGACGTGGGCGGCGGCGCGACCGCCGAGCAGGTTGCGTACGCCTTTGAAATCCTGCTGAGCGACAAGAACGTGCGCGCCGTGCTGATCAACATCTTCGGCGGAATTCTGCGTGTCGACACTTTGGCCACCGGTGTGGTCGAGGCCGCCAAGAAAACGAACATCAAGCTGCCTATTGTCCTGCGCCTCGAAGGTACCAACGTTCAGGAAGGCAAGCAGATCCTGAAAGATTCAGGGTTGAATTTTACGGTCGCCGAAACCATGAAGGACGCAGCAGAAAAAGTGGTAGCGGCCGCGAGGGGCTAGTCGCGGGTGGCGAGTAACGAGTTGCGAGTTTTTTGAAAGTGAGCACTCATGGCAATCCTGGTTAATAAAAGTACAAGGCTGATCGTGCAGGGCCTCACCGGCCGCGAAGGAACGTTTCACGCCAAGGCCTGCGCTGCCTACGGCACACAGGTCGTCGGCGGAGTCACGCCCGGCAAGGGCGGCACCACGCACGAGGGCTGGCCGATCTTCAACACCGTGCAAGAGGCTGCGGACAAGACCGGCGCCAACGCCACCGTCATCTTTGTTCCCCCGCCGTTTGCGGCCGACGCCATCATGGAAGCCGCCGACGCCGAGATTGAACTGATCGTCTGCATCTCCGAGGGCATCCCCACGCTCGACATGGTGCGCGCCTGGGACTTCCTGCAGGACCGCCGCTCCCGGCTCATCGGCCCAAATTGCCCGGGCATCATCTCACCGGGAAAGTGCAAGGTCGGCATCATGCCGGGGCACATTCACAAGGAAGGCAGCGTGGGCATCGTGTCGCGCTCGGGCACGCTGACCTATGAGGCCGTGCACCAACTCACCCAGCGCGGCATCGGGCAATCGACCGCCCTCGGGATTGGCGGCGACCCGATCATCGGGACGAATTTCGTGGACGCGCTCGACCTGTTCAACCGTGACCCCCAGACCGAGGCCGTGATCATGATCGGCGAGATCGGCGGCAACGCGGAAGAAGTCGCGGCCGACTTCGTGAAGACCCATATGAAGAAACCCGTGGTGGGCTTCATTGCCGGACAGACCGCGCCTCCGGGACGCCGCATGGGCCACGCCGGCGCCATCATCTCTGGCGGCAAAGGCACGGCGGCAGAAAAAATCGCTGCCATGGAGAAAGCCGGGATCAAGGTAGCGAAGTCCCCCGCCGATATCGGCGAGACGCTGGTAGCAGCGCTGGGAGCAAAAGTTTAGAGCCGTACGCTTGGGTCCTGAGACCCGTTACCTGAGACCTGACACCTGACCTATGAAAACACTGCAACGCACTCTGACCATCATCAAGCCCGACGCGGTCAAGAAGAACGCGGTCGGAGACATCATCGAGCAGTTCGAAAAAAACGGATTCCACATCCTTGCCATCAAGATGCTGGAGATATCCAAACACCAGGCGGAGCATTTCTACGCGGTGCACGCGAGCAGGCCGTTCTACAACTCGCTCACGGATTTCATGTCGAGCGGCCCCATCGTGGCGTTGGCGCTGGAGAAGGAAAATGCCATCGCTGATCTCCGCAAGTTGATGGGCGCTACCAACCCGGCCAACGCCGAAGAAGGCACCATCCGCAAGAAGTGGGCCTCGACCATCGAGTACAACGCGATCCATGGCTCCGATGCGGATGACACGGCTCGCTATGAACTGAGCTTCTTTTTTGCCGGGTACGAACTTGCTAGATAAGTTCTCAGTTCCCGGTTCTCAGTTCTCAGTTTCCGTCACGCGGGCCTGAGGTTTCACTGAGAACTGGGAACCGAGAACTGAGAACTGATTTTGAGAACTGGACTTCTATGCCTCTCGTTCAAATAACCATGCTCCAAGGCCGCACCGCCGATCAGAAACGCAAGATCGCCCAGCGCATCACCGATACGATGGTCGAAGAAGCGGGGGCGCGCCGTGAAGCCATTGTCGTGACGTTTATTGAAGTCTCGAAGGAAAGCTATGCTTCGGGCGGCGTTCTGATGGCGGACAAGTAAAGCCAGTTCCCAGGGGACCCTTTCGGAAGCTGCGCCCATCTATCTCTGAGAACTGAGAACTGAGAACTGGGTACTGGGTACTGGGTACTGGGTACTGAGAACTGGTCTCCCCTACCCCAGCGGCTCGAACAGATGTCCCTCGACCCGGTCAGCGATCTTGGGCAGGTCTTTTTTTGCGTATTGCAGGAAGTGCGGGGCGGTGCGGTGCGCCTCGATCGCGGCGTCATCTTTGTACTGCTCGTAGATGAAGAACCGGCGCGGATCGGTCTTGTGTTTGTGTACCTGATACACGACGCAGCCCGGCTCTTTGCGCGACTCGGCGGTAAGTTTTTCGAATACTGCCGCCACTTCGGACTCTCGTCCGGTCTTTGCCATCCAGGTCACCGCTAATACCACCATCCTTCGCTCCGTTCTGCTCTGTTCTCGTGCTTGGCTCAGGCCCGAACTGCCGGGCTCTTGATTTCCTTCAGGCCCAACCGGCTCACAAATTCGGGAACCAGGATCGTCTGGTCACGATCCGGCCCGGTAGAAATCATCCCCACGCGCGCCCCAGTTTCTTTCTCGATGAAGGTCAAGTATTCGCGCGCCGCCTTGGGCAGACCCTCAACCGTCGTGGCTCCCTGGGTCGACGTGGCCCAGCCCGGCATGGTGCGGTACAGGCACTCGATCTTCTCGTATCCGCAGGCTTGCGCCGGAATTTCGGCCGTCTCCTTGCCGTCCACTTTATATCCCACGCACACCGGAATCTCAGTTAAGTGGTCGAGAACGTCCAGCTTCGTGACCACCAGCCAGGAGATTCCGTTAATCATGCCAGCGTAGCGAAGCAGAGGCAAATCGAGCCAGCCGGTTCGGCGCGGACGTCCCGTCACCGCGCCGAATTCGTTGCCCCGCTTGCGCAGGTCCTCGCCTTCCGCACCGAGCGCCTCGCTCGGAAACGGTCCACCGCCAACCCGCGTGCAGTAAGCCTTAGTAATGCCGATGACTGTGTCAATCGAGGTTGGCGGCACTCCGGTGCCGGTCGCTGCTCCACCGGAGGTCGCGCTCGACGACGTGACGAACGGATAGGTGCCGTGATCGATGTCGAGCATGGTGCCCTGCGCACCTTCGAAGACGATGGATTTGCCCTCTGCCAACGCCTTGTTCAGCAGCAGGGCCGTGTCGCAAACAAAAGGCGCGATTTTCTCCGCAGCTTCGGAATATTCCTTGAACATCTTGTCGGCATCCAGCGGGTCGGAATTGAACAGCGCATGCGCGATCATGTTCTTCTCGCGGCACGCATTCTCGATGTGCGTGCGCAGCAGTACAGTGTCAAGCAGGTCGGCGACCCGCAGACCACGCCGGCCCATCTTATCTTCGTAAGCCGGTCCGATCCCGCGCGAAGTGGTACCAATCTTCACCCGGCCCGGCGCGTTCTCCGAGCCCAGTTCCATCATGCGGTGGTAGGGCAGGATGACCTGCGCGCGGCTCGAGATGAACAGATTCTTGTCCACCGTCACGCCCCCGGCGCGCAGTGTTCCCACTTCCTTCAGGAAAGCCAGTGGATCGAAAACTACGCCATTCCCGATGACGTTGATGCAGCCCGGCCGCAGAATCCCGCCCGGCACCAGTTGCAGGATGAACTTCTTCCCATGGATGATGACCGTGTGTCCCGCGTTGTGGCCGCCGGCATAGCGGGCTACCACCGAGTAGGTCTGGGTGAGCACATCGACAATCTTGCCCTTGCCTTCGTCGCCCCATTGGGCGCCAACAATGACCGCTGTTTTGCCTCTGTTCAATTCATACTCCCGTGGAATTTGGGCAACCGCCAGGCCGCGTCATGATCGCAAACAGTATGGCCGCACACACTGCTTGCCCCGCGGCTGGTAATGGACTTGAAAACTGGGGTGATCGGCGGAGCCTGGTGTGTACGTCCTAGCATACCGAATCGGGCTGTGGAGGGGCAAACGAGGAAAGCGGCTTGCGCCTATCTTCCGGATGAAATCGTGGCTGCCAGGCGGCGCACGCTGAGGAGCAGTTTGCTGAATGTCTGCCCCGCTTGCCCGCCGCTGTCGGCGTCACTGAAGCCTTCCGCCACCATTTGCGCCGCGGCAGCTTTGAACCGTTCCGCACTGGCGTCATCCATGGCAAGAAAGCGGAAAGCCTGGGCCAGCGGGATGCCGTCGGCGCCAGTCTGAAGAAATTCCACATGGGCCGAGACTTTCCCAAATACGGTCTTCAACTCCATGCCGCCCATCGTGCCCCGTGGAATCGGTCCTTTGGCGAGAATAGCCGAGCCACCCGTCAATGAAAGACGCTGAATGACGCCCACGAACTGGCGGTCATCCACCGTGAATAGCGCGCGTTCGCTGTTCGGGACGCAGATGCGCGGCGGGCGGCCGCGCTTCCGCGAGTTGGGTGGCTTTACTGGCACGATTGGAAGCATCGCAGCCAGGTAAGGGGCGGTCAAGGTTACCTGCGTGCTGCGATCCCCGCGGGGAGCGGGCTTTGACTGCCTGGCCTTAGGCTCGTGAACGGCGCCCTACGGCGTTCTTGTAGACTGAAATCCCGATGCCTGAACTCCCTGAGGTCGAAACCATCGTCCGCGGGCTCCACAAGCGAGTGGCGGGCGACACGATCGAGTCCGTCTGGATTGGATCCCGGCCGCAGCCGCTTAAATCCCCGGCGGCGACGATCGCTTCCACGCTCGAAGGGAAGCGGATTTCCCGTGTCCATCGTGCCGGCAAACATATTGTGTTCGACCTGGAGGGAAAGGCTGCTCCTGACAAAACACGCCGACGCCCAATTGGCGGACAGAGGCGAGGTGCCGCGTCTACGTCCCACAAGGCACAGTGGATCGTCCATCTCGGCATGACCGGGCGCATGGTAGTGTGCGAACCGGCCGCCGAGATCGTCAAACACTCTCATCTCATCGCCACGCTTGCCTCCGGCCGCGAACTTCGGTTCGTCGATCCCCGCATGTTTGGCAAGCTCAGCGTTCAGCTGGCTGGATTCGATCCCGGCGGCATCGAGCCGCTGGAGGCCACCGAAGAGCAGTTCCAGTCGCTGTTTCGCGGACGCAGGACGCCCATCAAGAGCGCCCTCCTCAATCAGAAGCTGCTGCGAGGTGTGGGCAACATCTACGCGGATGAATCCCTGTTTCGGGCCGGCATTCGTCCCCGGCGCCGGGCGGCCACTCTCACCCGTGAGCAATTGGGCAAGCTCCACCGTTCCGTGCAGGAGGTGCTGCGCGAGGCGATTGCGCTGGGCGGCTCCTCCATTTCCGACTATGTGGATGCCGACGGCGAAGAAGGATTCTTTCAGCTTCAACATCGGGTGTACGGCCGTGAAACTGAGCCCTGCCTGGTGTGCAAGGCCGCAATCAAGCGGATTGTCCTGTTGGGGCGGAGCAGTCATTACTGTCCAAAATGTCAAAAATAGCGCTACTATAACGATTTAATATTGACGAATCCAAGCCTGCCCTGTAAAAACAAAAGTTGGGCAAATCGGCTATTGTAAGGGCGGCAGAGTTCTTCCTATGAACAGCTTCTCGATCGGTGTGGACTTAGGCGGTACCAACCTGCGCATCGCGGCGGTGGATGAGCAGGGCCTGCTTGTGGAGAAAGTTACGCTGGGCACCAAGGTGTCGCTGGGGCGCGATCACGTCCTCAACGACATGTGCGATGCCATTCAGCGCCTCTCCGAAAAGTACAAGAATTCGGCCGCGCTGCTGGGCATCGGCATTGGCGTGCCCGGCATCATCGACATGGAGAGCGGACTGCTCCGCGAATCGCCGAACCTCCCCGGCTGGGCGGACTACCCCGTGCGCGCGGAAATCGAGCGCCGGCTGAGCACGATGGTCATCCTCGAAAATGATGCCAACGTAGCCGCCCTTGGCGAGAAATGGCTGGGGGCCGCCAAGGCCTTCGCCGACATGGTAATGCTCACGCTCGGTACCGGAGTCGGCGGCGGGCTCGTCCTGGGCGGCAAGATCTGGCACGGCATGAACGGTATGGCTGGAGAATTCGGACATAGCACGGTTGAGCCCGAGGGCTATCCCTGCAAATGCGGCAACCGCGGCTGTCTGGAGCAGTATGCTTCGGCGACGGCGGTGGTCCACATGGCGCGGGAAGCGATTGCTGCCGATCCAGCTTCGGCCCTGGCCCGCGCCTCGCACGCCGATCCTGAATTCAGCGCCAAGTCCATTTACAACCTGGCCATTCAGGGTGACGAAGATGCGCGCCGCATCTACCGGCGCGTAGGGCGCGCCCTGGGGATTGTGCTCTCCAGCATGGTGAACTCGCTCAACCTGCCAATGTACGTGATCGGCGGAGGAGTTTCGAGCGCGTGGGATGCCTTCTCGCCAACCATTTTTGAGGAATTGCGCCAGCGCTGCATGGTGTATGCCGCCACCGCCCCGCCCGATCCATTGGCTTCCAGCGGAGGCGCGTCGGCGCACGTGGATCCAGGTTCCGGCCGCAAGACCATCATCACGCGCGCGCTGCTGGGAAGCGACGCCGGCCTGTACGGCGCTGCCCGCTTGCCGATGATTGCCGCGGAGAAGCGCTAGCGGTTGCTTTAGTTGCGGCGGTCGCGGCTCGGTTTCTGTGCTCGCGATTGGGCTTCGGTGCGCGCGGTTTCGGCGTCTTCGGGCCTGAAGCCGCCGCTTTCAGTTGCGCGACTTCCTTCAATGTCAGGTTGCGGAATTCCCCGGGCGGCACATCCAGCGACAGCGGGCCGAATTTCACCCGCCGGATCTTCTCCACGTGGTGGCCCACCTCTTCGAACATTTTCCGGATCTGGCGGTTGCGCCCTTCCACCAGGGTCACTTCGAGCCACGGATTATCCGCTTCCCGTATGAGTTGGACTTTTGCCGGAGCCGTGCGCATGCGCCGCCCGCCTTTTTCGGCAATCGAAACTCCCCGGCGCAGCTTTTCGAGTTTTCCCTCTTCGGGCTGCCCGGCAACCTTCACCACATAGACTTTCGGAACGTGCGATTCCGCTTTCATCAGTCCGTTGGCCAACGCTCCGTCATTCGTCATAAGGAGCAGCCCTTCGCTCGCCCAGTCCAGTCGGCCCACGGGATACACGCGCGCTTTGACCCCGCGCACCAGGTCCATCACGGTCGGCCGTTTTTCAGGGTCGCTCACCGTGGTGACATACCCCTTGGGCTTGTTGAGCGCGATATAGGTGTAGCGCTCTGGCCCCTGCAGCAGTTTGCCATCCACGCGGATGTGGTCCTGCTCCGCGTCCGCTTTCGTGCCCAGTTCGGTGACCACCTGTCCGTTCACCTTCACGCGTCCCGAAGTGATGAGTTCTTCAGCCTTGCGGCGCGAGGCGACTCCGGCGGCGGCCATGATTTTTTGTAAGCGCTCAGGGGGCATCAGATTCAGACTAACAGAAGGGTGCTTGACTCCGTGTGGCTCTGCCGAGAGGTCCACTCGCGTCGCGGCGAAACAGGAAAGCCCGGCGCGTAGGCGCCAGGTAGCATGAGGAAAGATTTGGTAGTCCCGCAAGGGACGGCACTCTGCCTCATCCATCGACTCGTGCTGCCCCTCATGCGAGGGCCGCGCCTTAAACGCCGCAGAACATTTCGAAATTCAAGCTGCCGGGTTCTTGTCCCCCGACGCAATGTCCCCAGCCACCGCCACCTCGGCCGTCACCTCGTCGTCCACGACCGCGGCTTCCACGGTGTCCAAGGGTTGTGCAGCTTCCGCCGGTGCGCTCTCGGCGGCAGCCGGTTCCATCAGTAGATCGCTCTGGAACGACTCCGCCACCAACTTCTCGAACTCCTCCATGCTGGGCAGTTCGCCGACGTCCTTCAGCCCGAAGCGCAGCAGGAATTCCTTGCTCGTCCGATAAAGAATCGGGCGGCCGATCACTGCCTTTCTTCCCGCGGTCGTGATGAGTTTGCGGTCCAGCAAAGTCGCAATCACTCCGCCGGAATCCACGCCGCGGATCTCGCTGATCTCCGGCACGGTGACCGGTTGCTTGTAGGCAATCACGGCCAGCGTCTCAAGCGCGGGCAGCGAAAGCCGGATGGGCGGCTTCAGTCCCTTGGCGAAAGCGCGAATTACGTCATGCTGCTCCGGCTTGGTGGACATCCGGTACCCGCCCGCAACCTGGCGGACTTCAATGCCGTGTTCGGCGCCCGAGAAGTCCGTGATCAGTTCTTCCAGTGCCGCGCGTACCCGCGACTTGACTTCATTGTCGTCGGCAGCACCCTCGGCAAGAACCCCATCTTTGACCAACTGGATGATCTGGTCCAAGGTAATCGGCATCTCCGTCGCGTAAACGATCGCTTCGAGTTGGGCTTTAAGACTCATAAGAATCAGTTGCCAGTACCCAGTTGCCAGTTAAATGTCCAGTCGCCGTCATCCTGCGAGCTCGATTTACAACCGGCTACTGGGTACTGGGTACTGCTCATCTCCAATCATCCCGTACCGCCGCCTGCTCCGTAATCACCTGCTCGAAGTGGGAATGCTTCCGCACCAGCACTTCGCCGAACACGTGGTCCTGCCGCACCTGGATGGCCTGCAACCGGACCAGTTCCAGCAATGCCAGGAACATGCACACCAGCGCCTGTTGCGACGGGATGTTGCGCAGCATCTGCTTCAGCCGGACCGGCCGCTCTTCCAACGATAGCCGCCGGTGCAGGTACTGAATCATCTGCCCCACCGTGACCGTCTCTTCATCCACTTCCAGGATGGGTCGCGTCCGCGCGCGATCAAGCACTTGCTGAAAAGTCTTGACCAGGTCAATGACGTCGGCCGCCAACTCAGGTTCCGTGCCCTCGGCGTCCATGAATTCCCGCAGCGCGGGATTGCTGAGCACCGCATCTTCAATCTGCTGCTTCTGCATCAGCATCTGCGCCGCCGACTTGAATTTCTCATGCTCCAGCAGGCGGTTGACCAGTTCGCTGCGCGGATCATCCAGTGCATCCGCCGGGGCCAGCGGATCCCGCGGCAGCAGCATCTTCGACTTGATATGGATCAGCACCGCGGCCATGTAGATGAATTCCGCCGCCACGTTCACGTCCAGCTCGCGGATTCGCTCCACATAGATGAGGTACTGTGCCGTGATCTTTGCGATGGGAATGTCGTAGATATTGATGTCCTGCTTGCGAATCAGGTCCAGCAGCAGGTCGAGCGGTCCTTCGTAGAGTTCACCGAGCGCGACCGCGAAAGGGAAGTCGTTTTCCGCGCCCTGCGTCGCTTTTGGCGGAGCGGCGCCCGGCCCAGGCGCAGGAGCCTGAACCGCCGCTTGCTCCGCTACCGGTTGAGACAAATCCGTCACTTCGAAGAACCCCGCGGCGGCTCGTAATTGAGCGACATGCCCATCGAATCCCGGACCTCATCCATTGTTGCGCCCGATATTTTCTGGGCGCGTGCCGAGCCTGCCTCAAGGATATCCCAGGCCAGGCGCGGATTCTCCTCGTATTTCTTGCGCCGCTCCTGCATCGGGTTCAGTATCTTCACCAGGGCGTCGGCGGCCCACCCCTTGCACTCGATACAGCCGATCCCAGCGGAACGGCAACCCTCGTTCACCTTCGCCATCGTCTCTTTGTCGCTGAATATTTTGTGCAAATCTCCCACCGGACAAACGTCCGGATTGCCCGGGTCGGTGCGCCGCACCCGCGCCGGATCGGTCACCATGGTCTTGAGCTTCAGCCGGATCGTCGGCTCGGGATCAGTGAGCAGGATCGTGTTCCCGTAGGATTTCGACATCTTGCGCCCGTCGGTTCCGGGCAGCTTGGGTGTGGGCGTCAAGAGCGACTGAGGTTCCGGGAAAACGTACGCTCGCTTGCCGGCATAAAACCCGTTAAACCGCCGCGCAATCTCCCGCGTCAGCTCGACGTGCGCCACCTGGTCTTCGCCCACCGGCACAAAATCAGCCTTGTAAATCAAAATGTCCGCCGACTGCAGCACGGGGTAGCCAAGAAACCCGTACGTTCCCAGGTCTTTTTCCTTGATGTTCTCGCGCTGCTCCTTGTAGGTCGGCACGCGCTCCAGCCAGCCGAGCGGCGTAATCATCGAAAGCAGCAGGTGCAGTTCCGCGTGTGACGGCACGTGCGACTGGATGAACATCACACATTTTTCCGGATCGAGCCCCGCAGCCAGCCAGTCCAGCAGCACCTCAACCGAGTTCTCCTTGATGCGCGACGTGTCGGCATAGTCCGTCGTCAGGGCGTGCCAGTCCGCCACAAAGAAGAAGCATTCGTACTGCTCTTGCATGCGCACCCAGTTCTCGAGCGCGCCCACGTAGTTCCCCAGGTGCAGCTTCCCGGTCGAGCGCATCCCGCTCAACACCCGTTTCTTGCTGGAAGGATTACCCATTCAGAATGCCACCATCATGGACCGATAGAAAATAATGAAGGGCCGGATCAGGCTGGAAAGCAGGTTGCCGCCCAGGTACACCAGGGCGAGCAGGCCGAAGATGCCAATGCTGTCATAGACACTGCGTACCGAACCCGACATGAAATGCCGGATCACGTGGCTCCCATCCAGAGGTGGCACCGGAATCAGATTGAATACAGCCAATACAATGTTGATGATCATCAATTCATAAATCAAGAGAACAGCCGGATCCAGAATCGAGCCCGAAAGGCCGCCGATCCCTGAGCCCACCGCATGAACCAGCAGGTGTCCGGTCATCGAGGTCAGGGAGATGATCCACAGCAGAATCAGCGCCCCGGTTGCCACGATGAAGTTGCTCACCGGCCCGGCCACCGACGTCAGGATGTCGTCGCGCACGGGATTGCTGAAGTTCCGCGGGTCCACCGGACACGGCTTCGCCCACCCCAGCAATGGAATGTGACTGATCGCCGCCACCAGCGGTAGAAGCACCGTCCCGATCGGATCGATATGCTTGATCGGATTCAGCGACACCCGTCCCAGCATGCGCGCGGTCGGATCCCCGCAACGTGACGCGGTCCACGCGTGAGCGGACTCGTGCACGCTGATGGCGAACAGAAACGCGATCATCTGGAATGCGATTTCCGCGTAGCTTTCTGACATAGGAATCTCTGATTCTAGCAAAGGTGGGAAAAACGCAGCGCCGGCGCCCTCGCCGGCTGTCACTCGGGCACCCTGCCCGCGCCTGGATTGCAGACGTCAGAAGTCAGATTGCTGAAGGTGAAGAAGTAAAGCGGCCAAGGTTCAAGTCGAAGATTGCAGGGTCGACAGGAAGGCCAGGATCGCAACGGTTCTACTTCTGCAATCTGACTTCGAACTTCTGCCTTCGCCCTACTGTCCTGCCCGCGCAGGCGAGACGATCAGCCGGCCTGGGCTGCGCTTCTTGCTCTCGCCCTTGTCGTGCTGATACAGCAGGGACAGCGTTCCTTCGGCGGAAGGCGACGCGCCGGCCAGTTCCGCCGCCAGTCCCAGATATGAGCGACCGATTTCCTGGTGTTCCTGCAAAGCTACCGGACTCCCCTTGTCGATGGCAGGACCAACGACCTGGAAGTTGTTGGGAACCTTCCACAGGACTTTGCAGTTGGTTGCCTTTTCTACATCCTCATCGCTGAAACCCGGAATTTTCTTGTAACGGTTGAGAACCACCCGCAGCCGGTCGCGGCCAGACCCCTCTTGCAGGAACGTCTGAATCCGGCCCGCGCTCCACAGCGAAACCACATCGGTTTGCGTGACCAGGAGCACGGCATTCGAGAGGTCGCAAACAATCTGGGTGGCTGCATCCAGGCGTCCGGAGCAATCCACCACCACAAAGTTGTACTGGCTTACCAGCAGGTCAAATAGCTTGGCAATCTCGGATGCGGTCGCAATCGTATTGTGAGGCTGTTGGGAACCAGCCAGCAAATGCAGCCCGCTGTTGAAAGGTGTCATCAGGCCATCCAGAAGCCCGCCGTCCATGCGGTGCAGGTTCTGGAACGCGTCCATCACGGTGAATTGCGGGCGCAGGTTCAGCTGCAGGGCGCAATGGCCGAGATTGGCAAGATCGACCAGCACCACGCGGCCGTGAGTCTGTTGCAGGGCGACGGCGGTGTTCACCGCCGTGGTGGTCGCGCCCGCCCCGCCTTTGGCGTTCAGAAATGTAAAGATTCTCGCTTTACCCGCGCTGCGCTGTGCCCGGCTCAACGAAGCCGAGAAACGCCCAAAAGCCTCGATCAGCGCCTCGGCGCCCGCGGAGCGATCCAGAAACTCGCGCGCCCCAGCCCTCATGGCTGACACGATATTCATGGGCTGCTTCATGTCGCCCACGGCAAAAATCGTCGCCTCGCTGGTATTGGCGTGGATCAGTTCGATGGTACGAATTGCTCGCTGCGGGTTTTGCGGGTCGATGTCCACCAGCACGATGTCGGCCCGCTGATCTTGCAGTTGCCGCAGGACGGTATCGCTCGGACCCTGAGGGAAACCGACGTTGCTGAACACCATCCGGGTCAGATGAGTGCTCTCCAGTCGGTTGGTCAGGGTGGCGGATTGTTCGCGATCCTCCGTTAGGAGGGCGATGGCGATCCCCTGCATGAGTCGGTTCTCGGTGTCTTTAGTCATGCTACGAACTTCCTGCGCCGGAGCCAAATGACCTTCGTAATCGAAGAACGCATTAAAAACATGGCAGGCTCGCCAGCAGGGAATCTGGAATCGGGCGCGTCGCCCAATCCTGCTGAGCTAGTGATTTAGTGCAATTGTAAGGCATGGCACGGCCTTTGGAAAGCCGCAGCGGAAGCCGCAAGTACTTGACTCAATGGGAAATCGCGCCCGGTCTGTCGGTCTCCGAATCGGCGGGAGCCACCGGCGCCAGTCCCGATGCCGATTCGCCCTCAACGGCAGGCAGATACTCATAGGAATCCAGATGCACGGCGACTCCATTTCTTTGTCCCGCACCGGAAACATGGGAACGTAACACCCGGCCCTGGCAGCGAACCCTCATGCTCTCGCCCAGCGTGATTTCCGAAGGCATGGTGAAGGTCAGTTCCACTCCGTCGCCTTCCACCAGCGCCGCTTCGGTGTAGAGAAAGACCCCACGCGAACTGACGTCCTGGCTGAATCCGGAAATCGTCCGGTTCTCGCTTCGAATCAGGATGGGGAGGTGAACCTCGAATCGCTGGCCAGCCCGGCGCTCAAGTCGAAAAGGCTCTGTACTCATTGCTTTTCCTTCCCGGTGGCGGCGGCAATTGGAGAGGCGTGCCGCGGGACTAGTACTCTATCCTGCTTCGACCCCTCGTGGAAGTCTCAAGTTGGTGACTTTCCCGCCCTGTGGAAATATGTGCGCCTGGTAAACAGCAGATCGCCCGCCGCTCTCGATCGCAGCGTCCCCCCGCTGCATCTTTCGCCCGGTTGCCCTCATCATAAATTTGTGCCAAGGTTCTAAAAGTGCCACTGAGGCGCCGAACTCCATTACAACCCCAGAAGGAACAAAATCCGAAAGCGCGTCTCAGTCCAAATGGGCGGTGACCCTGCGCGCCCTGCGTCACCGTAACTTCCAGCTTTTCTTCGGCGGGCAACTCATCTCCCTCACCGGTACGTGGATGCAGAGCGTGGCCCAGGCGTGGCTCGTCTACAGCCTGACGAAATCTTCTCTGTTGCTGGGCGCGGTCGGTTTCGCCAGCCAGATTCCCGTTTTTCTGCTGGCACCCCTCGGCGGTACTGTCGTGGATCGGGTCAACCGCCACCGCCTGATCATTGCTACTCAAACCGCATCCATGATTCTGGCAGCAATCCTGGCCTGGCTTACCCTCACCCACCGCGTCCATGTATCGCACATTTTCATCCTGGCAACCCTGCTCGGCGTGGTGAACGCCTTCGACATCCCAGGGCGCCAGGCCTTCCTTGTCGACATGGTTGGCAAGGATCACCTGATGAACGCCATCGCGCTCAATTCTTCCATGTTCAACGGCGCGCGCGTTGTGGGCCCGGCTGTAGCGGCAATCTTGGTCACCAAGATTGGCGAGGGATCGTGCTTCGCTGTAAATGCCGTCAGCTATGTGGCGGTGATCATCGGCCTGCTGCTGATGAACGTGCGCAGCGTGCACCGCGCCGGGAAAAATTCCCCCATCGAAGACATCATCGAGGGGTTCCGCTGGGCCAACAAAACAAAAGTAATCCGGTCGCTGTTGCTTCTGATCGGCCTGGTCAGCCTGGTCGGCATGCCCTACACCGTGCTGATGCCGGTCTTCGCCGACAAGATCTTGCACGGTGGCGCTCGCGCACTGGGAATTCTGATGGGTGTGACCGGCGTCGGGGCCCTGCTCGGCGCGCTAACGCTGGCTTCCAAGACCGGAGTCAAGGGCCTGGGACGCTGGGTCGCGATCACCTGCGCCGGTTTCGGCGTCAGCATCTTTCTGTTTTCATTTTCGCGGATGTTCTGGCTTTCCGCTCTCCTGTTGTTGCCCGCCGGCTACTCCATGATGCTGCAGATGGCATGCTCGAACACGCTCATCCAAACCATGGTCCCCGACCAGCTCCGCGGCCGCGTGATGGCCCTCTATTCGATGATGTTCATGGGAATGGCGCCCTTCGGCGCACTCTTCGGAGGAGCGCTCGCCCAACGCGCCGGCGCCCCCATCACCGTCGCCGTGGGAGGTGTCGCGTGCATGATGGGAGCCCTCTGGTTCGCCCGGGAGTTGCCCGAACTCCGCATCGAAGCCCGCCGCCTGATCATCGCGCAAGGCCTGGCCGGAGGCGAACCGGAACAGGAGATCCTCACCACCCAAGCCGTGGAAGACTAGGGTTCAAGACTAGCAAGGAGTACTGGCGCCCCCCACCTCGGCGGGATTCTTCTGGCTACTGGTCACTAACCACTAACCACTGCTTCACTGCGCTTCCTGCGACAGCACCGCGTCGTGCTCCACCTCGAGCTTTTCCGGCCCGGCAGCGAGCGCCGCCTTGCCGTACTCATATCCCTTTTCGAAGGCCTTCAGATTCAGTTCCTTGAAGCTCGCCGGCACCGAATCAGCCACCGCTTTCCGCACTGCATCGGCCTCCAGCAATTGCGTCACTGCCGTGAAGAATCCGACCATGACGATATTCAGTACCATCCGCTTGCCAAGTTCCTCGGCCAGTCGCGTGGCTGGCACGCTGTAGATCTTGGTCTGTGCCGGTAGATCGGTCACGCGCACCAGGTCTCTCTCAATCAGCAGCGTTCCGCCCTCTTTCAGTTCCGGAGCAAACTTCGAGTACGCCTCCTGCGACATCACCACCATGACGTCCGGATGCGTTACATACGGATAGGCCACCGGGGTATCCGACAGCATCAACTGCGCGCTGCACGCTCCGCCCCGCGCCTCTGGACCGAAGTTCTGCGTCATGGTGGCGAACTCGCCCTGATGAATCGAAGCGGCCTTGCCCAACACGATCGCCGACAGGATCACTCCCTGCCCGCCAAATCCCGCTACCCGAATCTCCGTTAGTGGCATGAGTCCTCCGCGCAACCGCCGTCACCGCACGCATAGCCTTGTTCGTCGTCGTAGTCCACGTACTTGTCGCCCAGGCTCTCGTGCATCTGCGCCTTCAAAAGCGAACTGTAGTCCGGACGGTCGCGATCCACGAACTTCCCCACGATAATTTCACCCTGCATCGTCAGTCCGACCTCGCCGGTCGGCGCGCCGTGCTTCGTCTTGCTCTTTTCCTTGTAGTACTTCATCGTGTCCAGCCCGTCGCCCAGCTTGTTGCGCCGCTGGTAAAGCGTCGGACACGGCGAAATCACTTCAATGAAGCTGAATCCCTTCTTCTGAAACGCTTCCGAGATCGAACGCGCCAGTTGCCGCACGTGGAAGGTCGTCCAGCGCGCCACATACACCGCTCCCGCCGCCTCGACCAGATGGGGAAGATTAAAAGCCGGCTCGAATGTCCCGTAAGGTGAAGTTGAAGTGATCGCATGCCCCGGCGTGGTCGGAGCAGTCTGCCCGCCCGTCATCGCATAAATCAGGTTGTTGACGCAGATCACTTTCAGGTCAATGTTCCGCCTCGCGGCGTGGATCAGGTGGTTCCCACCGATTGCCGAAAGATCGCCGTCGCCCGAATACACCACCACATTCAAGTGGGGATTCGCCAGCTTCATTCCAGTCGCAAACGGAATGGCGCGCCCATGCGTAGTGTGGAATGAATCCAGCTTCACGTATCCGGCCACGCGTCCGGTGCAACCGATTCCAGAAACCAGCGCCAGCGATTTCAGATCGATCTTCGATTCGATCAGCGCATGCGCAAAGCAGTTGACGGTCGTGCCGATCCCGCATCCCGGACACCAGATGTGCGGCATTCGGTCCGAGCGCAGAAACGGTTCCACCGGATTGAGCGTGGTGGGATTGATGAGAGTGCTCATCGTACGGCCTCCTGAATGGCGGCAAGAATTTCTTCGGGATGGTGAACGCTGCCCCCGGCATGCGGCACCAGGATGGTCTTGGCTTTCCCCGCGGCGGCCCGCTCCACTTCGCGCACCATCTGCCCCAGGTTCAGTTCCGGTACCACGAACGCCTTGGTGTGCGCTGCCAGTTCGCGAATCTTGTTTTCCGGGAACGGCCAGGCCATGATCAGCCGCAGCTTTCCGACTTTCATCCCGCGCGCGCGCGCCATCTCAATCGCCCTTTGCGCCACCCGCGAGGTGATCCCGTACGAAACCACGATCACGTCGGCATCAGATGTTTTTTCTTCTTCAAACATCGCGATGCGGTCCGCCGCCGAGCGAATTTTCTGCTGCAGCCGCGTCACCAGCTTCCGCTGCATCTGTGGCGTCATATTCGGATAGCCACGCTCGTCGTGCGTCAGGCCCGTGACGTGGAACTTGTATCCTTCGCCGGCATGCGCCATCTCCGGCACCATGTCGCCGTTCGTCTCATAGGGAAGGTATTCCTCGACCGACTTGTGGGTATGTTTCCGCGGCACGACATCAATCTGGTCAGCCGGCGGAATCACGACTTTCTCCGTCATGTGTCCGACCACTTCGTCCATCATGAACATCACCGGGACGCGAAACTCTTCCGACAGGTTGAACGCCTTCACCGTCAGATCGAAGCATTCCTGCGGCGAATTCGGACACAGCGCAATAATTTCGTAGTCGCCATGCGATCCCCAGCGCGCCTGCATCATGTCCGCCTGCGCCGGAAGTGTGGGCAGTCCGGTAGAAGGTCCGCCGCGTTGCACGTCCACGAACACGCACGGTGTCTCGGTCATGGCCGCGTAGCCGATGTGCTCCATCATCAGAGAGAACCCCGGCCCCGACGTAACGGTGAACGCCTTCGCCCCACCCCAAACGCCCCCCTGCAACGCAATCGAGGCCGCGAGTTCGTCTTCCATCTGGATGAAGCTGCCGCCCACGGTAGGCACGCGCTGCGCAAACCGCTCCACGATTTCGGTCGACGGCGTAATCGGATACCCCGCCGCAAACCTCGCCCCGGCTGCCAGCGCCCCTTCGCAGCAGGCATGGTCGCCATCAATAAAATGAGTACCCGTCAGTACTCCCCGCGGATCAGCTTTCATTTCTCACCTTCGTCTTTGGGCTCCTGCGTTCTTTTTCCGTAAATAGCGAAGTCCGGACAGTACATTCCGCACAGGTCGCATCCGCTGCACTTGTCCGGCGCCACCACGTGCGGCGGATGGTATCCCTTGGAATTAAATGCCGAGGACAACGCCAGCACCTTGGTAGGACAGAATTCGACGCAGAATCCGCATGCCTTGCATCGCTCAACCACGATGGAAACACGCCCTTTAGCCACGCATACCCCCACGACCGGGAGCGTTGGGCGCCCCCGAGGTTCACTAAAGATTATGGATTTTCAGGTCGCAGGGCGGTGTGATGTGGGTCACGCGGCCCTGTGAGGTGAACTACAGGGAGATAGCGCCAATGCTGACAGACAGTTAGCCGCGAAGGGACGAGGTGAGGCAGGAAAAGTCATTGGAAGGTAGCGTTGGCGCCCTCGCCGGCCGCGCTGAGTGTTCCCGAACTAAGGCGAGTCCATCCCGGTCTTGTAAGCACTCTCCGGCAGCCCCGTAATCCGCACTCCGCCATGCCCTTTGTGCCGGATGTTCAACCCGATCAGCAGCGCGGTAATTTGCTCAATGATGCGCGCATTCTCCAGTTTGCCCCCGTCAATGGCGCGCACCCGGGGAATCTTTACCGCTAAGTCCATTGTGATCTGCGCGGCATTCGGATCATCGCTGCAAACGATCACATCGCAATCCACATCCTCATCCCCATTGAGCACGTCGGCCGACACATTCTGGAACGCGGCCACCACCGACACTCCCTTGGGAACAAGCTCCGCAGTTTGTTGAGCCGCCGATCCTTGCCACACACCGAGCGTCCGGCTTGCTCGCCCGCCCACACTCGCAGCTAAAGGCACAGTCGCATCAATCAGCACGCTGCCCGAACGAATCGCAGTCTTGAGTTGCTTCAGCAGCGCCGCCGCGCCTTCGAATGGAACCGTCAGCACCAGAAGATCGTTAGCCGCGCAAGCCGCCGAATTTTCCGCGCCCGAAACCTTAGCCTGTGCGCCGACTCGTTGCCGGATCTTTTCCGCTGCCTGCTCTGCCCGCGTCGCATCCCGCGATCCGATAACGACCGTTTCGCCCGCCCGCGCCCAGCGTAGCGCCAACCCCATGCCCGCCGGTCCCGTCCCGCCAATCACAGCGATCGTTCTGCTCATGCCAACTCCGGAACAAGCCCCCACTCCGAGCTCACGCTCTCAACCGGCAGCTTGATCTGCATGCGCGAATACTTCGTGTTGCGCTCCGCCGGAATGCGCCCAATTTCCAGGATCATCGACTGAAAATCTTCCGGACTGGTGTACTGCCCCGCCGTCGCTCCAGCCTCCCGCGAAATATTTTCTTCCATCAGCGTCCCGCCGTAGTCATTGGCGCCGGCATGCAGGCACAACTGCGAAAGTCTCCGGTTCAGCTTCACCCACGACACTTGAATGTTGTGAATGGACCCAGCCAGCAAAATGCGAGCCAGCGCGTGCACCTTCAGATGTTCCGCAAGCGTCGGCCCCGACCGCGCCAGCCCCTGCTGAAACAGTAGTGTGTTCTGATGCACAAACCCCAGCGGCACAAATTCCGTGAACCCGCCCGTCTCGCTCTGGATTTCCCGGAACAGCATCAACTGCCGCACCCAGTGCTCCGGCGTTTCCATGTGCCCGTACATCAGGGTCGAGGTGCTGCGGATCCCGCAAGCATGCGCTGTTCGAATTACTTCCTGCCACTGTGCACTCGAGAGTTTATTCCGCGAGAGCACCTGCCGCACTTCATCGTCCAGAATCTCCGCTGCCGTTCCCGGCAGCGTGTCGAGCCCGTTATCGCGCAGCATCGCCAGATATTCGCCGAGCGGCATCCCGGTTAACTCCACGCCGTACACGATCTCCATCGGAGAGAACGCGTGAATATGCATCCCCGGCACCGCGTTCTTCACCGCGCGCAGAATGTCGCGATAATAGAACGGCGGCAGGCCATGCGGCAGCCCGCCCTGAATGCAGACTTCGGTGGCCCCCAGGTCCCAGGCTTCTTTCGCCTTCCTGCCCATGTCTTCCAGCGAATGAAAATACGAGTCACCCTCGCGTGGGCCCCGGCTGAATGCGCAGAACTTGCAGCCGACAAAACAAATATTCGTGAAATTGATGTTGCGGTTGACCACGTAGCTGACGATGTTCCCCACCAACTCGCGCCGCAGCAGATCGGCCGCCACCAGCAGCGCCGTCAAGTCCGCGCCTTCCGCGTTGGCCAGGCGGTAGCGCTCTTGATCCGTCAGGCACGCGCCATCCTGCTGCTCCAGCACGCGCTCGAGGGGTCCGCGAATATCCGTCGAAGCGCGTAGCGCAGCGTCATCCCACGTCAATGAGGGAAATCGTTCCAGTTCCGACTCCGGTGACTGCCAGGCCACAGAATTTCTCCTATCGAAAAAGGTCGTACTTCGCCGGCCGGATCATTTCTCGTGCCGAGCCCTTCCCCCGGCGATAACCAAACCCACGAATCACGCAAGCCGGCGTGCCCTCGAGCTTGCCGCAGACCAGTCCCGCCGCACAAGCCAGCTCGTCGGCCACCGCATCAATGCTGACCCGCAGCGGATAACCGTGCCGGTCACGCCGTCCGCGGTAGTCCACCAGCGGCCGCATCCCCGCAACTCCGATCGCCACTTCCGTGAGCCCTTCGCGCCAAGGACGCCCGAAACTGTCGCTGACGATGACCGCGATATCCACCCCCAGCCGCTTCTTCAAAGCTCGACGCAATCCCGCCGCCGACCGGTCCGGATCCTTCGGCAGCAACGCCGCGTGCGTGCCGCCATCGACATTGGAAACATCCACTCCGCTATTGGCGCAGATGAATCCATGCCGCGTCTCGGTGATCAGCACGCCACGTTTTCGCCGTACCACGCGCCGGCTCTCGCGCAGGGCAAGTTCCGTAACGCGCGCATCGAGTCCATAGCGTCGAGCCCAAGCCCGCGAAGCCGCCGACGGATGCACTTCGTCCAAGGCCACCAGCGCGCCCTCGGACTTCGAAACAACCTTGTGCTTCACCACCAGGACGTCTCCATCCTGAAACTGCAATCCTGATGCCTTGGCCGCCGCAAGCAGTGATTCGCTCAGCGATTCCCGAGCATGAATCTCTCCAGCAACGGTCAGCGGAAGAATCCGAATCTCGCCCGCACTACCCACTGACAACCTGCTCGCGAGCATCCAACTTCCAGCTCCGGACCAGCTCCTGCGACCTCCGGTTCCCCCGCCCCGTTGCCAGTGCCTGCAAATCCTCCGGACGATCCACATCCCGCGCGATCCCCGGCAGCTCCAGGACCACACACCGCAGCCCGGTTGCCCGGGCCGCCGCCAGATGAGGCAGAAAACTGTCATTCCCAAAACGCAACGGAAACAAGTCCGCTGGCGCCCGCAAAACTGCATTCGTGCCGTGCCCCGCCGCATCCGGAACCAGCACCGTTCCTGCGCTCTCCGCCGAGTCCATGATCATCTGCAATTCCGCCCCGTCAATCAGCGGAATATCCGCCGGGATCACCAGCGTGCTGCCGGCGCCCCGCTCCATGCAAACCGCCGTTGCCATTTCGATGGCGCCGGTCTCCCCGGGATTCAATTCATCCGCAATCACCTGAAAATCGAATCGAGCCGCCAACTCGGCAGCAAACGGATCACTCGTCACCACCGCCACTTCCGGCCGTCCCTGCCAACGCGACACCGTGTCCAGCACGTCCTCGCACATGGCGCGTGCCAGTTCCCCGCGCTCCTCCGGACTCAGCACGGGAGACAGCCGCTGCTTCGCGTTCACCAGATTCTTTACCGGAATTAGAATCATGAGTGATCCGATGCCGCCGGAGACTGCAGAGCGGCCTTGAGCACTGCCTGTGCCAACGCTACCCGGTCGTCATTGGTGCGCATGATCGACGGCGTGCCGTGCACCCTCATTCCGCTGCGGCGCAACCCTTCCGCCGCCGCAGCGTCTCGCGTGTCCACCACCAGCAGGTCGAGAAAATCGCGATAGTACTCCGCGACGCCTGCAATTGAAACCTCACAGCCCTGCGACTGCATCAAGATCCCGGCCGGCCCCGACACTGCGGCATCTCCCACGATCGGGCTGACGGCCGCAATCCGCGCTCGACTCTCGCGCAAGGCCTCGCGAATTCCCGGTACCGCCAATATCGGCGCAATGCTGGTCACCGGGTTGCTTGGCGCCAGCAGCACCACTTCCGAGTTCCGAATCGCTTCCATCACTCCCGGCGCAGGTTCCGCGTCGGAAGCGCCGGCGAAGCGCACCGATTCCACCGGGTCCTGGTACCAGCGCTGCACAAAATACTCTTCAAAACTGAGTTCGCCGATCGGAGTTCCGATTCGTGTTTCGACGCGCGAGTTGCTCATCGGCAGGATCCGCGCCTTCACTCCCAGCCGCCCCGAAATTTCAGCCGTGACCTCGGTTAGCGTCTTCCCATCCGACAGCAACTTCGAGCGCAGAATATGCGTGGCCAGATCGCGATCGCCCGCATGGAACCAGATCGGCTGTCCCAGTTGCCCCATCGCCTGCAGGCAATAAAAAGTATCGCCCTTCACGCCCCATCCGCGCTCCTGGCTCAACTTTCCCGCCAGGATGTACGTGATCGAATCCACATCTGGAGACACATACAGTCCCCACCACAGCAGATCATCGGCGGTATTCACGATGACAGTCAATTCCTCGCCGGCCACGATCTGGCGCAGTCCGTCCACGAACTTCGCGCCGCCCGTCCCGCCGGTAAGAACCGTGATCACGCCGCCCTCCGCACGTAGCCTTGGGAATCTGCCGCCCCATCAAGGCGCCGCGCCAGTTCCGCGCTCTGCGCCGCCGCCCCCGCCATGAACTCAGGATAAACCGGCAGCCGTTGCCGCAACTCGAATCCCTTGGCCTCGGTCCGGTGCCGCAAATCGTCCAGGTGCGGCCACGGCTTCTCCGGATTGATGAAGTCCGGCGTCAGCGGAGAAACTCCGCCCCAGTCATTGATGCCTGCATCCAGCAAGTCCGCGTAGTGCGGATCAGACAGATTCGGCGGTGCCTGGATATTCATTTCCGGCAACAGCAACCGTGCCACTGCCAGCGTCCGCAGCATATCGCCGCGATCCGGTTCTGGCCAGTGCGCCATCGGCGTTCCCGGCTTGGCCCGAAAATTCTGGACAATCACTTCCTGGATGTGACCATACTTTTCGTGAAGACCGCGGATCGCCAGCAGGGAATCGACGCGCTCCTCCACTGTCTCGCCAATCCCGATCAGGATTCCCGTGGTGAACGGAATCCCCCGCCGCCCGGCATCTTCAATGACGCGCAGCCGCTTCGACGGCACTTTGTCGGGAGCGTTGTCATGCGCGGCGCCCTTTTCGAGCAGTCGCGCGCTGGTCGTTTCGAGCATCAGCCCCATGCTGGGAGCGACCCTCCCCAGCCTCTCGATCCACTCCGCGCTCATCAATCCCGGATTCGGATGCGGAAGCAGGCTCGACTCCTTCAGCACCATGGCGCACGTGGCTTCCAGATAGTGCAGCGTCGATTTGTAGCCGAGC
>Ga0302172_10000009_pt1 | contig 44960 bp, 32 predicted proteins | sample I_Fen_N2_3_FD_198777 | JGI IMG/M metagenome (GOLD analysis project Ga0302172, IMG submission 198777) | Peat permafrost microbial communities from Stordalen Mire near Abisko, Sweden - I_Fen_N2_3 | ecosystem: Environmental > Terrestrial > Soil > Wetlands > Permafrost | place: Sweden: Abisko... | reverse complement strand
AGGGATTTATGAACAAGCTTTTGCTCGGTTTGCTGCTGGGTGCCGTGCTTGGCGCCCTTGACGGAGGCACGGCCTGGTTCTACCCGGAAGTGCGTGCGCAAATGGTGGGAATCATCGTAGGCTCCACAATCAAAGGGCTGATTGCCGGAGTTGCCGCCGGGATCTTCGCCCGCAAGGTAAACTCCGTCCCACTCGGAATTTTGTTCGGCTTGGCCGTGGGTTTCGCGCTCGCATTCCTGGTCGCGTATTTGCAGCATGATCACTACGTCGCGATCATCCTTCCTGGAAGCATTGTGGGGCTGCTTGTGGGATATGCTACGCAACAGTACGGCGTGATGCCAGGGCCCGCCAATGCCAGGTAATGTCCTAACTCAGCTGCGAAGTCACAAGGAGGAGCGCATGGGTGCTCGAAAGGGCAGAGCTCTTTTGCTCGTGTTGACCATATTCGTCTTGTCCGCCGCGACTGAGCTTTACCCCGCCGATAAGACCAGCGTTGAGCCTTCACGCGATTCAATCATCCGTATCGTCACCCAGATTCAACGGGCGGACTATGAAGGCGACCGCGCGACTCTGAAGCGCCTTCACGACGAACTCACGGCCATCCCAGAAGACAACAGGCTGGCATCGCGGGTGCTCTACTGGCGTGGATTTGCCTTGTGGCGCAGAGCGATTAACGGTTTCAACGAATCCCCGACTCCAACTGATCTGGAAGAGGACCTCACGCAGGCGGTCACCGATTTCAAAGACGGCATTGCCCGGGACCCTGCATTCGTCGAACCTAAGATTGGAGCGGGATCTTGTCTGGGCTACCTGATGTACTTGAGCAAAAAAGACCCAAAGCGAGTTCAGGAACTGCTGCAACAGTCGAGTCCGCTTTTGAAAGAAGCCATGGCGACAGCCCCGGACAATCCTCGGCTGCTCTGGGTGCTCGGCCCCATTCGTTGGTCGTCGCCTCCAGAGCGGGGAGGAGGTCAGGACAAGGCGATTGAAATTTACAACAAAGGATTGGAGGCAGTCCGTAACGATAAGCGCGACGTGGTTGATCCGCTGGAGCCCTCATGGGGAGAACCCGAGCTGCTGATGAATCTCGCGTGGTCGAATCTGAACCGAACCGCGCCTGATTTGAAGGCCGCCGAGCAGTATGCAGCGGCTGCTCTCAACCTGGTTCCTTACTGGCACTACGTTCGCGACATTCTGATGCTCCAGATTCGAACTGCCCAAGCCAAGACTCTCCTCCCAGTTGCAGGCTCGGCTCTCGCGCAAAGCCAGAACCAGCCGAATGCCAAGCCTGCCCAGTACTTCTTCGTACTGTTGAATCGTCCTAACAATGCTCCGCAGCTGAGCAAAGAGGCGGGTGAGAAGCTTCAAGAAGAGCACATGGCCAACATCCGCAAGATGACTGCCGAACACAAACTTGTGATTGCTGGGCCATTCCTGGACAACACCGTACTGCGAGGCATCTTTGTGTTTCAAGCGGACTCAGCGGCACAAGCACAAGAGTGGGCCAACAGCGATCCCGCTATCAAAGCAGGCCACTTATCTGCCGAGGTCCATGGGCCATGGCTCGTCGACACGGGCACCATTGACAATCCAGCCGAGTCTTCCGGATTCGAGCAGTACGCTCTTGTTCTGATGAAGCGCGGCGATCATTGGAACCCAAACGCTCCGGAGTTTATGGATGTGATGAAGCAGCATTCTGCTTTCGTCAAACAGATGGCATGTCAGGGAAAGATCGCTATTGCCGGACTGTTTCCCTTCAGCGATCAGGGCGAGCTACGAGCGGTCGCCATTTTGCGTGTGGGGACAGAGCAGACTGCCAAGTTGACGCAAGACGATCCGGCAGTCAAAGCGGGTCTGGTCAAGACGAAAATCCATCCGTGGGGCACGGGCAAAGGAGTGCTGGCGCCGGGACAGCCTATGCAGTAACAGCGTGCCGAAGCTGGAAGCGAGACTCTCAAAGACCACCTTGCCCGCTATCCCGCCAGATCCAGGTCAGCGGCGGTTGGGCCAGCGATGCCCTCGTGAAGAGACTTGGATTGCAGGCCCTTCGCCGCGCCGTACGATTTTCTGGACTCGTGATTTCGGCGTTGAGCCTCACTCTCACCATCTTCTTCAACTCCAATACTATGATCCGGCACCCGGGTTCCACCGCTAATCGGTGGGCGTGGGACCGGACGATTCTGGTCGGATGGTCGGCAATCCGGAAGCAATGGCGAGACCAGGACCTCCGCTACTCATCTGGCGGATCGGGCCCCGCGGAATGCCTTTTTTCGCGCACGACGGACCTGACTTTGGACGAAAGGTTGCCCACTTGGAGCTATCGCAGTGGTTCTGGACAGGTTCTCGAACTCTGTTTTCGTGCCGCGGTGGATTAGGCGGAACGGTCTAAACAAGCTAGGTAACTCCGGTCATGAATATGGTCACAATCGCTAGCATTGTCGTTCCGATTTCTTTGGAAAAGGCGTTTCGGCTTCGCTCACCGCGACGGTTCATTTCCAAACTGCGCCTACTGCCCCTCGCGCCCTTAAATGTCGCCGGCAGCGGTTACCACCGGCGACAAGGTTCGGAGTCATTACTCTGCACCCAGCCTAGGCGGCTTTGCCTGCTCCTGGGTCACTCTTGCTTTGGTCAGAGCTCGCTCCACGGGTGAAAGAAAGATTCTGTGCGCCTGCTTGCTCCAAACGTCTCTGCTTTCTCCACCTGCTAATAGAAGGAGCCAATATGCCAAGCACGATGATCACTACGGCAAACGCAATCAAGAGCCATAAGGACCCGCGCCTGGCGGGCGCAGCGGGTGGAATGGCTGCTGCAGCCGGTGTGCCTTCAGTCTCCGGGGATGGGCTGGCAGTCGCCGCGGGCGTAGTGGTTGCTGCATCCGATGGGTTGACAAGCTCCGAGGACTTGCTGGCAGTCACAGCGGGTTTAGCGGCGGCAACTGGTGTTGCTGGCCGTCTCTGAGGAGGTGGTGGCAGTCGCGTTGAGCGAGCGGCGGGTGCAGGAGGTGTGCTGGCAATCTCCGCAGGCGTGATGACAGCCGCGGCGGGGGTAGCGGCGGCCGCAGGCGGTGTGACCACAATCTCCGCAGGTGGAGTGGGGATAACAGCGGGCGTGCTGGCAGTCGCAGCGGGTATAGCGGCGGCATCAGGCGGAGTGACGCCAGTTTCCGGAAGTGTGCTGATCGTGGCCGCCGGTACGCCGGCGGGCGCAGCGCAATGTTCGGAGATCATATTCACTTCGGTAACGGCAAAGGTGCTATCAGCAGTGGCGGGATTGGCCCCACTCGCTCTGATTACGGTGAGGGCTACGTCGTGTCCCACATGTGCCTTGAGATCAACACTGTTGGCAGTGATTTTGAAAATGTGGCCGGTCTTGTCTTCCACCACGGTGTAATTGCCATCCGAACCACCCAGGCAACCCTTAACGGTGGCCTGATCTGGAGTGCTGCTCGCTGGGGGAGTCTGTGCAAACCCCAGCGCGATCAGCAGGGCCGGTACAACTATCAACAACAATGCTCTCTTCATGGAAATCCTCCGAGATTCTCGCCTGGCGCAGTCTGAAAATTTCGCTTGGGACTTGATTCTGCTTCCGATTCTCGCGTCGAACCCGAGCGTTTCGGGCTCCGGCCTGAGAACTTGGAGCGTCCAAGTGAAACAACCCAACTTTATTCGGTAAGAATCGGACCGTCTGTTCCAAACCGCTCACATTAGAAGAGAGAGGCGAACAAGACATCGATCAGAATGATCGTCACTCAGGTCCAAGGCCAGCGGAGCGGTTGCTAGTTGAAAAGAAACAGGGCTACCAGTGTCGATTGCCGATGACCACTTTGCCGCGCTGTTAGTTGGACCGGCAAGCTTTTGATTTCAAGCTGCTTAGGAAGTTTTCCATCGGGTCCATGAGGGTCTGACGGAGCCCTCACAACGCAAACGGAAGCTCATCGGTCGGGCGGCTCACATCCTTCGGGCGCGAGATTATGAGAGGCTGGGCTTAGAGACCCGAGAGCAAATGAACATCGCTGCCAAGCAAGCGATACCCGCTCCCAGCACATACACCGCGGCAGAACCACCTTCAGGGACCTGCTGGCAATTCCTTCCATTTCTGTGCGCGTCACATCTCCGGGCTCATTCTGGCTTACTAGCATAAGCCAGCGGAACCATACATAAGAGAACGACCAGCGCAAGCCGCCATTTCCGCTTCATCGGGTTGCCGTCGTCTCAAGACCGCCGAGCCGCGAACTGTTCAATGAAGCAAGTAAGACGGTGCTCCGGTGGATAACTCGCTTTCAGAACAGCGGCCTGCTGAAATTCTGGATTGCCTGGTCATGACTCGGCGATTCACCCTTGATCGGCCCTTTCTCGAACAGTTCTTGGGCGTAACATCACTAATTCAACAACTGAATAGGCAGGTCCGGAACGGTCGGGAGCCCGACGAGGATGACACGCAGCCACTCCCGAACCTTCGGCTGCACACCTGCCGTAATCGGCGCGAGAGCTCCTGCGATGAAAGCAAAGGCCATAAGAAGCACGACCATGGGGGCGTGTCCCGCGGCACGGGTTGGCCCTGCCCTCAAGGTTGCGCGTGGCGTGCCGATGGCAACTATCATTGAGAAGCGCGACGGATGGATTTGTCATATCCACGTCGGGAGCACGGCCATGCAACTCGACAGGCAGGCGCAAACAAGCCGGGTAACGAATAGCCGGGTTGCCAGGCAACATCCCCGATACCTGTTCAGTGTTCCTGTGATCCTCCGGCACTTGCGGCCAGGCGGCTTCCAGACAACCCGCGGCATGAGTCTCGATATCAGCGAAGGCGGCATATCAGCCATCGTGCAAGGAAGTTTGAGGGTCGGCGAAACGGTGGAGATCAATCTCCGTTTGTCTGCGGGCCCGCTTCACACCGTTGCCATCGTGCGCCACGTGACCGAGATCCGGTCGGGATTCGAATTCCTGGGGCTGACGGCTGAAGAAAAGCATCAGATCACCGCTGCCGGCACGGCATTGTGAGAGCCCAGGCGCGGGCTCCAGGAATCTATTTGGATTTCATGACGTGGACGCCGTCCCAGTCTTCGGCGGGGGCCTCTTCGCGGAATTCCACACAGCGTTGCAGGAGAACCTGGGTGGGACCGTCGTCGGGATAGAGGGCGAGCAACTCGCCGAATTTGCCAGATGCTTCCGCCCACTGCTGGTTGCGATAAGCGTTCAAGGCGGCGTTGTAGCGCTCCAGCAGCGCGGCGTAGGCCGGTTGCTCCGAGGCGGGAGCTAACAGTTCGTATATCGTGACCGGCTTCTTCTTTCCCTTGACGCGGATTTTGTCCACCTCGCGCGCCACGAACTGTTGAGAGACCTGGGCGTAGGTGCCTTCGCTGATGATCACGCGGGTGCGGTACTGCTTGGTCATGCCTTCGAGTCGGGAAGCGAGATTGACGTTGTCACCCATCACAGTCCAGGCGAGACGCTTGTTGGAGCCCATGTTGCCGACGTTGACCGGGCCAGTGTTCAGGCCGATGCCAATGGAAATCTGGCGGCCGCCCTTCGCGGTCCAGTTACGGTTGAGTTCCTCCAGGCGGGCAGTCATTTCCAGAGCGCAGCAGCAGGCACGATAGGCGTGGTCCTGCTGCGGGTAGGGCGAGCCCCAGAAGGCCATGATGGCGTCGCCGATGTATTTGTCGAGCGTGCCCAGGTTTTCGAACAAGATATCGGTCATGGCGCTCAGGTACTCGTTGAGCAGGTGGACGAGTTCGTCCGGGGTCATGCCTTCGGAGAGCGTGGTGAAGTCGCGGATGTCGCTGAACATCACAGTGAGATCTTTGACTTCGCCGCCGGGGCGGATGTATTTCTGAGGATCTTTTTCGATCAGGGCAATGACGCCGGGGGAAAGATATTGCCCGAACGTCTTGCGGATCTTGCGCTTCTCGCGCTCTTCGAAAATTACGCGGAAGGTCGTAATCGAAGCGTAGGAGCCGATGAGCGTGAGGGCGGGGATGACCAGGCTGAACCAGCGTCCCCAATGGACGAAGCTGTAGTAGACAAACCAGAGGAAGACGCCGAGGACGACGAAAGCGGTGACCGTGGCGACCAGTGGCCGGATGCGGCCTAGCCAGAAGCCGAGCATGGCGCCAAAGAGAATAATGAAGCCGATGTCGACGAGTTCTTCGCGGAATCCGCGGATCAGGAAAGTCCGGTGCGGCTCGGTGGTGTGCAGCAGGTTGTCCAGGATGTTGGCGTGGACTTCTACGCCCATGTAGCCGGTGTCCTGTTTCTGGAACGGTGTGTTGCGCATGTCGCCGATTGCCAAGGCGGTAGGGCCGAGCAGGACGATCTTGTCACGAAACGTATCGGCGGGAACGGTTCCTTGAATAACATCCACCATGGAGTAGTGAGGATAGGAGTGGTATGGTCCGGCATAGTTGATGAGCGCGGTCCCGTCTTGCCTGGGCTTCAGTTCATGAATGCCAAACTGAATGCGTTCCAGCCCGTTCGCCGAGATATAGGCGGCAATCTGCTGGTCGGGAATATTTTCGTACTGGCGGAGAACTTGGAGATCGAGGGAAGGGAAGTAATCCTGGTCCTGATAGCGAGTGATAAAGAGCGCTCGACGCAATGTGCCATCGGCATCCGGTTGGATATTGAAGTGTCCGTAGGAGGCCGCGGCTTCAGCGAGTTTAGCGAGGTTTGCCTCCACACCTTCGGCTTTTGAACCTCCGCCTTGAATCCATGCCTGTCCCAGATCGAAATCATGCTTGGCGGAAGTAACTTTGAGAACCTGTGGGAAGGACTTTGCCCAGACGATATTGAAGTATGCCTCAGCAAGTTCCCGATCCGAAGACTTTGCGCGATCACCATAGAGGAACAGATGCCCAAGGACAACATTACCTGACTCTTTGAGGGCGGCGGCGAATTCAGCGTCGACGTCGGACTTCTGCTGAAGCTGGTCGAGTCTCTTCTGTAATTCGGGAGATGCCGCTGGCCCAAGCTCCTGTCGCAGGCGAGCCAGCATGGCCAGCGATTCGTTGCTGGCTGGAGTTGGGAACGTCATGTCGAATCCGACTACGCTGGCGCCGGCGGAGTGCAACTGGCGTAGGAGGGCGGCGTAGGTGCTCCTGGGCAGGGGATAGGCACCGATCTTCTGGAGGGTCTTCTCGTCAATGCCCACGATTACGATGCGCGGGTCGACGGGGCGCTTGCCGCGCATGGCGAAGCGGAGGTCGAGCGAGCGCTGTTCAATGTCCTGGAGGAAGACGAAACCGGCGCGCTGGCTGGCGCCGATTCCGGAGTAGGCGAAAAGAGCAAGCCCGATGGCGGTCGCCGCGAAAGCGATGGCGGCGTGAGCATGACGCAAAAGCCATCGGGTCAGGACTTGCACGATGTAGTTAGCTTACCTCTATCTGCACTTGGGGTCTTGAGGATTGGGGCATCCCCGCGGCGGAGCCGGAGTCGAAGTCTTGAGCTGGGTGACGGCCACAGCCCAACCGGCGGCGGCTACTCCAACTGCGAGCACCATGTTGCGCACCAAATGGCCGGAAGCCTTAGCGATCACGGGTACCTGGTCGGGCACGGTGGTGTCCTGAATGCTGTTGCGGCCAACGTCGCGCGGCGTGGACTGGGGCTGATATCCGGCGGGGGGAATTTCCAGGCCGATGACGACCATCTGTCCAGCGATCAGCGTGACTGAGTTGCTGCTGCCGGTATTTCCGCTGTCGCTCTTGACCACTTTGGCGCCCTGCAATGGGGTCACGGTAACCTTGCCCACGTAGCAAATCACCGTGGTCTGGTTGCTGTCGAAGCCCACGAAGAAATCGGTGCCGATTACGCCGATGACGGCGTTGGCGGTCTTGACTTCGTATTTTCCACCGGGCTGCGTAATCTTGACGACCTGGTTGCGCATCTTGCCGTAGTTCATTTCCAGGGAAGTCTGCTGGGAGGCGGCGTCATGCTGCACGACGCGCAACTCGCTGTTGGAGCCGACGCTCAGGATGGAGCCGTCGGTGAGGCCAGCGCGCATGCGTCCCTTGGCGTCGGTGTGGAGAAGATCATTCCAGGCGAGGGCGTCTTTTACCTTCACCGGCTGATTGTTACGCGCGGCGTCGGGAATGAGGGCCTTTACTTCGCCAGCCGTTTGGCTATCGGCAGCGAGCGCCGGACTGGCAGCGAGCAGCAGGGACAACAGAACTGAAAGAGTTGATTTGAGCACGCAAGTCTCCCACGTAACTTTATTTTGGCGGGGAATCCTAGCCGGATTGTCGCTCAACCACAGGGGGAGTCAAGGAACTTCGGTCGTGGGACCCGGTAACCAACGCAGTAACCCGAGTCAAGCGCGGGCTTCGGATTCGCGGCGGGCTCGCTCGATGTCGGGCATATCTCCGAGCGCGATGATGACTCCTCCGGCGCTGACGGTGGCGTGATCGGATGGGTTCACGACCACGTCCGGAAGGCCGCTTCCCGACGGGTGCTTCAGGCCGAGAACGAGGAGATTCATGCGCCCCTTCAAGTCAATCTCGTCGAGACGTTTTCCGGCCCAGGGAGAATTTATTTGGATTACCACTTCTTCAACGCGCAGGGTTTGGCCTTGTTCCTTGAGCAGTAAGTCGAGAAATCCCACAGCATGTGGGCGGATGGCCTCACTCGCCAGGCGCAATCCGCCAATCTGGTTGGGAGAGACGGTGGAACTGGCCCCGGCCTTCATCATGCGCTCGCCGAACTTGCGGTCGGTGGCGCGGGCCACGATGCGCAAGCGGGGAAATCGCTGGCGGGAGAGTACGGTGATGACCAGATTGTCTTTATCGTGCGGCAGCGCTGCAACGAGACCCTTGGCGCGGCTCAGGCCGCACTTCTCCAGGACTTCCTCCTCGGTGGCATCACCGATCACATACGCGAGATCACGAAAAACTTCTCCGTGAAGTTCCTTCATCTTGTGGAGGTTGTCTTCTGAAATCTCGATGACCACGCACGGGGTCTGCGTCTTCTGCAACTCGGTGACTACAAAACGGCCCGTATCTCCCAGGCCGCAGACGATAAAGTGATCGCTGAGTTCGTCCAGGCGCTTTTGCATGCGGCGTCTCCAGAACGGGTTGGTAATTTCGACTTCGACCAGGAAAGCGGCCACGACCGAGAACACGTAAACCGTGACTGCCACCCCGAACAGCACAATGAACATGTTGAAGATGCGTAGCGCGGGGTTGTGGGCGGTGTCGACAATTTCTCCGTAGCCGACGCCCGCGAGCGTAATGACCGCCATGTAAAGCGCTTGCAGCAAGCCGATTGAGGGACCGCCGAGTACGCGGTAGCCGAGGGTGCTGAAGCTGATCAGCAACAGAAGCAAGATGGCCGCGTAGAGGAGGCGACGGCGGAGTCCCATGTCAGCGCCGCCATTCGTCGATGAGGTTGGCGATCAATCCACTCCAGCCGGTCTGGTGGCTGGCGCCGATCCCCTTGCCGGTGTCGCCGTGGTAGTACTCGTGGAAAAGGACCAGGTCGCGCCAGTGCGGATCGGTTTGCATCTTCGCGTACTCGCCGGAGGAGGGACGGTGCCCCTTGCTGTCACGCGTGAAGATCGCGATCATGCGGTTGGCCACTTCTCCTGCGAAATCCGAGGGAGTAACGCTGCGGCCGTCGCTGGTGATCTGGACTTTGTCTCCCAAAGCCTGGCCGAAGCGCAGCAGGGAGTTGATAAGCAAGTACGACGTAGGGAACCAGATCGGGCCGCGCCAGTTGGAATTGCCTCCCTTGATCTTGACGGCCGCTTCTCCGGGCTCGTAGCCAACCGAATGGCCGGCAAACTCAAAGGGATGATGTTCGTGATACTTCGAGATGCTTCTTAAACCATAGGATGAGAGGAATTCTGCCGGATCGGAGAGACGGCGAAGAAGACGCGCAAACTGCTCCGGGGCAGCGATGGACAACACATAGCGCTCGCCGGCGCGGCCTTCGCGATAGCAGGCGTCACCTACCAAGTCTGCGCGGTTTTTCAGAAACCACTCAACATCGTTCTTGAAGCTGGGAAAAGGGGCGAGCTCGTCTAGTCGCAGAACCGCGATCGCGTACAGCGGAATCAGTCCGACCAGCGAGCGCAAGCGGAACTTGTGAAACTCGCCGTTGGGGTAGCGCAGGACGTCGTAGAAAAAGCCGTCTTTTTCGTCCCAGAGTTGATAATCGCGGCCGCCCATTTTCTTCATGGCGCTGCCGATGTAGATGAAATGCTGAAAGAACTTGGTGGCGACTCCTTCATACACCGGGTTGGTGCGCGCCAGTTCGAGGGCGATCTTCATCAGGTAGAGACAGAAGAAGCCCATCCATCCAGTGGCGTCGGATTGCTCAAGGATGGCGCCGCCAGGAAATTTCTCTCCGCGATCAACCACCGCGATGTTGTCCAAGCCCAGGAAGCCGCCTTCAAAAACGTTATTGCCTTCGCTGTCCACCCGGTTCACCCACCAGGCGAAATTCATAAGCAGCTTGTGCAGGCACTTCTCCAGGAAGGCGGTGTCGGCGACGCCGGTGCGGTCCCTTTCGAGTTCGTACACCTTCCAGCAGGCCCAGGCGTGTACGGGAGGATTCAGGTCGGAGAACTCCCATTCATAAGCTGGGATCTGTCCGTTGGGATGCTGGAATTGTTCGAACAGCAGCAGCCAGAGATTTTCCTTGGCGAACGCAGGATCGACGAGCGCCAGGGTCAAGCACTGAAACGCCAGGTCCCACGCGGCGAACCACGGGAACTCCCATTTGTCGGGCATGGACAAAATGCGCATGGAGTTCAAGTGGCGCCAATGAATGTTGCGCGCGCGCTTGCGGGAGTCGGGAGGTGGAGATTTTGGATTGTCGCCTTCGAGCCAGAGATTGACATCCCAGTAGTAGAAAAGTTTGCTCCACAGCATGCCGGCAAGAGCCTGCCGTTGCACGCGGCGTTCTTCAGTGCTGGCTTTGGGAGGATGAACGGTTTCGTAGAATACGTCAGCTTCGGCGCGGCGGGTGCGGATGGTTTCGTCGATATCGGCCAGCGGTGCTGCGAGTTCTTTGGGCGAGAGCCGGAGACGGAGCATCCATGACTCGCCGGGCGCTAGTGTGCGCTGGTACCACACGCAGGATTTCGTTCCGCAGTGCGCTGGCTCTACCGACGCCTCGCCGTGGATCACGTGGCGATGGAATCCATCTTTCACAAAACGCTTGGAATTGTTCGCGGACCCGTAGAGGCGGACGGCGTTGTTCTCGTTATCGGTGAAAAGGGGCTTGCCATCGGAGGCAGCGTAGAGAAAACGGCGGCCGAGTTTGTACGGGAACTGAAGATTGGCAATGGGGCCGGCTTCGGAATCGTCGGCAACGAGGCAGAGGGAGTCGGTCTGTCTGCGATTCCTTTGGGAGTTCAGGCGGATCATGGGCTCGCGGCCTCGGGGATCGGTCCATCCCCAAGTGTTGCGGAACCACAAGTGGGGCAGCAGGTGGAGCGTTGCGGGTTCAGGTCCGCGGTTGATGGCTTCGATCCTGATGCAGATATCTTCTTCCGCAGCTTTCGCGTACTCCATGGAGACATCGAAATAGCGGTCCTGGTCGAAGATCCCAGTATCGAGCAGCTCGTACTCCGGGTGATTGGCACCCCAGCGGTGGCGGTTCTCCTCGACCAGGTGTGCGTAGGGATATTCGGCCTGCGGATATTTGTAGAGCATCCGCATGTAGCTGTGGGTGGGCGTCGAGTCGAGGTAGAACCAGTATTCCTTGACGTCCTCGCCGTGGTTGCCTTCGTCGCAGGTGAGCCCGAACATGCGTTCTTTCAGGATGGGATCGCGTCCGTTCCAGAGAGCGAGAGCAAAGACGAGCACCTGGTAGCGGTCGCAGATCGCGGCAATGCCGTCTTCTCCCCAGCGGTAGGCTTTGCTGCGCGCCATGTCGTGGGTTAGGGAATCCCAGGCGGTGCCGTAGGGGCTGTAGTCTTCGCGTACCGAGCCCCATGCCCGCTCGGCGACGTAGGGACCCCACTTCCGCCAAGGCTGAACGGGGCCAGAATACTGTTCTCGCAGCCGTTGATGTTCGGGCGTGTTGGCAGGGATGGGCATGCTGAAGACGGGTACCGCTAGTTCCCGGCCTGGGCGCTGCTGCGTCCGAGGGCAGCGCCAACCTTTTGAAGTTGTGCCGCGAAGGCGGGGGCGTTATAGGCCGACGGATTCTGGACTTGAGTAAACAATCCGGCGATGGCGCTCTGGAGTTCGATGTTGACCGCGCCATTCTGCTTGCAAACGTTGTAGAGCGAGTCGAGCGTCATGGTGGCTTGCTCGGCCGCGCGCTGCCCTTGCTGCGAGATGGCGCGGGAGTCGGCGGCGATGCGGCGCATGATTTGCAGGGTGAAGGACTGGTCGTAAGCACGGCCGTTAAGTTTGAAGGCGAGGGAGTGGACGAGTTCGGCCGCGCGCTCGGCAGAGGCGGCGATCTGCTCGCGGTCGCCGCTGAGTTGGCCCATCAATCCTGCGAGGGTTGCAGTTTCGGATTCGAGTTTGGCTGAGGTGGCGGCATCGGTTTCCGCGGCGGCGTAGCGAAACACCACGTAGCGTGCGGAATTCCACGCTGGGACGCCCGGTGTGCGGCCGGCGTAGCCGACATCCTGACGCCAGCTGTCTTTCGGGGCGGTCAGGCTGTGATGGCAGGCGAAGCAGTCGAGTTCGGAATATTCGGGCCACGTCGCACTGCGCGCGCGGCGGGCGAGACGGTGGAGACTGTCGCGGAACTGCATGCTCTGGCCGACCGCCCATTCTTTTGTGCCGAACCACGGAATGTCTTTCGAGTCGCGCCAATGGCGGGGCATCACGGCGCTGAACAGGTTCAGCTCGAAGGTCAGATCGGGATGTCCGGCGGCGATCATCTGATGATCGACGGATTTGTCATAGTTGCCGACGTGACAATGCAGGCAGTTGTGGGCGCGGACCGCGAGGTCGCGCAGATCCCACATGCCGAGCTGGCCTTTTTGGTCGCCTGTCTTGTTCTCCCAGTCTTTGACGGTGTGCGGGCCGAGCCATCCCGACGCCGGGCCATGGCAATGCTCGCAGCTCACGCCGTCGCTGATGTCGAAGGTTTGCGCGCGTTGTTCGGGTGGGACAGAGAGCGCATGACAGGCCAGGCATTTCTCGTTCTGTTCCGCAGGAGTCTTGAGGTTCAGAATGCGCCCCATCCGGATGGAGACGTCATTGGAGAGCACCTGATAGGCGCGGGCGTGCTTGTCCTGACCGGCCCAGATGCTGTACTCGTTTTGCGGAATGCGCAGAACGGTCTTCGGCGAGATACTGCCGTGGCAACTGCTGGCGGCGCATCCTCCGGGACCGTTGTACTTGCCGATAGGCGCGGGTTCGCGGGTCTGCGGCCGCATCAAACAGCTGGCACAGAGAACGATCATCAACAATTCGACCGCCCGCCGAAGCTTGCGAGTCCCAGGCATCAGGCGTAGCCATCCCTTATCGCGCAGTTTGAGTGTGAGCTGGAGCAGCGATAGTACCTATATCCAACCTTGCAGCTGAAATCAAGAAATAGCGCAGCCGAGGGGTAGCAGCGAGGTTACTAGGGTGCGATTTTTGCGTCGGCGGGAACGGGTTTCCAAGTTAAGATTTCACACTCACGCAAAACAGATCTGGGGACAGCCCGGGTGTACGAAGAACTCCACGCCATCCAGCGCGAATTCGGGTATCTGCCGGGCGAGCAACTGCGCCTGTTGGCGGAGCGAATCAAGATTCCGCTGAGCCAGATCCACGCCACGGTCAGTTTCTATCCGCATTTTCGGCTGGCTCCGCCTCCGCGGGCGGAAGTGCGCGTGTGCGGCGATATGAGCTGCCACTTGCGGGGCGGGACCGAACTGAAGTCGGCGCTGCAACAGGCGTTTGGTGGATCGCGGCCGGAGGAAGTTGTGCTGGGCGATGTGTCGTGCCTGGGGCGGTGCGACAAGGCTCCGGCGGTCAGCGTAAACGGGATGATCTACTCGGGCGCGAGTGGCCCGGCGGCCGTGGGCATGGTGCGCGACCTGCTCTCGGGTGGACAGCTTCCGCCTGAATCGCGCGAGCATCTGCATGCTTCGGTGCAGTGCGATCCGTACCAGGGCGCGCCTACGTATGCGGTATTGCGGAAACTCCTGGAGACACGCGACTTCCTGGGCGTGATTGCCACCCTGAAGGCGAGCGGGCTGCGCGGGATGGGTGGGGCCGGCTTCCCCACGGGAATGAAGTGGGAGATCGTTCGTAACGCCAGCGGAGCAGGGAAGTATATCGTTTGCAATGCGGATGAAAGTGAGCCAGGGACGATCAAGGACCGGTTCATCCTGCAGACCGTGCCGTGGCTGGTAATTGAGGGCATGATCGTCGCCGGGTTGGTGACCGGGGCGAAGCAAGGCATTCTCTACATCCGGCACGAATACGAAGAGCCGAAAGAAATTCTGGAGCGCGAGATCCGGCGCTGTTACAAGGAGAAATTAATCGGCGCGAAAATTCTGGGGTCGGATTTGTCGTTCGATCTGGAGATTTTTGTCAGTCCCGGAGGATACATCTGCGGGGAAGAGAGCGCGTTGCTTGAAGCGATCGAGGGGAAGCGGGCCGAGCCGCGGAACAAGCCGCCGTTTCCGGGGACGAATGGGTTGTGGAACCAGCCTACGGCGATCAATAACGTCGAAACGTTCACGCTGGCGACGGCGATTCTTGCGCGTGGGGTGGACTGGTATAAGGCTCAGGGAAAGAACGGGGCGCTGGGAGTGAAGTTTGTCGGAATCAGCGGGGATGTGAAGAGCCCGGGCGTATTCGAAGTTCCGATGGGAACGAGCTACGCGGATTTGATTTTTCAATACGCCGACGGAATTAGCGGCGGCCGGCAGTTGCTGGGCTTCGCGCCCTCAGGGCCGTCGTCGGGATACCTCCCGGCTTCGATGACGAATCTGCCCTTGGATTGGAATGCGGTGGCAGCGGCTGGATCGATGGTCGGATCGGGCGCGATTGTGGTGTGCGCCGAAGGGCGCTGCATGCTCGACATGGCGCTGAATGCCGTGCGCTTCTATCGCAATGAGTCTTGCGGAAAGTGCGTTCCTTGCCGGGTCGGATCACAGAAGATGGTCGAGATGCTGACTGGTTGGACGGACGGCCGATCGGCTGAAGGAGACCTGAAACTGCTCGACGAGCTTTCGTCGGCGATGAAGATGACTTCGATTTGCGGGCTGGGACAGGTCGTTCCGGTGCCGATTGCTTCCGTGCTGAAACACTTTCCAGAAATGGTGAATGAACACTTGCAGCAGAAACGCTGCGCGGCGGGCGTTTGTTTCACGGGAGGACGCCGGTGAGCACAAAGACACCTCCCGGTGTGCAGTTGACGATCGATGGGCAGAGCGTCACGGTGCCTGCCGGAACCACAATTTTCGATGCGGCTCGCATGCAGGGAATCTCCATCCCCACGTTGTGCCATCAGCAGAATGAAACTCCGGTGGGCGTTTGCCGCATGTGCGTTGTGGACGTGGGGCAGCGCGTGTATGCGGCTTCGTGCATCCGGCAGTGCGAGCCGGGGATGACCGTCAAGACGGCGACCGAGGGTGTGCAGGCGGCTCGGCACATGCTGGTGGAACTGCTGATGTCGGACCATCCGGCGCCCTGCACTCGCCAGCAGCATTCCGGCGACTGTGAACTGGAAGCGTTGGCAGAACAGGCGGGAATAAAGACCTCCCGCTTCCCGAAGCGCGCGACTCCGAGAGGGAAAGACGATTCGTCGGCGGTCATTGCGGTCGACCATGAGGCGTGTATTCTGTGCGACCGCTGCATTCGTGGATGCGATGACATCCGGCACAACTGGGTTCTGGCGCGGCGTGGCAAGGGATACCAGGCGGGGATTTCGTTCGATAACAACCTGCCCATGGGCGAGTCGTCGTGCGTGTCGTGCGGCGAGTGCATGGTGTCGTGTCCCACCGGCGCGCTGACGAATAAGCGGGTGGTGGGCACCGAGTTGGGGACGGGCGACGTTCTCGACCCTACCGAACTGCTGGACCTGCCCATTTTTCAGAATGTTTCCGGAACATTCCTGCAACTGAATCAGAAAGCGATCGTGAAGCGGCATTATCGCGCGGGGGAGACCGTTTGCCGCGAGGGCGAGTTCGGTTCGACCGCGTTCTACATCATGGAAGGGACAGCCGAAGTCTTCCTGGCCAGTCCGGTGGCACACGTCAAGACCGAGGGCAGCAGCCGGGGTTTCTTCTCGCGGCTGAAGAGTTTGCTCACGCCGCGCGAAGAGGACCGGCGCAGCGAGGAGAGCGACCGCGCGTTTATTCCAATTGACGCCTCGGTGGACCTTCCCTACGACCGCCCAATCGCCGAACTGGGGGCGGGCGAACTGTTCGGCGAGATGACGTGCATGAGCTACTATCCGCGCTCGGCGACGGTGCGGGCGAAGACCGATTGCGTGATGCTCGAAATGCTGCGCAACGTGCTCGACATCCTGCAACGCAACAAGACTTTCCGCGCGCAACTGGAGAGCAACTACCGGACGCGCGCGCTCGATTCACATTTGCGCAGCATTCCGATCTTCGCTTCACTCACGCCTGATTTCATTGACCACCTGCGCGAGCACGTCGAACTGATCCGCTTCAGTCCGGGGCAGGTGATCTGCCGGCAGGGTGATGTGGCAGACAGCTTCTACCTGGTCCGCATTGGATTCGTCCGTGTGGCGGAGGATCGCCCGGGCGGCGAACTGGTCCTGGCGTACCTGGCGCGCGGCGGATACTTCGGCGAGATTGCACTGTTGAGTGGAACTCCGCGCACCGCAACGTGTACGGCGCTCGATCACGTGGAGGCGGTCCGCATCTCAGCGGAAGATTTCCGCTTGATGGCAGACAAGTTTCCGGAAGTGCGGCGCAGCCTGGAAGCGGTCGCGCAGAAGCGCATTGATGAAAACCGCAGCCGCGCGGTCCAGGTGCAGAACGTCCCGGTGGACCAGTTCCTGGCGCAGGGATTGATGGAAGCGCAGAGCCTGCTGGTGCTAGACCTGGAGCGCTGCACACGGTGCGACCAGTGCGTTCGCGCCTGTGCCGATGCGCATGACGGCGTGACCCGGTTGGTGCGCGAGGGTCTGAGGTTCGACAAGTATCTAGTGGCTACTTCCTGCCGGCAGTGCCGCGATCCGCTATGCATGGTGGGATGCCCGGTGGGATCGATCCGACGGCGTAATTCACTGGAAGTGATCATCGAAGACTGGTGCATCGGCTGCGGGCTGTGCGCCAGCAACTGTCCGTACGGAAATATCAATATGCATCCCTTCCCGGTGGAGTTCGATGATCCGGTCATGCCGGGGCGCAAGATCGCTACTACGAAGGTGAAGGCGACCTCGTGCGACTTGTGCCATGACCATGCGGAGCCGAGCTGTGTGTATGCGTGTCCGCACGACGCCGCGCATCGTGTGAACCCGCCGGAGTTCTTTGCGAACCTGATGAAGCAGTCGAACCCGCTGCAGAGGAACTGAGATTGCGCATCGACGAAACCCATCGCGGCTGGCTGTGGATCACGGCGATCCCGCTGGCGCTCGCGATTGCGGCTTACGTCCCCTACAGCCTGCGCGGGCACGTTTCCGGTGGCAGTTGGATGGGGCTGATCTACGGCAGCGTGGGCTTCGCGCTGATGGTCTTAGCCGGGCTGCTGAGCCTGCGGAAGAAGTTCCCGATCTGGCGGATCGGACGCGCGGCAACCTGGATGCGCGGCCATCTGTGGCTCGGTGCGCTGAGTTTCCCGCTGATTCTGTTGCACGGCGGATTTCACCTTGGCGGCACGCTGACGCGGGTGCTGATGTGGATGTTCGTGGCGGTGTTCGTCAGCGGGATCTTCGGAGCCGTGTTGCAGCACTACCTGCCGCGCATACAGACCGAGCGGTTGCCGATGGAGACAATTTACGAGCAGATCGACCGGGTACGAGAGCAACTGTCCCAGGAAGGCTGGAAGATCGTGGAACAGGCAGGAGCCGCGCTCGATGGCGATGTGTCGCTGGCCTCGCAACAGCAGCGGGCGGTCGCAGCGAGCGCGGGGGCGAATTGGGACGTCACGGTCGCCTCTGGTCTGGCAGCGGATGAGAAAGTAGGCGCCGAACTGAAGCAGTTCTATCGCGGACAAGTATCGGGCTACCTGGACAAGGCCGGAGCGCACGGCTCAGCGCTGGCCGAGGGGGATCGATCGAGGGCGATGTTCCGCCAGATGCGAATCCTGCTGCCGCCGGGACTGCACTCCGCAATCGACGATCTGGAAAATGTGTGCGACGAGAAGCGGCAGCTTGATCAGCAGAGCCGCATGCACCGGCTCCTCCATGGTTGGCTGCTGGTACACGTGCCACTATCGTATGCCGTATTGCTGTTGGGGGCGATCCACGCTGTGGTCGCGCTGAGGTATTAGGAAATGATTCGCCGAACTCGAACGACGAAAGCTCTGGCCAGGCGCATCGATCTGGAATATTTTGCGCGCCCGCACCCGTTCCGGCGATGGCGGTTGATGCTATCGATCGCGGTTCCGGCGATCGCCCTGGTGTGGTTCTTCTCGCAACGTGCCCAGGGTGGCCAGCGCGCCTATTCGAGCGGACCACTTTCGTATTCGCATGCCGTTTTTGCAAAGCAATGCGGCCTTTGCCACGTGCAGCAGGCGGGGGCCTTCTTTCGACCGGTGGCGGACAAGGCGTGCCTTTCATGCCATGACGCGCCGGGCCATCATGAAAATCAGAGATTCACTCCGGCGTGCACTTCCTGTCACGTGGAGCACAAGGGCGCAATGCGTTTGAGCGCGACTGCGGATGTGAATTGCACGCAGTGCCATGCAGATCTGCATACGAAATCGGGCGCACCGAAGTATGAGGTTTCGATCAGCAACTTCGGGGGCAAGCATCCGGAGTTTCGTGCCGTTCGGGACCACGCGGGCGATCCGGGACACATCAAGTTGAACCACTACGTACACATGCAACTCAATCTGATCGGACCCAACCAGAGGCGCGTACAGATGACGTGTGACGACTGCCACCGGCCCGAGGGCGCTGCGGACTCGGCGCCGTATCCGGGAAGTGCGGCGCAGGTGCAGTATGCGGCCGCCCCGCAGAAGGACGGCGCACAGCCCCAGAGATCGGAGGGCAATGCGCGTGCGTATATGGCTCCGCCGGAATTTGCCAACCATTGTGCCGGGTGCCATCTACTGACCTTCGACAAGCGTTTCGGGGAGGAGCAGGTGCCGCACGACAGTCCGGCCGTGGTTCGAAAGTTCCTGGCGGAGCGATTTGGCGGATACATCGCGGCTCATCCTGCTTCGGTACGCGAAGTGGAGGAGTTCGACCGGGAACTGCCGGAGCGGCCCAACTCGCTGAAGATTGCGCGCGACGCGAGCGAGTGGGTAGGTTTTCGCGTAGAAGATGCGGAGTGGCTGCTTTATCGGAAAACGTGCAAGCAGTGCCACACGCTGGGTGTGCCGGCAGGTTCGCTGCCGGAAGTCGTCAAGGCGCAAATCACACGGCGCTGGCTGGCTCACGGAGAGTTCGATCACTACCCGCATCGCGCAGTCGCTTGCGGAAGTTGTCACTTGAAGGCGATCAACAGCCGCGAGACAACAGATGTGTTGATTGCGGGGATTGCCAGTTGCCGGGATTGTCATCGTGAGGACGGTCCAGCGCGCGAAGCGGCTGAGGGGCGTTGTTTCGAGTGTCACCAGTATCATGACTGGACGAAGGCCCAGCGGACCAAGGGGACGTACACGATCCCGGAATTGCGGGGAGCGGCGACTTCGTGGCTATCCACCCGGTGAGGGCGCGGTAGCGCTACGGCTTCGGCCGGGCGTCGGTCACGGTGTAGAGCTTCCCATCTTTCAGATACATCTTTTCCAGTTCCTGGTGGTTGAATGGGCGCGAGCCTCGGCGACCGAAGACTGCCAGTTGATTGCCGCTTTCATCCACGGCGCGATCGCGGTCAATTCCCTTCGAGACGGCCAAGGCGGGCGTGCGGGTGGGATAGGACGCAATCAACTTGGGCGCGGGGCGTGGGCTGAAGCCCAGGAATCCGGATACGGTCTGCGGAGAGAACAACTGCACTACGCGCAGACCGTTCTTGCCATCGGCGACATAGGCGAAGAGGCTTGAGCTGACCATGCCCAGCTTGACGTCATTTGCGTCGTTGATCGCGCCACCGGCGGTGAATGCCTGGTCGAGGTGCGGCTGTTCGGGATGCTCGACATCGATGATCGCCAACCCCTGTTTCCCGGCTGCGACATAGGCGTACGTGCGAGCGACATAGACATTGCGGGCGTCTTCGAGCGGGACTCCGGCGTTCGGCACGGGAACTGGCTGAGCAAGGTTGGTAACGTCAAGCACCTTCATTCCTTCACTATCGACGACGAAGGCATAGCGGAACTGCACGCCGATCCCACGAGCGTCTTTCAGGATTGGCTGGCCGATTTCGGCTGTAATGCGCGGCTGAAGCGGGTTGTCGAGGTCCACGACTTCCAGCCCGCGATCGCATAGAACATACGCATAGGTTCCGGCGATGGCGATGCGGCGCGCGCCGTTGAGAGCGCCACCGGGATTGAAGGCCAGCGCGCGCTTGAGGAAATTGTTGGCGGGATTGCCATCGAGCAGTGTGCCGACCCCGGGGCTCTTGCTCTTGAGATCAGGATTGCCGACGATGACCAGGCCTTCATACTTGTCGGCGACGTAGAGGAAACCGTAGAACAAGTGGGCAGATTGCTCTTCGTTTTCTTTCAGGTGCGAACGCAGGGGATCGACGCCCAGCGTGGTGGGGGTCGCGATGGCCATCGCATATTGTGTGGGCAGATAGAATTTCTGCCCGAGCGGAGAGACCGGCGCGGTCACTGTGCGCTCGGAAATGTCTTTGTTGTCGAGATTGGCGATGTCGTAGATGCGGAGGCCGCCCTTGCCCATGGCTGCGTAGAGATATTCGCCGCGGGCTTGGACGTCGAGAACTTCGGAGCCGCGGTGTTCGTGGGCTTCTTTGAGTTCGCCGTGACCAGCTTGGTGGCGGGCATAGTCGTCGGGATAGGCGACCTTCTGGAAGTCGCTGCCGATCACGGCCGGCGGCTCATCGTGCTGGGTCACGGCGATGGCTTCGTAGCCCCCTTTGCCGGTGGCGACGAACGCGTAGCGCCCGATGAAGTTCATGAAATTCGTGCCCTGCATGAGGAGTTGGGCCATCCATGCATTGTTGTCGCCCGCGCGCGAAACGTGGCAATCGGTGCAGGTTTTCGTCTCACGGGCGCGAACGGTGTGAGGCACGAAGGGACTGAAAGCCTGGCCGCTGAAGCCTTCGGCGGAGATGGTTTGCTGCTGGTAGTAGAGCCAGTCGCGGTCGCTGTTTTGCGAACTCACTAGCACGGCGCACGCGGAACGAACGGGAGCGACGCGGTGTCCGGTGACCGTACCGTCGATGCCCAAGGTGTATGCGTCGTCGCGCAGCACCTGGAAGTTGTAGGAGGTCCAGTTGCGGGTGGTGAGGCCTTCGTTGTGCAGCATGGGCGTGCGCTGGTTGGCGGTCATCGAAAGATGGCAGCCGTAGCAGGTCGGTGCCCACGAGGAGTGGCAGGCATAGCAGGTCATGCGCTGGTTGGAGTGCGCAAGCTTCGTTTCGTCTTGCGGAGCGTCCCCCCAAGTGGTGCCGCCGTGTTGCAGTGTCTTCGCGAGGCGCGACTTCTCGCTGTAGTGCGAATTGCCGGGGGTGATCGTGTCGAGGACCTGGACAACTTCCCACTCTTTGTCTTTCTCGAGCATTGAGCGCTGATAGAGCCTGCCTTCTTTCCAGTAGAAACGGCGCTCCAGCCCTGGCGTGCGCAGGCGGGACAGGTTGGTGCCCCCGTTGGGAGCAGCCGTCCCGGACGTGACCAGAGTTGCGCGCTGCTGGATGGAACCGTGGCAGTCTACGCAATCGATCTCGACCGCGTTGCGGGTTTCGCCGTAGAGCTTGCCGTTACCGTGGCTGTCCTGCTCGAAATGGCAGTCGATGCACTGCATGCCTTTTTCCAGGTGAATGTCCTGGAGGTGGACGGCCTTCTTGAATTTGTCGGGATCATCGAAGGCGACAGGCTTGTCTTCGGCGTCGAGCAGCGTGCCTTTGCGGTCGTGCTTGAAAACGGAGCGGAAGATCCAGCCGTGGCTGTGGAAGTCTCCGAACTGAGTGTGCTGCAGTTGCTGGTTGAATTCGGGTGTGCCAACTTTCTGAAGAAAATCGACATCAGACCAGAGGCCGCGAATGGCGGAGCGTTCGGGATTACGAGTCTGGATCTGATACTGGTCTTGGGCTGACGGGTGGCGCTGTTTGTGAGGCCACATGTACTCGCCGTCCATTTCGTTGTCCCACCAGGTCATGCCGTAATAGGTCGCGACCATATTCGTGCCCGGATGCATGTGGCACGTCATGCACTGGCTGGAAGGAATGGAGCGCGTGAACTGGTGGCGAAGCGGGTGGCCAGACTGATCTTTGGGGATGGTGGGATCGGCGGTGGCGCTGTGGCCTAGATTTCCAAATTGCGCGTAGCCGCTGGAATGTTCGGTTGAGCGATCGTTGGCGTATACGACGTGGCAAGCACTGCACCCGCTGGAACGGTAGTCGCCGGGCTGGTCGTTCGTTCCGGGAAATGAGAGCAGGGGATCGAGCAGGCGCGTCTTCTGCAGGCCGAGAAAGACCGGGTCGGTGCGGAGTTCTGTGCCGAAGCCGCGCTCGCTGAGCTTGATCTCGGGCTTGCCGGGATCCGTGGCGAGATCGGGATTGCCGGTGTCGGGACGTTTCCGTCCGCCGCGTTCGAAAACCCGAAGCACGTTGCCGGGCTGGGAAATTTCCCACCGCTCGAGAGGGTCGAGATAGGGAAGCACGCCTTTTTTTTCGGTTTCCTCGGCGGTGGGCTGCGGGAAGGTGAGCAGACGGCGCGGCTGGCCGTCGGGGCCGTAGCTTTCGCCGAAGTGCGGAGTCTTGAAAGGCACTGCGCCGTTGTTGTAGAGAGCGGCGCCCCAGAGCATGGCGCCGTGGGTCATCATGCTGGTTTGGACTTTGCGGACCTCCGCGGTGTGGCAGCCGGAGCGTCCGCAGGTTTGCTCGGCGACGCGCAGATCGCCAGGGTTCACGAAGCGGAGATAGTCGGTGTCTTCCCTAAGCCAGTCGGTGTAGGCGCGCACGGGGTTAGCGGCGTTGGTTTGGTTGGAGAGGATGCGCGGCTGGGGATGCGCCTGCGTCTTGGCGGACTGATAGTCGGAGGAGGCGGGTGGAGTGCCGGGGCTGATGTGCGCTTCGGCATTGCCGCCGTGGCAGTCGGTACAGCCGAGCCGGACGGTGCCGGTGGTGTGCATGGTAGCGCTGTCCATGGGGGTGTGGCAGGTCTGGCAGCCAGAGGACTTGGCATCGGCGTCAGGCTGGGGCTGGCGGAGGAGTGGGTCGTCGGAGGCGGCTGCGAGGGTCGTCAGCAGTACTACCGCTGCAAACACCAAGAGCGCGACAGCTCTTCGGCCGTAAGACGGCAACGTTGTACTCCCCACAGCAGGTCCTTCGCTTCGCTTAGGATGACAATTCATATATGGATTCAAAATTGAAATTTCACACTCGCAAATCCTGCGAACGGCGTCTTTCCGGTGAAAATGTCTTCCAAGCCACGGCCGGGGATGAGGCTGGAGAATCCGGCGCGAATCACAATGTTCTCGCTCAAGGGTGGCCGGTATTCCGCACCAATACCCAGGTCGGTGCCAATGGCATGATGAATCGGCCGCTGGAATAGAACGATTTCGATCGGCTCGGTACGGTCAAAGCGCAGGTAGTTTCCGTTGACGAAAGCTTTCAGTTTTGGCGTGAGGTCGAAATCGGCGCCGAGGTTCCAGAGCCAGATGCCTGGATTGACGAAGTTTGCCTGACCTTCTTCTTTGCTGGAGCGCAGGCTGGGCAGGAAGCTACCGGGGCCGACTAAGTTCACTCCCGCACCGGTGAGGCGCAAGCCCTCGTGATTGAAGAAGCTGAAATCGCTGCCGGCGAAGTGGGTGTTGTCGACGATGGTGTCGAATCCGCGGGCGGTGCCGTCGGTGCGGGAGGCGCCGGAGCGATTGTTTCCGTCACCGGAAGAGTAGAGAAATGAGGTGCGAAAGCGGATCCAGTCCTTGTCGACTGAGAGTTCCAGTGCCGCCATCTGCGCGTTGATATCCACGCGGCGGCCAGCGATCGGATTGAGAGTGTCGTGCCCTAGCGCTTGGTAGAAGGCGTGGCTCACGTTGAGGCGGCCGACGTGTCCGTTACTCGTCCAGCCGAGGTAGTAAGCGCGGATGCCGTGGGGCAGGACGCCGTCGCCCACCACGAGGCCGATGGGTGCGGGGCGCACCAGGAAGCCGTTATCGTCGAAGTGAATGCTGGGATCGTCGCGGTTGTAGTGGAAACTGAATTCGTTGGTGAAGCCTTTCCGAAAGAAATCCTGAAAGTAGACATTAGCGACGTAAACTTGCTGATCGCGTTTCTCGAACGTGTTCAGGCCGCTGTTGGTATTCTTTTCGAGAAAATAAAACCAGGCAGCGTTGTAGTTGATGCGGTTCGAACGAAGCGTTCCGAAGAAACGAATGCCCGGCTGTTCTTCCGAAAATAGAAATCCGCGGAAATCGCTATTGAACTGCTGAATACCCGCGCGCACGGATACGAAGTCGTAGTTCGGGCTCAGGTCGCGGAGTTTGGCCTCGACGAAGGCCTCCTGAAGGCCAACATACTCGTCGAAACGGTTGACGCCTTTGCGGACGTCGACGTTGACGAGGCCGCGTTCGCGGGTTTGCAGAAAATTCAGATTGAACTCGGGTGTGAAGCGAATGCGCCAGTCGACCGGGCGGAAGCTGGTGTCGCCGTGGAAGAGATCAAATGAGAAGCGGAAGGTTTGCGAGGAAAACGATTGTTCGCCGCGTCCGAAGAAAGGAAAGTTATTTCCGCCGGCTCCGGAAGCGCCGCTGGGCAAGTTCAGGCGGCGCACCTCGGCGGATGTAATGCTCTCGCCGGTAAAGTTCAGGAACCATTGCTGCCCGAAAATGGGATAGTCGCCCTTGAAACGGTTGCGGTTGAAGGGGTCGTACCAGCGTGCCTTGACGTATGGGACGTCGGGCTGCGTGGCATAGCGGCGCCACTCGGGCATGGATATCCACCAGCGATCTGCTTGAGTCTGAAAGTTGGCGGAACCGGGAGGAATTGTTTCCGGTGGCAGATCTACCGGGCTTGGCTCCGGCGCGGTGGAAGCTACGCCGGGATAGTTGGAACGCGAAGTGGCGGGGGGCAGTGGGGCGGTGCGCAAGCCGGCAACTCCCGCGGGACCGACATCGTTTTGGAGCGCTGCCGGTATAGGGAGGAGCACGTCGAGGACCACGAATTCACCCGCAGCGAGAGGCAGTTCGGAGAGCAACGCTTGGGGGAGACCATCGATCTCCACCGCTATGGTGTAGCTGCCGGGTACCAATGGGACCGGAGGATGTTTCGGCAGGCTTTCATCGGGGAAGCGGAACAGGCCTTCCGCGCCGCTTTGGCCCGAATAGAGGAAGCCTGAGCCAGACTTCAACGTGATACGAGCGGCCGGGATTGCTTTGCCGGACTGATCGTGGACGCGTCCCTGCACCGAGATCGGCCGCAAAGCCCTGCCCTCGGGAAGCACCCGGTCCTGTGGCGATCGGGATACGATGCGAATTCCGGCCACCAATCCTTCGATCTGAGCACAAGCCAGCGGACTCAAGCTGGCCCAAACTGCAATGCAGGCCGCAAGCCGAAGGTAAGAACCCGGGTTGGACGAGGGCTGGGGCCGCAATGGATGCGCTCTTGTTGAAAGAGATGGAACCTCTAGGTACCACACTCTTCGCGGCAGGGACAATACACAATGAAGTAACTCAGGTTACCGCGGACGCGCCTAGTCACTTTGCAAACTGAGAAGACCGTTGTACGGTGGCAGTTTCCGGAGTGAAATTGCAGGGGCGATGCGATGGATCGCCAGAAGGCACTGGTTTGTTCAGTAAAAACAGGTTTCTTGCCGCCGTCCTGACTCTCGCGCTGCTGGCCGCTGGGGGCATTTTGCTTTCCTGCGGCGGCGTCGGTGGTTCCTCGAATCCAGTGGGACCACCCCCGGTCGCGGCGCCGCTGGCGCAAGCCGACGTGGGTAACATTGTGCAGGCGGTGGCGCAGTCGGCGCAGCAGCCCATGGTGATCGCGGTGGCGGACCGGGCGGGCGGCATTCTGGCGATCTTCGTCACCCAACCGAGCGCTCCGGCAACGGGATTGGGAAATTTTGACCAATCGGAAGACGCGCAAGAGTTAGCAGTCGCGCTCGCCCGAACGGCCGCCTTCTTCAGCAACGATCAGGCACCCCTCTCTACCCGGACAGTGCGTTTTATCAGCGGCATTCACTTTCCGCCGGGAGTTGCGGGAACTGCGAGCGGAGACCTTTATGGGATCGAGAATACGAACCGGGGATGTCCGCTGAACACCGCGTATTTGCCGGGGAAAACTCTGACTCCGGCCCGCTCGATTGATGGTTCCACGACTGGCCTGGGCATTATGACTGGCAAGGCCGACGTGTTGGACAGCGATCCGACTGCCGTCAATCCCGGCGGAATTCCCATCTTCAAGAATGGATTTGCCGTGGGTGGGGTGGGGGTGGTGAGCACCTCGAATGCGGTTGCCGAATATGCCGCCTTCGCGGGAGCAACGAATGCTGGATTTCTTCCGTCTCCCGATCAGTTGCCGCCGCCTGGCGTGGTGATTGTTGGAGGAATTGCGCTGCCATTTGTGAACCAGACCACGCCGCCTGCCAGCGTCACGCCGGGGCCGAATCCGGGGACGTACGTTCAAGGGCCCACCAACGGGACGCTGCCTCCGGACGGACTGCTGGCTGGTCCCAGTGCGGGGAGCGGCGGACTGACGCAGTCGGACGTGCAGACGATCATCAGCCAGGCGGTGGCCACGGCGGAGATCACGCGTGCCGTGATCCGTTTGCCGCAGAGCTCACGAACGCGCATGACGATTGCAGTGGCGGACCTGGACGGTACCATCCTCGGGTTGCACCGGATGCCGGATGGAACGATGTTCAGTGCCGACGTCGCGGTCGCGAAGGCGCGCAACGTGATCTGGTTCAGCGGCGGGGGATCGGCCGATCTGCCGGAAATTCCGGCGGGGACGGCAGTAACAAATCGGACAATCAGTTTCGGCGCGCAGCCGCTGTTTCCGCCCGGAATTGACGGGTCGGGGCCGGGCCCCTTCTTTTCTCTCTACCAGTTCGACACGGCAACCCCTTGTACGCAGGGTTCCGACGTATCGAATCCGCCGAACCACAGTGGCGTTGTATTTTTTCCCGGCTCGCTGCCGCTCTACAAGAATGGTGTTCTGGTTGGGGGCCTGGGCGTAAGCGGAGACGGCGTGGACCAGGACGATTACGTTACATACAACGGGGCCATCGGCTTCTTGCCGCCGCAGGCGATCGATGCAGACAACGTGGTCATCGACGGCGTGCGGATGCCGTTCCTGAAGTTCCCGCGGAACCCGCTGAACTAAGTTAAACCACTCGTCCGCCTACGCTGAACTCACAAGGGGAGCCACCACCCGCCGCAGCGGATCGCTCAATCCGCGCATGACCCGCTCAAACTGCGGGATGTCGAGCGACTGAGGGCCGTCAGAAAAAGCTCGCTCGGGGCAGGGGTGCACTTCGACGATGATGCCGTCGGCGCCCACTGCGATTGCGGCGCGCGAGACGGCGCCAATCAGGCTCTGCTTGCCAGTCCCGTGGGACGGGTCGGCAATTACAGGCAGGTGGGATAATTCCTTTGCCAGCGCGATGGAAGCAAGGTCCATCGTATTGCGGGTGGCGGTTTCGAAGGTCTTGATGCCGCGCTCACACAAGACGACGTTGCGATTTCCGCCGGCCAGTAGGTATTCCGCGGCCAGCAGCCATTCCTTCACCGTGGCCGAGGGCCCGCGCTTGAGCAGAATCGGCTTCTGGAGGGTCGCAAGTCGGCGCAGCAACGCGTAATTCTGCATGTTGCGCGCGCCCACCTGGAGCATGTCCGCGTATTCGCAGATGAGGTCCACATCTTCGGTGCTCATCACCTCTGTGACCACCGGAAGGCCGGTCTGTTCGCGGGCCTCGCGCAGGATCTTGAGAGCTTCGATGCCGAGACCCTGGAACTCGTAGGGAGAGGTGCGAGGCTTGTAGGCTCCGCCGCGCAACATGGTGGCGCCTGCCTTCTTCACGCCGTGCGCAGTCTCCAACAGTTGCTCGCGCGATTCCACCGAGCACGGGCCGGCAATCACGACCACGTCGGGGCCCCCGATCTGGATTCCGCAGACTTCCACGACGGAAGGCGAGGGACGGGTCTGGCGGCTGACCAGTTTGAAAGGCTGAGCGATGGGGACGACGGTATCGACGCCCGGCGCAACACACAGGGCCTCGATCTCGTGGCGACGGCCGCCGCTGCCGACAGCGGCGACAATGGTGCGCTCGGTTCCGCGAGTGATGTGGGGCTGGAAGCCAGCCTCGCGAATGCGCTGGATGACGTGCTCGATCTGTTCGGGTGTGGCGTTGTCGGACATATTCACGATCATGGCGAAATCCTTTCGATGGACGCAAAAAGAGAAAAGCCGCGATCTTTGATCGCGGCTCTGGGTGGAATCACCTGGGCTGTCGCTATTGCACCGACACGCTCCAGTCCCCCAGCGCCGCCGCAAAAGTAAACCAATAGCGGCCAAAACGGTGGGAGGTGGTAAATCGTTTCATAATTGACACACCGAAAAATGCTCGGACTCCGACTACTGGTTGAGCGAGCTCGCAACGCTGGAAAAAGCGTTGTTGGCATTGCCACCGATCAAACGAACCGTACCGATGACGAGTACCAGAATCACCGCCAGCATCACGGCATACTCGGCGATGTCCTGTCCTTGTTCGTCCGACCAGATCCTACGGCACAACTGAAGCATAGACCCTCCAGGCCCACGGGGGAGTTAAGACCCGAACTAGACTGTAGATAATGACGACTTCAGCGGCGATTGTCAATCGTTGGCGGGCGCTGTTTTTAACAAGATTTCATACTCACATCAGGACTCAGAGACGGATGGCTTTTGCACCGCGAAAGAAGCGGTGAGCAGGCTGCAGCGCCGCAGGCACGGCAAGGAGGCGTTGCAAGAATTTTCTCTTTCGGTGCAACGGGCTGGCCGGGACACGGCGGAATGAGTCCTGGGATCCGGCCACTACTGGCCAGGGCCCGGTGCTGGCGGCAAGACACTGGCCGCACGGTCGGCACCCATCAGTTGAACCGCAGACCGCGTGGCGAAGTCCAGGACGCGTCCGGGGAAAACGCCGAGGTATAGGGTAGCCAGCACGCACACCGCCATGGCAAGGCCGGCAGCCGCCGGCACGCGCGTGAGGGGCACTTCGGCGCGCGGCTCACGCATGTACATCATCACGACGATCCGCAAGTAGTAGTAGGCGCCCACCGCGCTGTTCAGCACGCCGATGATGGTCAGTCCTACCAGGTTCGCGTGCAGAGCGGCGCTCAAAACGTAGAACTTGGCGAAGAAGCCGCCGGTGATTGGAATCCCCATCAACGACATCAGGAAGAATGTGAGCGTTGCCGCCAGCCAGGGCGAGCGGCGGCCCAGGCCAGCATAGTCCTCCAAGGTGACGTACTTCTCGCCGGCGTTGGCGAAGTGGCTGACGACGGCAAAAGCGCCGACATTCATCGCAGCGTAGGCCGCGGTGTAGAACATGGCGGCGGATGTTCCCAGTTCCGGCTGTGCGGCGAAGGCGATCAGCAGGTATCCGGCGTGCGCGATGGAGGAGTAGGCGAGGAGGCGTTTGACGTTGTCCTGTACGAGCGCGCCGATGTTGCCCAGGGTCATGGAGAGCGCGGCCGAGACCCAGAGCAGCCAGAAGCGGCCCGGGGCGTTGGTCTCGAAGAGCACGCGCAGCAGGACGGCAAAGGCAGCGGCCTTGGGGCCGGTGGACATCAAGCCAACGACGGGAGCGGGCGCGCCTTCGTAGACGTCGGGCGTCCAGATGTGGAACGGAGCGGAGGCAACTTTGAAGCCGAGGCCCACAAACATCAGGGCGACTGCTACGTAGGGGAGTAACTGGTTGTTGCCAGAACGCAGCGATGCGCTGATGACGTCGATGTTGGTCGACCCGGTTGCTCCGAACATCATCGCGACGCCGTAGAGGAAGAAGGCGGTGGCGAATGATCCGAGCAGAAAGTACTTGAGCGAAGATTCACTGCTGGAGGCTTCGCGGCGGCGGAACCCGGCCAGAACATAGGTGGAGATGGACGAAATCTCGAGGGCGATGAAGATCAGCACCAGTTCGATGGCCGAGGACATCAGGCACATGCCGACGGTGCAAAACAGAATCAGTCCGTAGTATTCGCCGGCGCGGATGCGCTGCACGGCCATGTACTCGTATGAAGTCAGGATGACGACCGCGGAAATTGCGATGACTAGGATATGGAAGAAGACACTGAAGCCCTCGACCCGGATCGTGTTCGAGAATCCGATGCCCGGATTCCGTGCCATGAAATATGTGGAAGCGAGCGCTGCCAGGGTGCCAACCAGCGCGATCGTGCCGAGCGACTTGTGGCTGCTGTCTTCGTCGAGCAGGGGATCGACGACCATGATGATCATGCCGAAAATGGAAAGAACAATTTCCGGCAGGATGCGCAGGTAGTCGGCGAGTGGGGGCGCAATGAAGCCTTGTGCCTGGAGGAACAGAGCGGGGAACATGTGGAGGGGCATCGTCATTGGCCCACCACCTTGCTGACGAGCTGCGTGAACGGCGCGAGCGCAGTCTGTACAGCCGGGTCAATGGAGCTCAACCACAGAATCGGAGCGACGCCCATCGCCAGCGCTGCGGCGGCAGCGGGGACGAGTGCGGTCTTCTCACGGAGATTCAGGTCGGGGAGAGTACTGTTCACCGCGTGCGTCACCTTGCCGAAGAAGACGCGCTGGTACATCCAGAGCAGGTATCCGGCACTCCAGATCACGCCCGTGGCGCCGAGGATTCCGTAAACGGGGTTGGCCTGGAAAGCACCGCTCAGCACCAGGAACTCGCCGATGAAGCCGTTGAGCAGGGGCAGCCCAACCGAGGCCAGCACCGTGAACAGAAAGAATGCAGCGTACTTAGGCATGGGTGTGGCCAACCCGCCGAAGTCAGAGATCTCGTAGGTGTGGCGGCGTTCGTAGAGAATTCCGGCCAACATGAAGAGCGCGCCGGTGGCCACGCCGTGAGCGAGCATGACGAAGACCGCGCCGTTGAGTCCGGCGGTGGTGAAGCTGAAGATACCGAGCACGACGAAGCCAAGATGGCTGACTGAAGAGTACGCGATCAGCTTTTTCATGTTGGGCTGGACCATCGAGACGAGCGCGCCGTAAATGATGCCAATCAGCGCCAGGGTCATGATCCACGGTGCGTTGCGGTACGCCTGCTCGGGGAAAAGGCCGATACTAAAGCGCGCCAGGCCATAGGTGCCCATCTTCAGCAGGACGCCAGCCAGCAGAACGGATCCGGCGGTGGGCGCTTCCACGTGCGCGTCCGGCAGCCAGGTGTGAAGAGGGAAGAGCGGGACCTTGACGGCGAAGGCAACGAAGAAGCCAAGGAAGAGCCATTGCGCGGCGGCTGCGAAGTTCTCCACGTTGCCGCTGCGGATCGCGTTCTGGATCACCACGAAGTCGAAGCTGCCGGTCTTGCTGTAGAGCCAGATTATTGCGGCCAGCATGAACACTGAAGCGATCATCGTGAACAGGAAATACTTCACTGCCGCATAAACGCGCCGGCCGTGGCCGTACATGCCGATCAGCAGGGCCATCGGGATCAGCGTCGCTTCCCAGAAGAAGTAGAACAGGAACAGGTCGAGCGAGGTGAAGACGCCGATCAGCGCCGACTCGAGAATCAGCAGCAGCAGGAAGAACTCTTTGACGCGCTCGTGGATCGACGTCCAGGAAATCAGCACGCACAGGGGCGTGAGGAACGTGGTGAGCACGATGAGCCAGACGGAGATGCCGTCGATGCCCATGTGGTAGTGGATATTGGGGCTGGAGATCCAGACTTTATCGATTTCAAACTGAAAGCCGGGCAGATTACGGTGCAAATGGACAGGCAGGTGCAGCGACGCCACGAATGCCAGCAACGAGATGACCAGCGCGAAGACCTTGATGTCGCGGTCGCGTCGCGGGATGGCGAGAAGCAGCAGGCTGCCCACCAGCGGAATGAAAGTCACCAGCGAAAGAATGTAGGGGCTCAGATTCGCAGTGTTCATCGGACCCCCATCCAGATCATGTAGGCAATCACGACCGCGCTTCCGGCGGCGACCCAACCGGCATAGGAGCGGAGGTTACCCGATTGCATGTGACGCACGTTGTCGGAGACGTGGCGCGCGGCATCGGCGCTGTTGTTGACCGCGGCATCAATTATGCCCTGGTCTATGCCCTTCCAGAGAATTGCAGACGATCCCTCAATCAGCGGTTTAACAAAGAGCGCGGCGTACAGTTCGTCGATGTAGTACTTGTGGACAACAGCTTGGTAGACTCCGCCGAGGCTCGCGGCGATACGGGCAGGAAGTTCGGGCCGCCGGCTGTAGAGCAGGTACGCCAGGATCCAGCCAAGCGCCGCCACGCTGATCGAGACACCCATCAATAGATACTCAATGCTCTTCAAGGCCTCTGGGGGGCTTCCCTGCGCGACTCCCACAACTTTTTGTTGGAATACCGGATCGAGGAAATGTTCGAAGCGATTTCCATACCCGACGAGTCCCCCAATCACCGATAGCACAGCCAGGACGACGAGCGGCGCCAGCATCACCCGAGGACTTTCGTGCGGCTCGCCGTGACCATGACCGTGATCGTCGTGGCCGTGGGCGTCATGACCGTGCGCAGCCTGCAAAGTCGCGCCGCGGTACTCGCCTCCGAAGGTCAGGTACATCAGCCGGAACATATAGAAGGACGTGATGAACGCGGTAATAACGCCAACCAGCCAATACGCCGGTTCCCGTTCGAACGCCCTCCACAAAATTTCGTCTTTCGACCAGAAGCCTGCCAGCGGCGGGATACCGGCAATGGCCAGCGTGGCGATCCCCATGGTGGCAAACGTCCACGGCATGTACTGGCGCAGGCCGCCCATTTTGCGCATGTCCTGCTCGCCGCCCACGCCGTGAATCACGGAGCCGGCTGCCAGGAACAGCAGGCCCTTAAAGAATGCGTGGGTCATCAGGTGGAAGATACCGGCTGAGAAGGCGCCAACTCCGCAGGCCATGAACATGTAGCCGAGCTGCGAGACGGTGGAGTAGGCAAGCACCTTCTTGATGTCGGTTTGCGCGATGCCGATGGTCGCCGCAAAGAGTGCGGTGAGCGTGCCGATGATAGCGACCACCATTAAGGCGGAAGGAGCGCGCTCGAAGATCACGTGCGAGCGGGCGACCATGTAAACGCCCGCGGTCACCATGGTGGCCGCGTGGATCAGGGCGGAGACGGGTGTCGGGCCCTCCATGGCATCGGGGAGCCAGACATAGAGTGGAATCTGAGCGGACTTGCCGGCGGCACCAACCATCAGCAGGAGGCCGATCGAGGTCAGTAGTCCAACGCCGGCGGTTTCGGGCTGCAGTTTGCCCACGGCGTCAAATACCTGCGTGAAGTCGAGCGATCCGAAATGCTTGATGATCAGGAAGAGTGCGATCAGAAATCCGAAATCGCCGATCCGGTTGACGATGAACGCCTTCTTGCCAGCGGAGGCGGCGGAGTCCTTGGTGAACCAGAACCCGATCAATAGATACGACGCGAGGCCGACACCTTCCCAGCCGATGAACATCAGCAGGTAGTTCTTGGCGAGCACCAGCGTGAGCATGAAGAACATGAACAGGTTGAGGTACGCCATGAAGCGATAGAACCCGTCGTCGTCCCACATGTAACCGACCGAGTAGATGTGGATCAGGAAACCCACGCCAGTCACGACCAGCAGCATGACGAGCGAAAGCTGGTCGAGGTAGAAGCTGAAGTCCACCTGGAAAGTACCGGAACGGATCCAGTGGGCGAGATTGAGGGAGTAGGGTGCGGATGCCGAAGCGAAGCCAGAAGCAACCAGCAAGGCCACAAAGAAGGCCGCGCCGCAAAACACGAGTGCAATCGTCGAGATCGCCTTCTTCGACGATTGACGTCCGAAGAAACCGTTGATCGCCGCCCCGGCAAGCGGAAGCACCGGAATCAGCCACAAAAGACTTTCTATCAGCTTCGGCGTCATAGTTTGAGCAGGTTGATCTGGTCCACGTTCAGGGTCTCACGCGTGCGATACACGGCAATGATGATGGCGAGGCCCACCGCGGCTTCGGCGGCGGCCACTACCATTACAAAGAAAACGAAAATCTGACCGCTAAGCGCATGCCAGTGCGCGGCGAAGGCCACGAACGACAGGTTTACTCCATTCAGCATCAGTTCGATCGACATGAAGATGGCGATGATGTTGCGCTTGATCAGGAACCCGAGCACGCCGCAGGCAAACAGGACCCCGCTGAGCAATAGGTAGTAGGCAAGAGGGACCTCAGAAAGTGAGTTCATCAGCGCTCCTTTCCTACGGCCGCCAGTTCGCGTTTCTCTTCCTGGGCAGGCTCGGGGCGACGGTCCCGGACGATGGCTCCTGGTTTGCTGGCCAGCACGACCGCGCCCATGATGGCAATCAGGATCAATACCGACGTGACTTCGAAGGGCAGCAGGAAATCATGAAACAGGAGCCGGGCGACGTCTTTCGGGGGGCCGGGAAGGGCGCCGAGGGCAACCGCCTCGGTATTGGAGTGGCGCAAGACCGTCCAGGCTACAAGCACTCCGCCAATGGCAATGCCCGGAACGCCCAGGAGTAGAGCCACGCGGCTACCCTGAGTGTGCTCTTCTTCTCCGGCATTCAATAGCATGATGACGAAAACGAAAAGCACCATAATGGCGCCAGCGTAGACGATGACCTGGACGGCGGCCAGGAATTCGGCGCCCAGCAGCAGGTACTCGACCGCCAGCGAGGCCATCACCACGATCAGCGACAGGGCACTGTTGATGGGATGACGCTGCACCAGCAGGTTGATTGCGCCCGCGACGCAGATGGCTCCGAAGATCAGGAATAGAGGTAAATGAAGCATCTTTAGTTACTGAGCTCTTAGCTGTTAGCTCCTAGCTAGTGGCCAGTTTCTTACGCTCTCCACGCTACAACCAGCGCGGTCACCACCAGATTTGCAATCGCAATGGGCAGCAGCACCTTCCATCCGAACGCCATGAGTTGGTCATAGCGGAAGCGAGGGAGGGTCCAGCGCACCCAGACGTACAGAAACATGAAAAAGAAAACCTTCAGGCAAAACCAGACCACCGGCAGCAGCATTTGCACGATCGGCGGGCCGAATACCGGGCCGAGCCAGCCGCCGAAAAACAGGAGCGTAGCCAGGCACGCGACCGTCACCATGTTGGCATATTCGGCCATGAAGAACATGGCGAACTTCATGGCGCTGTATTCGGTGTGGTAACCGGCGACCAGTTCCGACTCAGCTTCAGGCAGGTCGAACGGCGTGCGGTTCGTCTCCGCGTAGGCGGAAATCAAATAGGTGAAGAATGCCACCGGCTGCAAAAAAATGTACCAATGCATGTGGCGTTGCGAATCCACAATGTCCCGCAGACTGAAGCTGCCGGCCAGAATCAGCACGCCGACCAGCGACAGGCCGAGCGAGATCTCGTAGCTGATCATCTGGGCGCTGGCGCGCAATCCGCCGAGCAGGGAATACTTGCTGTTCGACGACCATCCCGCCAGGGCCACGCCGTACACGCCCATCGAGGTGATGCCAAGGATGAGCAGTAAGCCGATGTTGAGGTCGGTGATTTGCAGGGGCGTGGTGATCGGGCCCACCGTCCCCAACGGACCCAGGCTGAAGGCGGGGATGGTCAGCGCGTTTCCGAACGGGATCACGGAAATCGAGCTGATTGCGAACACCACGGCAATGATCGGGGCCGCGATGTACAGGGTCTTGTAGACGTACGGCTGGGTGAGGTCCTCCTTAAAGATGAACTTCACGCCATCGGCGAGCGGTTGCAGCAGGCCGAACGGGCCGACCCGGGTGGGCCCCCAGCGGTTCTGGATTCGGGCCGACACTTTGCGCTCCAGCCAGACGCTGTAGGCGACCGCCGTCAGCAGAATAGAGATCAAAGCCGCCGACTTGATGATCGAGATGATGATGTAGGTCGTTATGCTCAAACTTCCTTACCTTCGCCGATACAAGCCAACTGCAGATCCCTCGCTTCGCTCGGGATGACAAACCGAAAAAACAAACGTGATTAGTCGGCCGCGACTTCCGTGTCTGCCGACTTGTTTTCCATTACCGAATTCAAGGTATGCGAATAACGGCCCAAGGTCCCAGAGCTGAATAAGTCGTCATTCGCCGGGACGATGAGTTCGGGCCGGTGCATGGTGCCCGGACCGCCAGCTGCGATTTCCAAATGCTGATCGTTACCGGCCAGAAGATCCATCCGCGAAACGTCGTAGCCGGGTACTACGCGCTGGATCTCGTCGAGAATCGCAATCGGATCAAGCGGCGACATCTTGGGCTCGAGATTATGCGCTTCGAGCCAGACAGCATGACGATCGGCCTCGCCAGATTGCGCGCCTCGGGTCTGGCCCATGTCGGAGTGCGTGCCGCCGCCGAAGGGCACCAGTTTGCGTACTTCCGCCCCCATGGCATCGGCGATGCGGACCATCATCTCGAAATCCGGTTTCGTGTTGCTGACTTCTCCGGCCTTCTTTATCAGCTGGAGATCGCCGCAAGTATTCGTACAGCTGCCGGATTTTTCGTATGCGTTCGCTGCCGGCAGAATGACGTCGGCGATCTCAGCGGTTTCGGTCAGGAACATGTCCTGGACAACGACGAACGTCTTCGAAGTGGCAAAGGGATCAATCCCGAGTCTTCCAAAGGGATTGGAACCGACCACGTAGAGAGCCTTCAGCGTGCCAGTTCGGGCGGCTTCCACCATCTCGGGCTCAGCCAGGCCTTTTGCGGAAGGGAGCGGGCCCCACTCCTGGTGGAAGGTGCTGGCATCGGTGACTGGGTGATAGCCGGGCAGCAGGTCGGGATAGAGTCCCATGTCGGCGGCGCCGCGAGAATTTGCGTAGTCGCCAAGACAGATCAGCTTGGCCCCGGTCAGAGTCGAAGCGAAAGTGGCCAGTTTCTGAATATCCGCGCCACGTAGCTCCGATCCAAAGGCGATGACAATATTTTGCTCTGCGCGAACTTTGTCGCGCAGGGCAGTCCAGGTTTCGCGAGTCGCGCCGTCGGTTTGCAGCGAATCGAGAACGGAATCGTCTCCGGCGAGGAAGGAAACCGCTTGGGCTTCCGCGCCAGCCGGAATCAGACCGAACGCTGCTGCCTGGCGCCGCAGCTTGATCGGTACGGAATTTATCACGTAGAGCCGTGAGCGGTGCAGGCGAACGTTGTTGCGAATCTGGTAGGCGAGCAGTGGATGCTGGTTGGTCGGATCGTTGCCGATCAGCAAGATTGCCGGCGCGGTGTACACGTCGCGCATGGACGCCGTCATACCGGGCTTGCCGTGCAGCGCTGCCGCCAACGCCGGATAGTCGGCGGTGCGGTGATGGTCCACGTTGTTGGTCTTCAGAACCGTGCGGGCAAACTTCGAGAGCAGGTAATTCTCTTCGTTGGTCGTCCGATTGGAGCCGATCACGCCGATGGCCTGTCCGCCGTCCTTGTCGCGAACCTCGGCGAAACGCTTGCCAATCATCTCGAATGCCTCTTCCCAAGTCGCGGGATTAAGTTTGCCGTTCTTACGGATCAGCGGCGTGGTCAGGCGTTCCTTGTGGTGCGCGAAGTCGAAGGCGTAGCGACCCTTGATGCAAAGAAAGTCGTTGTTGATGCCGCTCTTGTCGCGATTGTCGCCGCGGACGATCTCCATGCCCGTATCGCAACGCCGGATGCCCAGCGTGGTCTTGCAGCCGTCGCCACAGTGGTTGCAGACTGTGCCGACGTGGTTCATCTCCCAGGGACGGGTCTTGTAGCGATACGCTCCCGAGGTGAGCGCGCCGACCGGGCAGATATCGATGCACATGCCGCATTCTTCGCACTCGAGGTGATCTTCTTGGTTGGGGGCGATGACGGAGTTCACACCGCGGTTCTGCACACCGAGCGCCCAGACGTCCATGGCTTCGCCGCACACGCGCACGCAGCGGTAGCACAGGATGCAGCGCGGACGGTCGAAGTACACCACCGGAGACCATTGCTGCTCGTCCTTGTGGTTCTTGGCCTCCATGAATTTCGATTCGGCGGCGCCGTAGGAGAACGTCATGTCCTGCAATTCGCACTCGCCGCCGGCATCGCAGACGGGGCAATCCAGCGGATGGTTGCCGAGGAGCAGTTCAACCATCGACTTGCGCGCCTGGACGACTTCTTCATTGTTGGTGGTGACGATCATGCCCTCGGAAACCAGCGTGGTGCAGGCCGTCTGGAGCTTGGGCATCTTCTCGATTTTCACGAGACACATGCGGCAGGCGCCCTGCAAGGACAGATTGGGGTAATAACAAAAAGAGGGAACTTCGATGCCCACGGACTTGCAGGCTTCGATGAGCAGCGTCCCGGCCGGGGCCGCTAGCTTCTTTCCGTCGACGATGAGGTTTACGTCAGGCATCTAGTTTAGGCCAGCACTGGAAGCCGCTCCACTTTGCCCGTCTTCTCAAACGGGCATGGTCTGCCTTCCAGGTGATCTTCAAATTCTTTTCTGAATTTTTTCACGAACGCCATGGTCGGCATGGCAGCCGCGTCTCCGAGCGGGCAGAACGTTCGGCCCAGCATGTTTTCGGAGAGGTAGTAAATGTTGTCGATGTCTTTCCGGACACCCCCGCCGGCATGGAAACGCGTCAGCGTCTTCTTTAGCCAGTCGGTGCCTTCACGGCAGGGGATGCACCATCCGCAGCTTTCGTGCTGGTAAAACTTGATGGTGCGGAGTGCAAACTTCACGATGCACGCGGTATCGTCGAGGACGACTACGCCCCCTGAACCAAGCATTGAGCCGGCCTTGGCCAGGGAATCAAAGTCCATGGGGATGTCGATCTCTTCGGGGAGCAGTATCGGTGTGGATGATCCGCCGGGGACGACGGCCTTCAATTTCCGGCCATAGGGAATGCCGCCGCCGATGTCGTAAATCATCTTCTTCAGGTTGTAGCCCATCGGGAGTTCGTACACGCCCGGCTTGGCGAGATTTCCGGCGAGGCAGAACAGGCGGGTGCCACCATTTTTCGGCGTGCCCAGGTTTCCGTACCACTCGGCGCCCCCCAGGATGATGGCTGGTACGCTGGCCAGCGTTTCCGCATTATTAATGACAGTCGGGCCGCCCCAAAGTCCGACGACGGCAGGGAAGGGAGGCCGTATGCGCGGAATGCCGCGCTTGCCTTCCAGCGACTCCATCAGCGCAGACTCTTCACCGACTTCGTAAGCTCCGGCGCCGCCGTGCCAGTAGATATCGAGGTCGTAGCCGCTACCGAAAATGTTCTTGCCGAGGTAGCCCTTCGCGTAGGCGTCTTTGATTGCCTTCTGCATGATGATCGACAGATAGCGATACTCACCGCGGATGTAGATGTATCCGGTGTGCGACCCCACGGCTAGGGCGGCGATCATCACGCCTTCGATCACGGCGTGCGGATCGTGCTCGAAAATCAGTCGGTCCTTGCATGTGCCCGGTTCGCTTTCGTCGCCATTGCAGAGGACGTATTTCGGTTTGGCTGACTGCTTGGGAACGAACGACCACTTCATGCCGGTGTTGAATCCGGCGCCGCCACGACCGCGGAGGCCCGAACTCTTCACCTCGTTGATGATCGCGTCGGGCTGCATGGCAAGCGCCTTCTGCACGGCTTTGTAGCCGTCGAGCGCGAGGTAGCGGTCGATGTCCGTCGCGCCCTGACCGAAGCGCTTGGAGACAACGCGGACCTCGTCGGGATGGGAAACCAGGTCAGCCAACTATTGCGTTCCCTTCTTCTTGTAGTCGTCGAGGACGTTGTCCATCTTGTCGGGAGTCAGGTTCTCGTGGAAATCGTAGTTCACCTGGACGGCCGGGGCCCAGCTACAGGCTCCGATGCACTCGACTTCCTCCAGCGTGAACAGGCCGTCTTGGGTTGTGCCTTTGTGCCCGATGCCGAGCTTCTTCTTGCAGTGATCGAGAAGTTCTTCACCGCCGCGCAGCATGCAGGCGATGTTGGTGCAGACCTGAACGTTGTATTTTCCGCGCGGCTTGGTGGTCAGCAGGGAGTAGTAGCTGATCACGTTGCGGACCTCGAGTTCTGTGAGGTCAAGGCGTTGCGCGAGTTCCGCGATCACCTCGTCGGTCAGATGACCGATCTCGTCCTGCGCGTAGAGAAGCGTCGGGACGAGGACGGAGCGTTTCGTCGGATAGTGGGTCAGCATATCCGCGAAGCGGCTTTCGAATTCTGGAGAAAAGCGCATTATCGGTCTATGTCCCCCAGCACAACATCGATGGACCCGATCACGGCGACTACGTCGGCGATCAGGTGGCCCTCGCACATCTTGGCCAGAGACTGCAGGTTCGCGAACGACGGGCCGCGCATGTGCACACGATACGGTTTCGCCGTGCCGTCGCTGACGATGTAATACCCCATCTCACCGCGGGGTGACTCGACTGCCTGGTACACCTCGCCTGCGGGAACCGTGAAGCCCTCGGTGATGATCTTAAAGTGATAGATGAGGGCTTCCATTTGGGTCTTCATCTTCTCACGGTCTGGCAGCACCACCTTGGGCGCGTCGGCTTTCGTCGGGCCTTCCGGCATGCCGGCGAGTGCCTGCTGCACAATGCCGATGGACTCGCGGAGCTCCTGCACGCGGCACACGTACCGCGCGAAGACGTCGCCATCTTTTCCCAGCGGCACTTTGAACTTGAAGTTTTCGTATCCCGTGTAGGGATCGTCACGTCGCAGGTCGATGTCTACGCCGCTGCCGCGCAAAGTCGGGCCGCCTGCTCCCAGAGCGATCGCGTCTTCGGCGCTCAACAGGCCTACGCCCTTTGTACGCATCAGAAAGATGGGGTTCCCGGTCAGCAGGCCTTCGTATTCATCCACATTGCCGGGGAAGCGGTCGGCGAACTTCTTCACTTTGTCGAAGAACCCGATGGGCGGTTCGAGAGCCAAGCCGCCGATGCGGAAATACGACGTCATCATCCGCTGTCCGCTGACCATCTCGAAAAGACGCAGGATGTCCTCGCGCTCGCGGAAGCAGTAAAGGAAGACGGTCATCGCGCCCAGGTCCATGGCGTGTGTTCCCAGCCAGACCAGGTGCGAATTGATGCGAGTCAGCTCATTCATGAGCACGCGCATCCACTGCCCCTTGGGAGGTATCTCGATTCCCAGCAACTTCTCCACTGCCAGGCAGTAGGTAAGGTTGTTGGTCATGGGGCAGAGGTAGTCGATGCGGTCGGTCAGCGGCACGACCTGCTGGTAAAACTTGGCCTCGCAGGTTTTTTCGATCCCAGTATGCAGGTAGCCGATGTCGGGCCTGATCCGAACAATCGTCTCGCCATCAATCTCCAATACCAAGCGCAGCACCCCGTGCGTAGAGGGGTGTTGCGGCCCCATGTTCAGGACCAGAGTCTTGTCCTGGCCGGGTTCAGCAACCGTAGCGGGAAATTGCGTCATGACTTAGCGGTAGCCCTCCACCGGATAGTCTTTCCGCAGGGGATGGCCTTCCCAGTTGTCGGGCATCATGATTCGTTGCAGGTTCGGGTGTCCGGTGAAGCGCACGCCGAACAGGTCGAAGACCTCACGCTCGTAATGGTTGGCGGCGGGCCACACAGATGTGACGGATTCAATCGCCGGGCTCGACCCGTCAACGCGTGCCTTCAGGCGTACGCGCTCTTTTGTCGGGATCGAAAGCAGGTGATACACAACCTCGAAGCGCGGTTCCGATGGATACCAGTCGACGCAGGTCAGGTCGCAAAGGTAATTGAACGGGCAGGCCGGGTCGTCGCGCAGAATGGCGCAGGCTTCGCGGATGAAGCTCTTTTCCACCCAGATCGTGAGTTCGTCACGGTCGAACTTCGCCGCCGGCACGGCAGTCGCGTTCCATCCCAGCAAGCGGGCGAGCGCCGGGTGCGACTTTAACTGTTCGATGTCCGTGATCGCGGGAGCCAGGGCCATCAGAAGTCCCCTCGCTGCGCTGCGGCGCGGCCCCAGTCCAGCACGCCCTTTTTCCAGACATAGAACAGGCCAACCAGGACAATTCCGATGTAAACGATCATCTCCCAGAAGCCGAACATCTTGAGTTCACGCAGGATGACCGCCCAGGGATAGAGGAAAACCGCTTCCACGTCGAAAAGAATGAACAGCATACCGACCAGGTAGAACTTGACCGAGAAGCGCTCCCGGGCGTCTCCGATGGGCGCTACCCCGCACTCATAGGGAGACATCTTGGCCCGGTTCGGTTTATGCTGGCCAATCAGCCAGGAAAGCGTGACGATGGCGCCCGCAATCGCGAAGGCGATCGCGAAATGCAGCAAAAGAGGCAGGTAGCGGGCGAAATAATAGTCGGGCATAGGAGGAGCTATATATAATTCGCGCCAAGCACGCTGTAAACGTTCTAGATTAGTTTTTGACTGGCGGCAGTGTCAAGCTAACTGCGAGTTTTAACAGTGGTTTAATCCCCGGGAGCATATTTCAACAACCGCGAAAGTCCGGTCCCCCATGATTTTTGGCTTCAATACGGATATCAAGCACGAGGACACCGTGTACCACGTGCAGAGCGAGGCGCGCGAAAGCGAACAGATTCTGCAGACGCAGATTTTTGTTCGTGGCCGGTGCATCGGAAAGTGTGCAATTTCCTATGCCGCCAGCAAAGCGGGGGGCGAATTCGGAGATCAGCACAAAGAAAAGATGCTGCGCGAGCAACACCGGCAGGTCATGGAGGCGATCCGGGAAGGAAAGATCGACTCGGTGCTCGACAAGCGGGATACGCCGGAAACCCTTGCCACCGTCAAGGAGTTGGAAGTGGAATGGCTCAATGCCAACTCCGTCCATACCGGCGGTACCCTGCTGATGGTGTTGCGCGTGACCGATGGAGGCGCTGCCGCGGAGGGTGCGAGGCTGACCTTCCGTTTCGCCCGGCCGGAGGCGCCGCCTTTGTATGCCCAGGTGCTAACCGATTCCCAGGGGAATGCTGAAATGAGCGTTCAGGTGGAAGAAGCTTCTTTGCCCGAGTCTTCCGTTCTGGTGCAGGCCAGCTATTCCGGACGCACCGCCACCCGTAAGTTCCGTCTCCGCGCGGCTGGCTAGGGATTGGCCCGCTTGCATCGTAGTTGCCCCTGCGCGAAAATTGCTGCCAATGAATCTGCTGATTAATGGAGAACCGCGCGTCTTTTCCGCCGAGAGCGTGGATGCCTTGGTCGACCAGTTGGGAATGAAATCCGACCGGGTTGCGATCGAACTGAACCGGGACATCGTGCCGCGCGACCAGTGGGCAAAGACCGCGCTCAAGGATGGAGACCGGTTGGAGATCGTGCATTTTGTGGGTGGCGGGAGCAGGCTCGGGCCAGGCCGCCGCTGAGAGGGGTTGCATTATGCGGAAAAATATGACAGCTACGGGCGCCAGCGTATTTTTGCTTTTGCTTGCGAGTTCGCTCTGGGCCCAGGGACCACATCGCTACCAGCCGGGCTTTAACCTGTTTTCCAAGGAACAGGACGTCCAGCTTGGGCAGGAAAATGCCGCTGCGGTTCGCAAGCAAATGGCGGTGATCAATGACCCGCTTCTGACCGACTATGTGAACCGGGTGGGGAAGCGCCTGGTGGCTTCCCAGGAAGCGCAGGAAAGCAAATTCCCCTTCACTTTCGAAGTGGTGGCGGATCCTTCGATCAACGCCTTTGCTCTTCCGGGCGGGCCGATGTTCATCAATACCGGGCTGCTGAAGGCGGTGGACAATGAAGCGCAGCTGGCCGGGGTGATGGGGCACGAGATGTCGCATGTGATCCTGCGTCATGGAACGAACCAGGCCTCCAAGAGGAACCTGCTCCAGTTGCCGGCGGTGCTGGCCTCGCAGATGGCGGGGAACTCTTCCATGATGGGGCAGTTGGCGCAGCTGGGAATCGGATTGGGAGCCAATAGCGTTTTTCTGAAATTTTCACGCAGCGCGGAGAGCCAGGCCGACCTGATGGGATCCCATCTGATGGCCGAGGCCGGCTACGATCCGATGGAGATGGCGCGTTTTTTCAACAAGCTCGGTGGCCAGGGCGGAGGCGCGCACGGGGATGTGGCCCAGTTCTTTTCCGACCACCCCAATCCGGATAACCGCGAAAAGGCGATCGAACGGGAAGCGCATATCCTGCCGCAGCAAAAATATGGCTATCAAAGCGGCGAGTTCAGCCGGATGAAGAGCGCGGTCTCGAAGATCCACGAACCACAGCCCAAGCAGCAACCGAAACCCCAGCCCCAGCAGCCAACGCAGTGAGGCGCTGCCGAAGGCGACGCGATCGAACGCCACACGAAATATGGCGGCCCTCGATCGGCGCTCCCTGCGTACCCAGATGTCCCTGCTCGGCAAGGGCTGCTATAAACTGAAGGAGTTACAGTTTCTTGCGATACGGCCCCGTAGCTCAGATGGATAGAGCAGCGGTTTCCTAAATTTCCAGACTGACGCTACGCGACGTAATCCCAATCACTTACAGTCGCACTCGATCACCCAACAGTACGCAAGGTGACCTCATTCGGCAGTTACGGGACACCGCTGGGGACACTGGCTTCTTGCTTTCTTTGCATGGGCTGTGTGGTACCTGTTTCAGCCCCACGTTAAAGCGGCTTTCGGCGCTACCTAGTCCACTCCAAGAGCCAAGGCTGAGACGCCAAACAACGTCAGACTGTCGTAATATCCCGATTACACGCAATATAAAAAGGCGCCCACTTTGCGGTAGGTTGTGATTGTTGGGATCACCACTTACCAAAAGGAGCGCCGTTATGAAGCAAGAAAAGTATATTGGC
>Ga0302172_10000008_pt1 | contig 45373 bp, 38 predicted proteins | sample I_Fen_N2_3_FD_198777 | JGI IMG/M metagenome (GOLD analysis project Ga0302172, IMG submission 198777) | Peat permafrost microbial communities from Stordalen Mire near Abisko, Sweden - I_Fen_N2_3 | ecosystem: Environmental > Terrestrial > Soil > Wetlands > Permafrost | place: Sweden: Abisko... | reverse complement strand
GGCAGGATAGAGTCCCGAGGCGTTGGACTGATTTATCCGGTTGGCGGTGAGCCCGGAGCCCGAGCAAGATCGCCGGAAAGCAAACCCGCAAGGGCGCTTTTCGAGAGGGTCAGCAAGGGTCTAAACGCGAGCTACTGGCCGAGAGGAATGAGTTCAACATCACCTCGGGACTCTCTATTTTTGGACTTTTGGCTCTTAGCTCTCAGCCCGTCCGCTTCAGGCGTTCCCCACCTCCTGCTCGTTTCTCGCTACTCACAACTTCCGGTCACATGCGCCTGTGCGCTCTCCCCTCGACGCGTTCCCACCCGCTCCGATAATCTATTGAGTCCTGTGAGGAGGCCGTGCTCATGCGGGAGGCCGTAGAAAGTCTTTGGCCGGAAATTCAATGGATCGCAGACACCAAGCTGCGGGAGCAGGTCACGCAGACCTGGATCAAGGCACTCGAGCGCAGTCCCCTGAAGCCTGACGACCTGAACCAGATTCCCTTCACGTTGCTAGTGCCGAATTGCCCCATTACGTTCATGGAGCACAAGCGCTGCGTGGTGCACATCGCGCGCGACAGCGCGATGGCGATGACCGACTTCATGGGCCGCGCGCTGCCCATCAACAAAGATGTGGTGATCGCCGGTGCCATCCTCGCCGACGTGGGAAAGTTGCTCGAGTATGAAATTGGTCCGGACGGCAAGAGCCGGCAGAGCGAGCGCGGAGAGGCATTGCGGCATCCCTTTACCGGTGTCGCGCTGGCGATCGAGTGTGGAGTGCCGGACGAAGTGTGCCACATCATCGCTGCCCATGCTGCCGAAGGCGACCTGGTGAAGCGCACGACCGAAGCGTTCATTGTGCATCACGCCGATTTCATGGCGTTTCTGCCCTTCAAGAATCCGAAGAACATAAAAGTTAAATAACACCTGCATTCATAGGAGATATTCCCTTGTCCACACCACAAGCGGGCACCCCCAAAGAAACCATCACCGCAAAAATGTCGCGCTGGGCCGCCGGCCTCGAGTACAGGCAGCTTTCGCAAGACGCGGTTTATCAGGCTAAGCGCTTCCTGCTTGATTCCGTCGGCTGCGCGCTGGGTGGCTACCAGCAGCACGATGTGGTTATCGCACTCGAAGTGCTGAAAGAAATTGCGGGACGCGGCCCATCCACCGTGATCGGCACGGGGGAGAAGATCGACGCCGTCTCGGCATCGCTCGCCAACGCGTTGATGATCCGCTGCATGGATTACAACGACATCTACTGGAAGCAGGACCCGTCGCACCCGTCCGACATTTTTCCGGCAGCGATGGCATGCTGCGAGCGTGCGAAGAGCGATGGAAAAGAATTGATCGTCGGTTTTGTCCTCGGCCACGAATTCGAGATGCGGCTATGTGAAGCAGCGTTTCCCGGAATCCGCGAGCGCGGCTGGCATCACGCGACCCTGACAGCGTTCGTTTCTCCGATTGTCGCGGGACGAGCGCTGCACCTGACCTGGGAGCAGATTCAACACGCGATCGGCATCTCGGCATCGCGGCACTGCACCATGGGCGCGGTTACCGCGGGCAAGCTGACGATGATGAAGAACACCGTCGATCCCATGGCGACCCAGAGCGGCGTTCTGGCCGCATTGCTCGCCGAAAAGGGTTACAGCGGCCCCGAGCACGTGATTGACGGCAAGGAAGGCCTCGCACACTGCTACGGCCCAGAGTGGAAACTGAACCTGCTGACCGACGGGCTCGGCGACGCGTGGCGCATTACCCAGTGCGGCATGAAGTTTTTCCCCACCGAGGCATTGACCCATGCCCCGATTTCGGCAGTGCTTGACTTGGTAAAGAGCAACGACCTGCACCCGAAAGACGTCGCAAAGATCCAGATTCGTTCGCTGGCGCGCGCTGCCGACATCCTTTCCGATCCCAGCAAGTACGATCCGCACACAAAAGAAACCGCCGACCACTCGCTTCCCTATGTGATTGCGGCTGCGCTGGTTGACCGCCAGGTGACGCCCGCGCAATTCGAGATGAAGAAGATCATGGACCCGACAATCCGGGCGCAATTGAAGAAGGTTGAGGTTGTTGCGGATCCCGAGATCGAGAAAGTTTTCCCCGCGCTGCAGCGCGTGATCGTGAACATCACGACGACCGATGGCAGCACATTCTCCAAGCAACTGGATTATCCGAAGGGTGATCCGCGCAATCCGCTAAGCGATGCCGAGATTGAAGAGAAGTTCCGGGCGCTGGCGGAAGGCGTACTGTCAGAGAAGGCGCAAAACAAGCTGATTGACGCGATCTGGAACCTGGAAAGAGTCGGGTCGGTCTCAAAGCTGATGGCGCTGATGAAAGCGGATGTCAAGAAGAAGTCAGCGCACGCAAATGCCAAAGCTGCGAAGCCGAAACCGAAAACGAAAACCAAGAAACGTCGCTGAGCAAAACCCACTTAGGGGCGGACGCCCTCGTCCGCCCAGCCGAGCGAAGCTCGGCGACAGATCAGTCAAGGAATTCGACATGGCAAATCTGACGGAGACAATCGCAGCAGACCTTGCAGGGCGCTACACCAAACTCGCAGCTGCCGTCCGCGACCTTGCGGCTCCGCTCAGTGACGAGCAGTTCTGGACCAAGCCCTTCCCGTACGGGAATAGTTTCGGTCATCTCGTTCTGCATCTCACGGGCAACCTGAGCTACTACATCGGTGCGCAGATTGCCGGGACGGGGTATATCCGGGACCGCCCTCACGAGTTTTCGGAAACGGCACGCCCACCGAAAGACGCAGTCCTGAAAAAGTTTGACGCCGCGACTGAGATGGTATTGCAGACGATCCGCACCCAGTCGCCCGAAGACTGGTCGAAGCCATACACAGCGGTGGGCGCCGATGCTCGCGACCGATTCGACATGCTGCTCCAGTGCGCGACGCATCTGCACCACCATATTGGGCAGTTGATGTACCTGGCGTTCGAGTTGAAGCGAAAAAGCTGAGTGAGTTGGAGTTCACCATGGGTCAGACCATCGTTGAGAAAATCGCACAGAAACACATGGCGGAAGGCCCGAAGCGGCCACTGCGGGCCGGAGATTTTCTCTCCATCCGGCCGCATCGCTGCATGACGCATGACAACACGTCGGCGGTCATGAGCAAGTTCAAAGGCATCGGCGCGAAGAAAGTCAAGGATCCGAATCAACTCACATTTGCGCTCGACCACGACATCCAGAACAAGGACGAGTCGAACCTGAAGAAATACCGCGCGATCGAAGCCTTCGCCAAAGAGCACGGCGTAGATTTCTATCCCGCCGGGTCCGGCATTGGCCACCAGATCATGGTGGAACGCGGCTATGTGGTGCCCGGGTCGTTCGTGGTTGCCTCCGACTCGCATTCGAACATGTACGGCGCGCTGGGCGCGATTGGCACGCCCATCGTGCGCACGGACGCTGCCGCAGTTTGGGCCACCGGCGAGTTCTGGTGGCAGGTTCCGCGTTCGATCCAGGTGGTGCTCGAAGGTCACTTACCGGAAGGCGCCACGGGCAAGGACGTCATCATCACGCTCTGCGGCCTCTACAACCACGATGAGTGCCTGAACGCGGCGGTCGAGTTCGCTGGCCCAGGCGTAGCTTCGCTTTCGATGGACGCGCGGTTCTCCATCTCCAACATGACCACCGAATGGGGCCCGCTGGTTGGATGGTTCCCGGTGGATGCGATCACAATCGCCTACATGCGCAACGTATACCAGCGATTGAAAGCAATGGGTGTGGAGCGCTTCACCGACAAAGATATTGAGAGTTGGGAAAAGAACCCACCGGCGCCAGATGCCGACGCCGTGTACGCCGCTCGCATCGTGCTCGACCTCAGCCAGGTCACGGCGCACGTCTCCGGACCAGACTCGGTGCAGGTGATGCAGTCGCTCGCCGAGATGGAGAAGAACAAGGTCGCCGTCCACAAGGCGTATCTGATTTCCTGCGTGAATTCACGAGTAGAAGACCTGGAAGCGGCGGCGAAAGTTCTGAGGGGCAAGAAAGTTGCCGCCGGCGTGAAGTTTTACCTCAGCGCAGCCAGCAAGTGGGTGCAGGAAGAAGCGGAGAAGCGCGGCACGTGGCAAACGCTGATGGATGCGGGCGCGAACCCGCTGCCGCCCGGATGCGGGCCGTGCATCGGGCTGGGCGTTGGCCTGCTCGAACCGGGCGAAGTCGGCATCTCCTCCACCAACCGGAACTTCAAGGGCCGCATGGGATCGCGCGATGCGAAATGTTATCTCGCGAGCCCTGAAGTGGTCGCAGCGTCCGCCGTTGCGGGCTACATTCGCGGGCCGCATGAATTCAGGTCCGGAGCTCCCGAGCGCAAATACACCGAGTTGGGCGCGGCCGCGGGTGGCGCGGAAAAGGTCGAGATCCTCCCGGGTTTCCCGCAGCGCGTGAAGGGTCGCCTGGTCTTCATGCCGCAGGACAACGTCAATACCGATGCGATCTACAGCAAGGACTACACCTACCGCGACGACATGACGCCGGAGATGATGGCGAAAGTCGTGATGGAAAACTACGATCTGCAATTTGCCGGGCGCACCCGATCCGGCGACGTGATCGTGAGCCAGTTCAACTTCGGCACCGGATCGAGCCGCGAGCAGGCAGTCACATGCCTGAAAGCGAAAGGCATCCCTCTGGTGATCGCGGCCAGCTTTTCGCAGACCTACCTGCGCAACGCGTTTAACAATGGTTTCCTGTGCATCGAAGTGCCGGATTTTGTAGTCCGGGTACGGGATCAGTTTGCGAAAGAGATCGCAGCCAAAGAAAAGACCATCATTCCCGGTGACGAGATTGACATCGACTTCACCGCGAGTACCATCACGTGGCGAGGCGAAAAGTTCACGTTCCCAGCGCTTGGTAGCGTGCCGCAGTCGCTGGTGATCGCGGGGGGAGTGGAGAATTTAGTGGCGAAGCGATTAGGCGCCGCTTGAACATTTGGATTTCAGGAAGTCCCCTGTGACCTCTGTGTCCTCTGTGGTTAAGGGTTTAGATCTTAAAGGGAGTATTCATGGCGAAATACACAGTCATCACCATGCCGGGAGACGGCATCGGAAACCAGGTTCTGCCCGAGTCGTTGCGGGTTCTGAAAGCCGTCGGCTTCGACGCGGAGTACATCCACGCCGACATCGGCTGGGACTGCTGGTGCAGCCAGGGCAACGCTCTCCCCGAGCGCACCATGGAGTTGCTGAAAAAGCACAAGCTTGGCCTTTTCGGAGCAATCACCTCGAAGCCGAACAAGGCTGCGCAGGCGGAACTGAAGCCCGAACTACAGGGCAAGGGCTACGTCTATTACTCGCCGATCGTGACCATGCGCCAGACGTTCAACCTGGACATCTGCATGCGTCCATGTATCGGGTTCACTGGCAATCCGTTGAATTACATCCGCAAGAAAGCAGATGGCGGCTTCGATGAGCCCCGCATTGACACCACCGTTTTCCGGCAGGGAACGGAAGGCATGTACGCGGGAGTGGAGTGGACGAATCCTCCCGACAACGTGCGCGCCGCCCTGAATAGCCATCCCCGGTTCAAGGCATTCGCCAAAGTACCCGGCCCCGAACTCGCCGTCAGTTGCCGCATCATCACGAAGAATGCCTGTAAGCGTATCGTCACCGCAGCTTTCGAATATGCGAAGCGGCGCGGCTTCAAGGGTGTCACCATTTGTGAAAAGCCCAACGTTGTCCGCGAAACCTCGGGCATGATGGAAGAAACCGCCAAGGAAATCGCGAAGGGCTATCCCGGCATCGCGCTCTGGTCCACGAACATTGACGCGCAATTGATGTGGCTGAACAAGAACCCCGAGGAGTACAACGTCATTGTGGCCTCGAACCTGTTCGGCGACATTCTTTCCGACGCTTTCGCCGGGTTGATCGGCGGGCTGGGCTTTGCGGCTTCGGGGAACATCGGCGATGATGTTTCCGTCTTCGAGCCGACCCACGGCTCCGCCCCGAAGTATGCGGAACTCGATCCGCCCATCGTGAATCCGATTGCGATGATCCTGTCGGCTGCCATGATGCTTGACCACGTCCACGAAGATCAGAAGGCCGAGCGTATCCGGAAAGCGATTGCCGATGTGGTGAAAGAAGGCAAAGTCCGGACTTACGATATGATGCGAATTCCAGGCGGAGCCAAGTCCATCGGTCAGGGCGCCGCTTCGACTGTACAGATGACGGATGCGATTCTAGAAAAACTGAGATAACCACGAAGGGCACGGAGGAGCACGGAGGAACCCGAGGCAGCGAATTCCCGCGTTCCTCTGTGTCCTCCGTGGTAGAGGTTTTGTTATGAGCGCTGCCGAACCCAAGTCGCCGCGTACCTCCGAAGCCGGTCATTGGGGCAAGGACGTCCGCTCGGATATGCACGTGGCCTTCGAAGCGCGCGACAGCGGCGGTGTCGAAATTTCGCTGGAGTCGCGAGTTGCGCCGTACTATGGCGACGCAATCCTGGAACAGGCGCGGCAGGTGCTCGACGAACTCGACATCAAGCACGCGCGCTTAACAATTCACGACGAAGGGGCCCTACCCTTCGTCATCGCGGCGCGGATCGAAGCGGCCGTTAGGCGCGCCGGGATGGCGCTCGGGAAGAAGTCACTCCCCGCGCAGCACACGCCCCCCGCCCCTTCCCAAAGAGATCGCCTGCGCCGCTCGCGGCTCTATCTGCCCGGATCGGAGCCCAAGTATTACATCAACGCCGCGCTGCATTCGCCGGACGCTGTAATCCTCGATCTGGAAGACTCCGTCCATCGTGACGAAAAAGATGTTGCCCGTCTTCTGGTGCGGAACACGCTGCGGGCGGTTGATTTTGGCTCCTGCGAGCGCATGGTGCGGATCAACCAGTTGCCCCTTGGCCTCGAAGACCTGGCCGAGATCGTGGGCGAAAGCCCGGACCTGATCCTGATTCCGAAGGTGGAAGATCCGCAACAGGTTGCGGAAGTGGACCGCATGATCGGCGAGATGAAGTCGCGGCATGGAATGATCCGTTCCATCTGGATCATGCCGATTCTGGAATCGGCTCTGGGGATCGAAAATGCGTTCGCCGTCGCTGCCAGCAGTGAGAACGTGGTGGCTCTGACGATCGGGCTGGAAGACTACACGGCAGACCTCGGCATGGCGAAAACTCCCCAAGGCCGCGAGTCGGCCTACGCACGTGCACGCGTGGTGAATGCGGCGCGGGCGGCGGGTATTCAGGCAATCGATTCGGTTTTCTCGGACGTCGCGGACATGGAAGCCTTGCGCCATTGGGGCGAAGCCTCGCGCGCCATGGGCTTCGAAGGCATGGGGTGCATTCATCCCGGACAAGTCCGCGTGGTTCACGAAGCCTTTGCGCCGTCGGCGGCGGAGATCGAAAAGGCGCAGAAGATTGTTGCCGCGTTCGAGGACGCTCAGCAGAAAGGGCTGGCAGTGGTCAGCCTCGGGTCGAAAATGATTGATCCTCCGGTGGTGCAGCGGGCGCTGAAACTGGTGGACCGCGCCAAAGCGATGGGAGTCATCCAGTGAGCGAGAGAGTCGAACTGGCGCACAATGCGGTCGGACGCCGCGTCCCCACCATGGTGAACGGCCGCCCGCAGATCCCGTTTCTGGGGGTTGGAAAATATCAGCCTCGTGGCCGGAAGGCGGCGCCGCCCATCCGATCGAGCAAGGATTATCCCGACAGCGGCGACAAGCGTCTCCCCGATCTTGAGACTGCCTTGCGCAAGTGTGGGCTGCGCGATGGCATGGTGATCTCAAACCATCATCACCTGCGCGACGGCGACCGAGTCGCGCTCATGGCCCTCGAAGCCGCCGCAAAGATCGGAGTGAAAGATCTCCTGTGGTTTCCCAGCGCTTCTTTCCCTTCGCAAAAGGGCGCGATCGAATTAATGGAAAAGAAAGTCATCCATCACATCGAAGGCAGCATGAACGGACCCCTGGGTGACTACTGCACCCAGGGCAAAATGCGCGGCATGGGCGTGCTGCGCTCGCACGGTGGCCGCTGGCAGGCGATTCAGGATGGAGAAGTTCACATCGACATCGCTGTGATCGCCGCCCCAACCGCCGACTTCTTCGGCAACGCCGATGGCTCCCACGGCAAGTCGGCCTGCGGGTCGCTCGGATTCGCCCTCGCCGATTCCACCTACGCCGACCATGTGATCGTCGTGACCGATAACCTCGTGCCGTTCCCGTGTGTGCCCTGGCAGATTCAGGGCAACAACGTGGACTACGTCGTGGAAGTCGAATCCATCGGGGATCCTTCTAAAATTGTTTCCGGCACCACGCAGATCACGCGTTCCCCCGATCGCCTGCGTATTGCGGAGTTCGTCGCCCGGTTCCTGCGCGAGTCCGGAATCATGAAGAACGGCTTCTCGTTTCAGGCAGGCGCGGGCGGCATTGCGCTGGCTTTCGTGCAATACCTCAAGCAGATGATGAAAGAGGATGGCGTCAAGGCGCGCTTCGTTCGCGGCGGCTCGACGAAAGTCCTGGTCGAGTTGCTGCAGGAGGGCCTCACCGACTACATCCTCGACGGGCAGACATTTGACCTCGATGGCGTACGCTCCATGGCGAACGACCCGCGGCATGTAGCCACCTCGCCGTTTACTTCCTACAACTATCACGGCAAAGGCAACTTTGCTTCCCTGGTGGATGCTGTTGTTCTCGGCGCCACGGAAGTCGATACGAACTTCAATGCCAATGTGGTGACGCACTCCGACGGCCGCCTGCTCCACGGGATCGGCGGATGGCAGAATTGTCTTTTCTCCGGTTGTTCCATTCTTGCCGTTCCATCGTTCCGCGATCGCATCCCGGTCATCGTCGATGAAGTCACTACACTGACCGGCCCGGCAGAGATGATTGACGTGATCGTGACCGAACGCGGCATCGCCATCAATCCGCGGCGCACCGATCTGCTGGACGCCGTGAAGGGATCGAAGCTGCCGATCCGGCCGATTCAGGACATCAAGACTGAAGTTGAGAAGATTTGCGGCGGCAGACCCGCCCGGCCGAAGTTGGGCGATCGTCCGTGCGCCGTGGTGAAGTGGGTCGATGGAACAGTGCTCGACACAGTTTGGCAAGTCGCATAGCGCCCGTCCGAAGGGCGACAAGGGGTCGCGGTGACCATCAAAAAACTCAGATTCGTTCTCCTCGGTGTGATGCTCACACTGCTGGCTTGTTCCCACCTGCCACAATCGCCGCTGGGTAAGGCGAAGGCCAATCCAGACGCCACTCAACCCTCCACCATCAAGGTGGAGGTGAATGATGGGGGCCCGGTGGTGTTCACGACGAGCGCGACCGAATTTAGAGTGCTACCCGATGGCTATGTCCAGGCCTTCTTGCTCAAAGATGGCCAGAAGCTCTCGCTCGACGAGCCGCGCGTCGGCGCGGCCGCGGACAGCGACTACGTGGCGGTCGGAGGGAAGGAAATCCACTTCTCGCTCGATTTTCAGCAGGCAAAGGTGCTGGAGGCAATCGGGAAATTGGGAGTCGGAAAACGGGTGGAGATTCCCGCTCGCCCGCTCGGTCCTTCGGGAACGAACCTGCAACGCCTGCTGGCTCTTGAGGTCTATGACAAGTTCCCCAACATTCTGATTAGCACGGTGGAGTACAAGAACACCGGCAGCGCGGCGGTGCAGATCGATAAGAACGTGGACCAGCGCCATCGCCTGAGCGCGCAGCTCGCCGGCCAGAAAACGCAGCCCTGGGACATGTGGTCGTTTCACGGCGCCAGCTACGACTGGGGAAAAGACGATGTGGTCAAACTGACGAAGGGTTTCTCCCAACCGAATCTGATGGGCGAGATGGTGAAAGGCGGCTATGGTGGCGGCATTCCGGTGGTGGCGTTCTGGACGGGCCAGGTCGGCGAAGCCATCGGCCACGTCGAAACGCTGCCGATTACGACCGCGATTCCCGCGAAGGTGGATTCCGACGGCCGGGTGAATGTCGAGCTTGATTTCGCCGCCGGCGCCTCTCTCCAGCCTGGGGAAACGTATTCAACGCCGCGTAATTTCGTGGCCGTGTTTGCCGGAGACTTCTACGAGCCGCTGCGGATTTGGTCTACCGTCCTGCAGAAGGAGGGTTGGCAACTGCCCAAGCCCTCGAGCGAAGCCTACAACGTGAGCTGGTGCGGCTGGGGATACGAGTTCAACGTCACGCCCGCCCAGATGCTCGGCACCATCCCCAAGCTGAAGGAGATGGGCATCAAGTGGGCCACGCTCGACGATCGCTGGTTCGATGTCTACGGCGACTGGAATGCGCGCAGCGATACCTTCCCCGGCGACTCCATCAAGAAAATGGCGGATGATTTCCACAAAGAAAACATGCTAGTGCAACTGTGGTGGTTGCCGCTGGGCGTGGAAGATGGCCAGGGAAAATATGAGTCACACAAGTATCGCGTGTCCAAGGTCGCGCAGGAACATCCCGACTGGCTGATCCTCGACAAGAATGGCAAGCATGCTCGAATCGTTCGCGACCTTGCGGTGCTTTGTCCGGCACTGCCCGAGGTGCGGGCGTACCACAAGCAATTGACCGAGAAGTTCATTCGCGACTGGGGATACGACGGCCACAAGCTCGATAATATTTACAGCGTCCCCGCCTGCTATAACCCGGCGCATCACCACAAGTCGCCGCAGGACTCGGTGAATGCGATGGGGGACGTCTATAAGGAAATTTTCCAGACCACCCGCGCTCTCAAACCACAAAGCGTAACGCAGAGCTGCCCGTGCGGAACTCCACCATCCCTGGCGTGGCTGCCCTTCATGGACCAGGCGGTGACCGCCGACCCAGTGGGCGCAGTACAGGTTCGCCGCCGGATCAAGATGTACAAGGCGCTGCTCGGGCCGGATTCGGCCGTCTATGGCGATCATGTCGAGCTTTCCGCAATGAGCAGAGTGGGGAACGACTGGAAAGAGTTTGGAGACGACTTTGCGTCCACGATTGGAACCGGCGGAGTCGTGGGCACGAAGTTCGTCTGGCCCGATCCCGGCCCGAAGTTCAAGGCCGTGAACCTCACTCCTGCCAAAGAAGAAGTTTGGAAGAAATGGATCGGCCTCTACAACCAGAAGATGCTTTCCAAGGGCGAGTTCAAGGATCTCTACGTGTACGGATATGACACGCCCGAGGCATACGCCATCGCAAAAGACGGAAAGATGTACTACGCCTTCTTCGCCCCAACCCCGGCAACGTGGAAGGGCGAAGTTGAATTGCGCGGCCTGCAACCGGGGAGTTATCGGGCGACGGACTACTCGGATGGAAAGGATTTCGGTTCGGTAACAGCCGGGCCTAATGGAACGGTGAAAGTTCCGGCAGAATTCAGGGACCACTTGCTATTAGAGGTGGGCCACTAGATGCCGTTCGCTAGAAGTTAGGAGCTAAGAGCTAGAAGCCGCTTTCACGATCGCGGGCAGACAGGTATCCTGATCTGCCCGATTTTATTTTGCGGAGGTGCGCGTGCGGGGCCTGGAAGCAAAGCGGATCCTGATCACCGGTGGGGCCAGCGGCATCGGCGCGGCTACTGCGGCAAGGTTTCTCGATGAAGGATCGGTTGTGTGCGTGCTCGACCGCGACGCCGATGCCCGCCATCGCATCCATCACGAACTCCCCGATCTCGCCGGCGTACTCGATGCCGATGTCACCAACCTGAAGCAGGTGCAGACTGCCTTTGCGGAAGCAATCCACCTGATGGGCGGTGTGGATGTGCTCGTCAACAACGCCGGCATCAGCATTCGCCACAACTTTCTCGACATCACGCCGGAAGAATGGGACAAGGTTATCGCCGCCAATCTCACCGGCGTTTTCTACGTTGCCCAGACAGCTGCGCGTCACATGATGGAGCGCGACGGCGGCGTGATTCTCCAGACGGCCTCCACCAACGGCATCGTAGGCCAGCCTTACTACGCGGACTACAATGCGACCAAGGCTGGCGTGATCGAGTTGACGAAGTCGATGGCGCTCGAGCTTGCCCCGAAGATTCGGGTCTGCGCCGTTGCCCCGGGATATGTCATGACACCTATGCAGCGCGCTGAATACACCGACGAAATGCTGGCAGCGGTGAATGCCAAGGTCCCACTCCGCCGCCACGCGCAGCCAGAAGAAATCGCTGCTCTGTTCGCATTCCTGGCTTCAGAAGACGCCGGCTACATTACCGGCCACGTGTACACCATCGACGGCGCCGAAATTACCGGAGGGCTGGCCAGCCGGTAAGCGCTTGTCGCCGGCAAGCGGAACTGATAACCATCCGCTTCCGTATTCGTCTAACAGTACAAACCGGCCCGTGGGGTAGTCTGTCCCGGAACCAACACGCTTATCCTGGAGTCCGAATGCGATTGCTAGTGTGCCTGATTGCTCTTTCTTTGCTGTTTCCATCTGTGCTCACCGCTTCTCCCGCCGACCTCGAGGCGCGGCGCAAAGCGCTCAACGATCTGCTGCACGAGCAGTGGGAGTACTCGCTCCGGACGAGCCCGATCTATGCTTCGATCCTTGGCGATAAGCGCTACAACGACCAGTTGGACGACTTCTCGCAGCAGGCGATTGACGACAGCCTGGTCCAGGCGCAGCGCTTCCTGACCCGCTTCGAGGCGATCGACACGGCCGGGTTCCCTGAGCAGGAGGTTCTGAACAAGCAGTTGATGGTACGGGATCTGAAGATGGCACTCGACGGTGCGCGCTTCAAACCCTGGGAAATGCCGGTCAACCAGTTCAACGGCATCCATATCGACGCGCCGCAACTGGTCGGCATTCTTTTGTTCGAGAACGTCAAGGACTACGACGACTATATCGCGCGCCTGAAGCAATTTCCTCGCGTCTTCGATCAGAACGTCGTGCAGATGCGCAAGGGAATGTCAGAGGGCCTGATGCCGCCCCGCATCCTGCTCGATCAGGTCGTGGGACAGTCCGACAAGATCGCTACGACACCGGTCGAACAATCGCCGTTTGCCCGCCCGTTCGACAAGTTCCCCGACTCAATCCCCGAAGCAGATCGCAAGCGCTTACGGGAAACAGGATTAGCGGCGATCACGGGTTCCGTCATCCCGGCCTATGTCAGCTTCACCAAGTTCGTGCGCGACGAATATGCTCCCAAAGGCCGCATCGAGCCCGGAGTTTGGGCATTGCCCGACGGTCCCGAACGCTATGCGTTCCGGGTGAAAGAGAGCACGACGACCAACCTGACGCCCGAGGAAATCCACCAGATCGGGCTTGCCCAGGTGAAGGAGATCGAAGGCCGCATGCTGGGTGTGGCACGCCAGCTCGGATATTCGGACCTGAAGAGTTTCCAGACGGCGGTAAAGGACGATCCAAAACTCCACGGCCACTCGCGGCAGGAGATACTCGATCTTTACCGGAAATATATCGACCAGATGGATGCCAAGCTGCCGCAGATGTTCGGCCGCTTGCCGAGAGCCAAGCTGGAAGTGATGCCAATCGAGGAGTTCCGCGAGAAAGAAGCTTCCACCCACTACATCCAGGGCACGCCGGATGGATCAAGGCCCGCCCACGTCATGGTCAACACCGGCGATTTCGCCAAGCGCAGCCTGATGGACGTCGAGACCACGGCCTATCACGAGGGCGTCCCCGGACACCACTTGCAGATTGCGATCGCGCAGGAACTCCCCGAGCTGCCGCCCTTCCGCCAGCATGAGTACTACACCGCGTACACCGAAGGCTGGGCATTGTATTCGGAGAGGCTCGGCAAAGAGGCCGGCTTTTTCCAGGATCCGTACAGCTATTACGGACACCTCGAAGATGACATGCTCCGTGCGATCCGCCTCGTTGTGGATACGGGCTTCCATTACAAACACTGGACGCGGCAGCAGGTTGTCGATTTCTTCCACGACCATTCCTCCATCGATGAGCCGAGTGTGCAAAGCGAAACCGATCGCTACATGGCATGGCCCGCGCAGGCTCTCGGCTACAAGATCGGTCAACTTGAAATCCTGAAGCTCCGGCAATACGCCAAGGATCAACTCGGCGACAAGTTCGATCTGCGCGCGTTCCATGACGAAGTGCTCAGCGGCGGGGCGCTTCCCTTGGACGTGCTTTCGGTCCGCATTCACGACTGGGCAGGACAGCAGAAAGCGCAAGCAGCGGCGGCCTCGGGAAATCACGGGCAGTAACTAAATCTTCCGCGGTATCATGTCCGGCGATGACGACGCCCGAGCAGGAACGCGAGCGCATCGCCGGAGTCTACTCCCGGATGACCGCTGAGGAACTTCGGCGAGTCGCGCTTGGCCGCGCCGCGCTGACGTCGATTGCCCAAGAGGCATTGACGGCGGAGATCGCTCGCAGGAATCTTGATCTAACCTCGCCAGAGATAGACATTTATCCCGAACCCCGCGAACCAGAAGTTTCTCCTCCACACTCGGACGAGGAATACAAACGCATTGCGGGAGTTTACTCGGCAAAGAGCGACGAGGAACTGGCACGGCTTGCCGCTACCGGCTTCGAACTCAGCGACGAGGGGCATCAGGCTCTGGAAGCGGAGATCAGCCGCCGCGGCCTCAATCTCACTCTCGCCCCACATCCGGGGTTCGACGTCTGCGAACTCAACGATCTGGTTACGCTTCGCAAGTTCCGCGACCTTCCGGAAGCGCTCATGGCTAAGAGCAGTCTGGAGTCAGCCGGCATTGAGTCGCACTTGGCCGACGACAACATGATTCGCCTGGATTGGTTCTATTCCAACCTTCTCGGCGGTATCAAACTGAAGGTGCAACCTGACGATGTGGACGCCGCAAACGAGATTTTGAATCAACCGATCCCAGAGACGATCAAGATCGAAGGAGTAGGGGAATACGAACAGCCGAAATGCCCGGCGTGTGGTTCTCTGGATGTGACTTATCAGGAGCTAAACAAATTCTGGTCCTATGGGTCCGCAGGTTTGGGCGTTCCGGTGCCGGTGCACAAGAAGGCGTGGACGTGCCACGCCTGTCGTCATGAGTGGGTAGAAACTGACACCGAAAATCACGCTGAGCCCGACGCGGCGGGTCCCCAGCTATAATCCCCAGCAATGCGAAAGTTCTTCCGCATGCTGTTGCTTGCGCTCGTTCTGCTGACCGTAGCCTTGGTCTCTGCACTCACGGCCATGCGCTTCGCGATCCACGGGCGCGAAGTCACAATTCCAAAATTGGTCGGCATGACTCCACTGGAAGCCTCGCGCAACGCCGCACCCTCCGGCTTGCAGGTTGTGATCGAGCGGCAGTATTACAGCGCCGACGTTCCCGAAGGAAGAATCATGTCCCAGGTGCCCCTGCCCGGAGCCCGGGTGCGGCGAGGCTGGGCGATCCGAGTGGCGCAAAGTCTGGGACCGCAGCGGATTGCCATCCCCGATGTGACCGGGCAGAGCGAACGTGTGGCGGAACTGAACATCCGGCGTCGCGGCCTCGATCTGGGATCGATGGCCCAAATCCAGCTCCCGGACGCGCCCGCCGACCAGGTGATCTCGCAGAGTCCCCCGGCGAATGCCAGCGGCGTCTCCGCGCCCAAAATCAATCTGCTGGTGAGTGGCGGCCCGAAGCCGGCGGAATTTGTCATGCCCAACTTCATCGGCCAGCCGCTGGGCAGCGTCACGCTCGCGCTGCAAGACGCGGGCGTCAAGGTGGGAAGAGTCAGTGTGGTGTCCGGTCCGGCGCCAGCGACTGATGCTCAAACTGCGCCAGCCCCCGTTTCCGAACCAAACGCCGCCAGTATGATCGTCACGCAGAATCCGGCGCCCGGACAAAAAATCGTGGCCGGTAGCGCGGTGACCTTCGAAGTGCGCTAACCTAGCTATAGCGTTCGATCATCGCGGCGAAAAACCCGTCGCAAGGATGCGTCCCGGGAAGCGTCCGCAGGTGAGGACCAGCGAGCAGGGAATCGATATCGTTCCAAGCGAGTTCGCCAGGTCGCTGCAACCGCTCCAACTCTATCCGGCAATCGGCAATCTTGAATTCTGGCGCATCCCGCAGCACCGCTTCCACTACCGCCTCATTCTCTTCACGCTCCAGCGAGCACGTGGAGTAGACAAGCCTCCCGCCGGGCGCAAGTTGGTCGAGCGCCGACCGCAGAATTGCAGTCTGTCGCGATTGAAGATCATCGAGATCTGCGGGCGTGATCCGCCATTTGATCTCGGGATTGTGGGCGAGTGTGCCAGTTCCGGAGCAGGGAACATCTGCGAGGACGCGATCGAATCCTCCGGGGAAAGGCAATCCGCGCGCATCGGCTACAACGACGTGAACATTGGGTCGCCGGACAAGATCGCGCAGCAGGCGCGCTCGGTGCGGATGCAAGTCGGACGCCACAACCACCGCTTCAGGATTTCTCTGCGCCACAAGCGAAGTCTTGCTGCCCGGCGCCGCGCAGCAGTCGAGGATTCGATTCCCCCCACCCACCAATAGCGCTACCAACTGCGACGCCTCGTCCTGAATCGAAACGCGCCCCTCAAGATATGCCTTCGTCTTCGTGACGTCGCCCGAGATTACCCGCCGCGCACTCGACACCAGCAGTCCCGGTGAAAGCCGAACTCCCGCGCGTGCGAGTTCGTCAGCACCGCCTTCGCGAACGTAGATCGCCGTCTCTGGAATGCCCTGGTCGTGGAGACAGATCTGCCGCGTGGCCTCAAGCCCGTAGCGCTCAGCCCATCGCACCGCCAACCATTCAGGATGCGCCGAGCCTTCCGCCAATTTCTTCGGATCGCCGGCATCCCGGATTTTGTCCAAGATTACTTCCGGGCTTGTGCCGCTAGTTTTCCTCAGCACCGCGTTCACAAACGGCGCAGCCGAACGCTTGCGCGCCGCTTTTACCAGTTCGACACTCTCGAAGATTGCCGCGCGCGCCGGAATTCTTGAAAGGAATTGCAGTTGGTACACGCCGAGACGCAACGCGATCAGGACTTCCACGTCCAGGCGCTCAAGTTTCTGCGAAGAAGCGCCCGCAAGGCGTAGATCAAGCAGGGAACGCCAGCGCAGCACTCCCATGACGAGTTCCGTGGCCAGCCCGTGATCGCTCCCCGAGAGCGTCGCGAAGCGGCTCGAATGCAGCAACTCGGAAGCGTAGGACTGCTCGCCTTCGACCCTGAGCAGAATCTCGAACGCGGCAGCGCGGGCAGCAGAGACAGGCATTACCGCTATTGTCCCAGTTTCTCGCCGCGAGCAGGACGATAACCGTTGATGAAATCCGCAGCCGACATCCGGCGCTTGCCTTCCACCTGAAGTTCAAGCAGTTCCAGAGCCGTAGCCTGACCGCAGCCCACCAGAAGACGAGTTCCTTCTGCCGCGATTTCGCCCGGTGCGAGCGTTCCCGCATTCTCCGCAGGGTGAACCCGGTGCACTTGCAGAGTTTTTCCCTTGAATAGGGTGTAAGCGCCCGGCCACGGCTGAAATCCCCGCATGCGATTGAAAATCTCGGTTGCGGTTCGAGCGAACTCGATCCGGCCATCTTCCTTTTTCAAGATTGGCGCGAGAGTCGCGCGAGCGTGATCTTGCGGCGCCGGGTAAATCGAACCGCTCTCAAGTCCGCGCAACGTCTCGGCCATGAGATCGGCTCCAATCGCCGCCAATCCGGGCGCCAGCGTCTCGGCGGTATCGTCGGACGCAATCGGAACTTCGCGCTGCAGCAGGATGTCGCCCGTATCGAGTCCCGCATCAATCCGCATGGTGGTTACGCCGGTGAGCAACTCTCCACTGGCAATTGCCCATTGGATGGGCGCTGCGCCGCGATACTTCGGCAGCAGAGAAGCGTGCAGGTTGAGATTGCCGTGGCGGGGAAGGTCAATCATCCACTGCGGAATGATGCGCCCGTAGCCAACCACGATGATTCCGTCAGGCTTGAGCGCAATGAGCTGGGCTTTGAAATCGTCGTTGTTCTTGATGCGGTCCGGCTGCGTAACAGGAAGATTCAGCCGCAGCGCCGCTTCCTTGACTGGTGAGACCGCTACTTCCATCCCGCGGCCCCGAGGACGGTCCGGCTGCGTAACCACTAGCGGCACGGAATGCCCGGCCTCGACCAACTTCTCCAGCGTCGGGACGGCGAAACGCGGTGTTCCGCAGAAAACTAAATTCATGGGGATCAGGTGTCAGGTCTCAGGTGTTAGGTCCCAGGACTTTCGTAGAGACGCGGCTTGCCGCGTCTCCGCCAGACAGAAGTTCCTGAGACCCGACACCGGACACCTGAGACCTGTCCTACGTCCACTCTCCCGCTTTCACCAGTTTCTTGATCTTGCGCTTGATCAGATCCCGCTTGAGCGCGCTGATGTGCGAGATGTACAGCTTGCCGTTCAGGTGATCGGTCTCATGTACAAAGGCCCGCGCCAGCAGGTCCTCGCCGGTGTGCTCGTAAAACTTGCCGTTGATGTCCTGCGCGCGCACGGTAACTCTCTGCGGGCGCGTGACCTCTTCCCGAAACTCGGGAATGCTGAGGCAGCCTTCCGTGCCGCGCTGGCGGCCTTCTTTGTTGACGATCTCTGGATTGATCAGCACCAGTTTGGCCCGCGGGTCGTCCTTAAACGTCACATCGACGACCGCAATCCGTTTAGCGATGCCGATCTGCGGCGCGGCCAGTCCGACACCATGCGCCGCGTACATCGACTCGAACATGTCTTCGATCAGCTTCCGCAGCTCGTCGTCGAACTTCGTGATCGGCGCGGACGGCTTCTCCAGGACCGGGTCGCCGTATTTCACAATTGGATAGATCATCTTCTTGTTCAGTATCTCTTCAGTTGATCGAGGTATCCCGCAAAATTGCGCTTGGTCTCGCGGATCGAGTCGCCGCCAAATTTCTCCAGGGCGCAGCGAGCCAATGTGAGCGCAACCATGGCCTCGCTGGCGACTCCCGCCGCCGGCACCACGCAAACGTCCGACCGCTCATAGGCCGCCTTCACCGGTTCGCGGCTCGCGAAATCCACCGACTGCAGCGGACGCCGCAACGTGGAGATTGGCTTCAAATATCCGCGCACCCGGATCTCCTGCCCGTTGGAAACTCCGCCCTCCAGGCCCCCGGCATTATTTCGTGCGCGAGTAAAGCCGGCAAAGCCCGCCTCGCGCCGGTACCCGATTTCATCATGCACCGCCGAGCCCGGAGAGCTCGCCGCCTGAATCCCGCTTCCGATCTCCACGCCCTTCACCGCCTGCAACGACATGACGGCTGCTGCGAGCAATGCATCCAGCCGCTCGTCCCATTGCACGTAGCTGCCAAGTCCGGGTGGAACGTTGTGAGCGACAACCTCGAAGACTCCGCCCACGGAGTCGCCCGTCCGCAGCACCTTGTCCACTTCTTCTTTCATGCGCTGCTCTACTTCCGGATCGGCGCAACTCAGCAAAATCTCATCCTTGCGGGATAACTCCTGGATGCGTTCCCATGCGACCTCGCGCTCGCCCATGGAAACCGAGCCGACCGCGATCACGTGGCTCGAAACTTCCATGCCTAACTCCCGCAGCAAGAGTTTGGCCAGCGCGCCAATCGCCACCCGGGCCGCAGACTCCCGCGCCGAGGCTCGCTCCAGTACATAACGCGCTTCCGCGAAATCGTACTTCAGCGCTCCGGCAAGGTCGGCATGACCCGGGCGTGGCGACGCTACCCGCTTGTGCTTCTCCGGATCGCCTGGCTCAACCGGCAGCGACTCTTTCCAGTTCTGCCAATCACGATTCTGCAGCATGACGGCGATTGGCGATCCGATCGTCTTACCGTGGCGTACGCCCGAAAGAAAGTGGGCCGCATCGCGCTCGATCTTCATGCGTCCGCCGCGCCCGTATCCCTGCTGGCGACGCCAGAGCTCGCGGTCCACAAATTCCTGGTCCACGGCGAGGCCCGCGGGCAGGCCGGAAAGAAACGCAACCAGTGCCTCGCCGTGCGACTCCCCGGAAGTGAAATAGCGCAACATCGAAGAGGAATTGTAAATGAAAGCGGAAAAATTGAGCTTGTGCTCTTGATTTTGTCCCGAAAGCGCCTTCGCAGCAGGTAAAATGAAGCTTCGTCCTGGTAAAGGCTGTCGAAGCGCCACCCGCTCGGTTGAGCCCCTTCGTCCTCTCTGGCCGTGAGGAGTTGACTGTGTTTTCCACGAAACCCGATCAGGCAAGTCCAGCAATAGCCCCCCGCATCCGCTGCGTGATTGCCGACGATCATGCTCTGCTCCGCCAGGGGGTTCGCCGGCTGCTGGAGGATGACCCGGCTTTTGAGGTAGTTGCAGAAGCGGCCAACGCCAGCGACGCCCTGAAACTCGTCCTCGAGTTCCTTCCGGACCTGATTCTGCTCGATATCAGCATGCCGGGGATGTCGTCCTTCGAGGCGGGACGGTTGATTGCAGAGCGCTGCCCCGGCACGCGCGTCGTCTACCTCACCATGCACGAGGACGAAGAGTACGTGCTGCAAGCGTTGCGCTCGGGAGCCAGCGGATATCTCGTCAAAGACACGCAAGCGCCAGAGTTGCGTCAGGCACTGAAAGATGTTTACCGAGGGGAGCGGTCCTTAAGCCCGGAAGTTCTGAGCAAGCTGGAGGACGTCCGCTTGCGGGATTCGCAAGTGCGCCCGCGCCCGCGCAGCACCACATTGACCCCGCGCGAACGCGAGGTCATGAAGTTGCTCGCCGAAGGGCATACCGCCAGGCAGAGCGCCGGCCTGCTGGGGGTCAGTATCAAAACCGTCGAGGCCCACAAGTTCAACCTCATGCGCAAGCTCGACATCCACAACAAAGCGCAACTGGTGACCGCCGCAATTCAGAAGAAAATTGTCAGCGCGCCGGTCCCGATGTAGTTCAAGAACTCACCCTTTCATCGCGAGTGCGGCGAGAGTTGCCAGATCCGAAACTTCAAGATCCGGTCGACCTGACGCTGCCCGCACTGCGCCCACACCCGGCCGAGCCGAGCGCCGATTCACCCACACTGTCTGAATGCCGAGCAACTGTGCCGGGATCACATCGTGATAAACGCTCTGCCCGACATGCAACAGCTGGTCGGGTGGGATTCCCATGGTCTGCAGCGCAAGCCGGAAATTATTGGGCGAAGGCTTGTAGCTGCAGGCCCGCTGCGCCGTGATCACGCAGTCGAAAGGAACGCCTAGATGCTTCCGGGTCTGCGTGAACAGATCGTCGTCAATGTTCGAAATCACCACGAGTTTGTAGCGCTTTTCTAGTTGCTGCAGCGCCGGCACGGTGTCCGAAAATGGTAGCCAGGCCGGAACGGATTCGTGGAGAGAGCGAATTTCGCCCGGACTCGGGCGGAATCCCATCTGCTCCCCCAATTGTTGAATGACCGACTCCATCACTTTCCGATAGCTCTGGTACGGCCCACTCTCCGCTTCCGCCTCAAATTCTCCGTAGAGCTCAAGCAGCGCCGTATCGGACAGGCTGCGACCATGGCTTTTGATCAGGGCACGCAGCGTTGGGAGAATCCCTGCTTCCCAGTCAATCAGGGTGCCGTAGCAATCAAAACTGATCGCGGTGAAGTGGGAGAAGTCCATGAGGAAAGGTGAATGCGATCTGCACCAACCGAGGAAGAAATGCGGAGACGGGGCTAGCCGCGTCTCCACCAATGCGGACGAACCTACTTCAATTGCAGTGGCGCCTCAAGCTTGAAGCTCACCGCAGATTCCGCCGGAAGGATCACATCCTTATTGCCAGTGTATGCTGCCCCGGCCGCGCCGCCGCCGCCGCCCGCCAATGCTCCGATGGCAGCGCCCTTTCCGCCGCCCGCCAGGCCGCCAATGAGAGCTCCCACGGCCGCGCCACCGCCCGCGATCACTGCCGTCCGCTTGCCTTTCCCTTTTTCAATGCGGGTGACCGAGGACGTGGTGATCGCGTGGTCCGTGCCATTCACCGTGATTGTATCCAGCTTGATCTGCAGAACGGCGCCGCCCTTGAACTTGCCCAGCGCCTTGGCGTCGGTGACGGTGCCACGGGCCGTGGCTCCAGACGGAATCGCGGTTTTGCCGTCAACGTCGATCGGAGCGGCCAGCGTTGCCGTGAACGACTGGCCCGGGCTGCTGATCTTTGATCCCAGTGCTTCTCCCAGCCGCACCGTAATGGTGGTGCCGGCGGGGACCACAACCGGCTGTTCCGCTGCTGCCTTTTTCGACTCACTGGCCATATTCCCGCCAGCGTTCGAGGAGGCTGCGTTCTGATCGGCGCTGTTGGCGGCCGAGTCAGCCGCCGGCTTGCTGCTGCAAGCCACGATCGTCAGCAACAGGGAAACCACAAGTAAATAGAGCGAAACACGAGAACGCATGACGTTTCCTCCCAAGCGAAATTCGTGCGGATCAAAACTTTATCGAAAGCAAGCCGTATGTGCAAACGCGGCCGGGCAACGAAATCCTTGCCTGTTTCCTGACAGCCAACGGGAAGAATCACAAATACTCGTGCGCACTGAACAGAATGCATGCACCACCGTGGAAGCGCGGCCCTTCAGGGCCGCGTAAGCGACTCGAAATGATGGCGGGCTTCAGCCCTGGTGGTCGTCTTCCGTCGAAAGCTTCAGCCTTCTCGATTCCTAAGCCTTCTGCCCGGTGAACAAACCGGGAAACTCGGCGTCGGACGATGGCGACTCAGCCTCGGCTGCAGCCCCAGCGGAATCAGCAGCAGGTTCCTCCGGCAGTGCCGGCTCGGTGCGGAGGAACTTCTCCGAATTCAGCAAGGGGCGGCCCAGCGATGCGTTGTAGCTGGTCCACGGTCCTTCCGAACCCGCCTCGCGTTCGAAATGAGCACGCATCGCCTCCATCTTGGAGTCCAGATCGTCCAGGTAGTGCAGCATCAGCGCTTCGGGGAACATTGGCAGCTTGGGCGATCCGAACTCGTACTGCCCGTGATGGCTGATGATCATGTGCTCGATCAGGATCTTGAGATTTTCCGGGAACCCCGGCAGTTGCGCGAGCTTGGCTTGCAGCATCTCGAGTTCAATAATCATGTGGCCGAGCAACTGGCCTCGCGTCGAGTAGGAAAACGACCGGTTATACGTCAGCTCGTGAATCTTGCCGATGTCATGCAGGAACGCGCCCGTGAGCACTAAATCCCGGTTGACCTGCGGATAGTTGCGGCACATCAGGTCGCAGGAGCGGAACAGCGAAACCACGTGGTCGAGCAAGCCCCCGATGCAGGCGTGATGAAGAGTCTTGGCGGCGGGCGCGACGCGATAGCGGCCCGCGATTTCCGGGTCGGCCAGGAACAGCTCCACCAGTGCCTTCAGGTCGGGGTTTTGGAACGAGGCGACGAACCCGGCAAGCGCAGCCCATAGCTCGTCGATATCATTCCGGGTCTTCGGCAGGTAATCGGCGAAATCGACTTCCGCTTCCGGCATGCGGCGCAGCTTGTGAATCGTGAGCTGGAAACGGTTCTTATACTTGTTGATCAGTCCCTTGATCTTCAGGAAATCGTCCTGGTCAAAGGCGTCGATGAACTCCTCGACGTTGTCCCACATCTTGGCTTCGATCTGTCCGGTGCGATCGCCGAGCGTGAGTGCCAGGTAGGGCTCGCCGGTTTTCTTCGGCTTCACCTGCTTCGAGACCACCACGAAGCTGGAGGTGATGATCTTGTTTTCCTGCTGGGGACAATCGGAAATGAAAAACTCTTTCATGAGCCTCTGCGGACCACGTTCCAGACTGGAGGGAGAGCCCGGCGGGAATCGCCGGCTCCAGCGAGCACAGCCAAGATTCAACCAGCCAAGACTAAACTAAAACACCCCGAGCTTCTTCTTCTTTTTCAGGTTCTTTGCGGTGATGTCGCGGGCGGTGGTCTCAACCGGCTTGGTCTGTTTGGCGCTCGCGCCGCTGTCGAGATAGCCGGTCTTGATATCAATGAAAGCCTCTTCCCGCAGCTTCGTCAAATAAGCGCGCAAGGCAGGCTGGAGCTTCTGCATGTAGAGCGCATCCTGGATGCGCGGTTCGACTTCCTTGAGTGTCGGTACGCCCGCCATCTGGTGCTCGGTAACCTTCAACAGGACAAATCCCTGCTTGGTGCGAATTCCCTCGCTGACCTCGCCCTCTTTCATGGCGAACACCCGGTCTTCGAGTTCCTTGGAGAGCGTGCCGCGCTTGAAGTAGCTGAGATCGCCCCCGTCTTTTGCCGATGGCCCGTCGGAAAACTTCTTGGCCAGGTCTTCAAAGCTGGCGCCCTTGCGGATCTGGTCGAGCAAATCCTGCGCTTTGGCCTGGGCCGCAGCCAGTTGCGCATCGGAATCGGCTTGCGTTGGCGCCGGAACATTTGGGTCGGCGCCGGCCGCGGGCGGCTTTGGCACCTTCGGCGCGATCAGGATCTCGCTCAGCCGGATCTGCTCGGGCCGCTGCATCTCGGCCATGTGCTCTTCGTAGAACTTCTTTGTATCGTCTTTGTTAAGGGACAGGTGGGAACCCACTTCCTGCCCGATGACCCGTTGCGTAATGATCTGGTTGCGCAGATTCTGCTTGAACTCTTCGTAGGAGATGCCCTGGGTGGTGGCCGCCTTTTCCAGGTCTTCCATGCTCTCCAGATTCATCTGCTTGCGCATCTCGTCCAGGCGCTTCACCAGTTCGGTATCACCGGTAATCCCCAGGTCCTTGCCCTTTTGCAGTAGCAGTTGCTGGTCGATCAAGTCGCGCAGGACGTCGCGTTGCTTTTCGCCAAATACGCGGTCCGCATTGGCCGCGTCCTGCTGCTGGATATCCTGCTTCAGCTGATCGCGGCTGCGGGCGTACTCGGTTCTGGTAACGATCTCGTTATTGACGCGGGCGATAATCTCTTCGACCACCGTATCGGCCGAAACAACCGCGGGCAGCAGCAGGCTGCAAATAACCACCGGCAGCAAGGGGAACTTTATTCTCTTCATCGGAAGCTCGCTTGGACTCTGGGCACAACCCTGAAAGTGAATATCGATTTAGATTTATTCTACAGCCGCGAGGTTGGCTGCGGCTAATCCGGCTGCTGCGGAGACCGCAACTGAACACGAGACTCCGAGCGTTCGTCTAGCTGGCCCGCAGCAGGGTGAGGGCCGTGACATCGTTGTGCTTGGGCAGGGCGCACATGAAGCCCTGTACCTGTTCCAGGATGCCGCGAGACAGGTCAGTGGCCGAGTTGGCCCTGACGCCCATCACGTGCTTCACGCCGGCAAGCCCGAACTCCTCGTCCTGGCGCTGAGCTTCCACCACCCCACGCGAAACCACAGCCAGCGAGGACTCCGGTCCCAGGCCAACGATGCGGGCGTCGGTGGGCGCCAGCGAAAAAAGTCCCAGGGGCAGCCCGGTGGCGGGTAGTTCCTCGATGCTCGAGTGGTCCCGCAGAAGGCCGGGCGTGTGCCCAGCATTGACATAACAGACCGTGCCCAGTTCTTCGTTGTAGCAGCCCGCAAAGGCGGGACAGCTCCGCACCCCTCCGGCAGCGCGCATAATCTCGCGATTCAATCGCCTCGCCAGTTCGATCATGGCATCGGCTTCATTCAGTTCGTGGCTGGAAAAGAGCTCGGCTCCGCCGGCGCGGAAGCAGGACTGCGCGGCCGCTAGGATGGGGCGGCTGTCGTCCCGCTTGCCGGCAATGTCCAACAACCCGAACAGAAGGCGGTGGGGGCTGACGCGAACGAACTCATAGAAGTCTCCGCCGGCGCGTCCCGAAAAATAAGCGACCGCGAGTTCGGCCCCGTTAAGCCCCTCACTGGCCGTCTCTACAAGGTGGGGGACATCCTCGACCGCCGAGCCAAACCCGAGTTTGGAGAGCAAGCGCTTCATTGCGAGGGAAAATACCACAATCCCGGCGGGTCGGCAATCGAACACGAGTGGGGGTGATCGGTAGTGACGGCAGTCCCGTCGACTGCCTTGCGATCCAGCAAGTTGCACCGGTCCTCAATAGCTTGGAGAGAACGTCAAGTGTTCCACGTGGAACATTCAGCTAACAGGGAGGAGCGGTGCTATTCGCCGTATTTGTCTTTCAGGTAGCGGGCGAGGTCCTCGTGCAACTGGCTGTAGTCGGAGTGGATGGTGGCGCGCAAGGCGACCTCGGTGGAACTGCCCTGCGCCAGGTGTTCCAGGATGCGGGGGATTTCACTGATCCCGTAGTTATCGCGGATGTATTCGACGGCGGCCAGAGACTCAGCATAGGCGAGCACGGCTTGCGGCGTGGAAAAGCGCATGAAGCTGCCTTCCAGCAGGTTGTAAGGAATCTCGCGATCGGCGGCATAGGCCTGGGCGAGTTGGCGTCCATACGAGGCGGTCGATTTTCCCTCTTCGACTTGGGCGATGCCCTCATGCAACCAGGTCGGACAGCGATTGCCCGACATCTGGCTGACGAAGGAATGAGCCAGTTCATGTTTCAGGATGCGGGCGAGTTCCGGCGTCACGCTGCTCACTCCACTGATCGGGATGCGCAGCTTGCCATCGTTCAGCGCACCCGTCCAAGAGGGCGCCTGGGTGACGTCGAAGAATGCCTGCTCGGTATAGAGCGTGACGGCAACGGTGTTGTGCGGGGCATAACCCAGATCGCGAACCAGGTCGTTGTAGTCGTACTCGAGCGCGGCCAGCAGGTCTTTGCGAAAACTCTCGGAAGTTTGCTTGCCTTCAAAATGCAGGTTGAAATGACTGCTTTCATGTTGCGAGAAATCAGATTCAGCGGAAGTCTCGCGCTCCGCCCGAGCCAGGTACTGGCTGACGACGGCATCGGGGCGCAGTTTCAGCGACTTTTTCCAGGAGCGAATCGCGTCCGGCGTATGATCGCTGGCGAACTGGATGAACCCCAGCATGGCCTGCGCATCCGCCGAATCCGGAGCGGTTCGCGCGGCCCTCTCGGCATACGGCAGCGCCTCCGGGGCGTGGCCGGTATGCATCAGGCACGCCGCATAATAGATGAGCAAGGTGGAATTGTCCGGCTGGAAGCGGAGCGCTGTTTCGAAGTAGCGTTTGGCCAGGGGGAGATTTCCGTGCTCCGATTCGTGCTTGCCCGCCAGAAAGTATCCGGTGGCGGCCACGTCCGAGTTGCCTTGATCCAGGGCCCCCAGGCCATCGGTGTCCACCTTGCCGTCCCGAATAACCCTTGCAGTTACATCGGCTTCGTGGCTGAAGGTGGGCGCTGCCGGGGTGAAATCGGGGACATCGTGCGCGCCCTGCGAACCGGAACCGCCAAACTGAGGGGGCATACCACCCGCATCAATTTTTTCCACCAGCGATTTCGGGATGGCGTAGGTGTCTTCTCCCACGTCATACTCGACGCGGTCCTTGCTCTCGCGTACGTGCTCGGCCCAGAGCGTACGCCCGTTCTTGAGACGGATCGTATCGGCGGGCGCGGACCATACCATCGCCAAAAGAACTAGAATCGTGATGAGCCCGTCTCGCATTGGGCTTGATTCTAGCAACGGCAGAGAGGGCTTCGTAGGTGACCAAGGTGCTGTCCCAGTCGTGGCGAATGTTCCCGCTGGCACTTTGCCTGCTCTCCGGCGTTGCGAACGCTCAGGAAACTCCCGCGAAAGCTCAAATCGCCGAAGGTCAAATCAACGACTGCCCTCGCACCGCCGGGGTCCTGTACTCGCGCCTGCATTCCGTCGGCCTGGATGAGCAGCGGGTGTACCACGTCCGGGGTGCTTCGCTGGACCGCCCCAACCTCCATCTGGCCTTCGACGACGGAACGCTGGCGTTCACCGAAGACATCTGCGGCCGGGTGACGGGTGCGATGTTCGAAGGCGAAGGCGAGGTCCTGCTTCGGCCGCCGAACAGAGTGGAACGGGAATCGCTCGCGCTGTTCACCGGAATGGCCATCCTGGAGGAGCAGTTCAACTCGGGATACCTGCGATTCAATGACGACACCGTTTCTGCCCTGCAACCCTTTCTCTCGCCGGCCGAGGACAGAGCCGAGTTCGTGCAACGATGGAACGAGGCGAGCCGCGGGTTTGCGGAGACGGACGCTCTCCGCCTGCTTCTCGACTTCAGTCATTTCCTTCCCATCCCCGGTGGAATGGAACCCACCCGGGAATTTCCCCGCTTGCTCCATGCGCATCTGATGGGGAAAAAACTGGGCGGTTTTGAACTGTTCTCAGACGCGTCCATAGCGGAGCCATTGTGGGCTGGTCAGGTCCGGGTGACCGCAGGCCTCCCCTACTTCGATATTTGGACTTCATTCGTCCCCAACGCTGCGCCTGCCGCGAAGGGGCCGGAGTTGCTCGCCGGCGAAGCGGCAATTACAAGCTTTCGGATTCGGGCGGCGGTTCAGCCCCCGACCCTGCTCAGGGCCACTACGGAGATGAATGTGCACATCCGCCGAGGTGGCCAGAGGCTGCTGCCGTTCGAACTGTCCCGATATCTCAAGATTGACAGCATCGAGCAGGAAGGCAAACCGGTGGAGTTCCTCCAGAATCAGGCTTTGGATGGAACGCAGTTGCGGCGCAAAGGGAACGATCTGGTGGCGTTGATTTTTCCCGCCCCGCTCCGGGGAGGCGACGAACTGAATCTTCGCTTCCGCTACGAAGGCGAGGTGCTCTCGGAGGCGGGCCAGGGTTTGTTATATGTAGGCGAACGCGGCACCTGGTATCCCAGTTTCGGATTGAGTCCCGCCCAATTCGATCTTGAATTTGAGTTCCCGGCCAATTGGACATTGGTGGCTACGGGGAAATCCGTCCCGCCGGACCCAGGCCGTGAAAACGCCTCTCCTGGGTCGCAGGTGGCACGCTGGATTTCTGAGAGGCCCATCGCGGTGGCTGGTTTCAATCTCGGCAAGTACACGCGCGCTGAGGCACAGTCGGGCAACATATTGGTGGAGGCGTATGGTACAAGCGGCGTCGAGCGCTCCTTTCCCAGGGCGCCCTCCGCCGCCATGGACCCGCCGCAGGCGTTCCCACGGCCGCTTGCCCCCGTGCCCATGGTGGTGATGCCGACTCCCCCGTCGCCAGCTCGCAATGTGCAGGCGGTGGCCGACCGGGCGGCAAACGCAATCGATAGTTTTTCGCAGTGGTTCGGTCCGTATCCGTATGGGTCTTTGTCCCTGACCCAAATGCCGGGCGAGATGAGCCAGGGTTGGCCCGGGCTGGTCTTTCTTTCCAGCTACGCCTTTCTTAGCCCGCGCGAGCAGGCCGACCTGCATCTGGACCCGGTCAACGCCCTGCTCAACGGCCAGGTGCTGGTCCACGAAACCGCACACCAATGGTGGGGCGACCTGGTCCTATGGAAGAGCTACCGGGACCAGTGGATTGTGGAGGGCCTGGCCAACTACTCCGCGCTGCTGGTCCTGGAGCAGCGCGATCCTGCGCAATTCCGCCAGGCGATGGAACGCTACCGCAGCGACCTGGCCAGCAAGAACAAGAACGGAGAACCGATGCGCACCGCCGGGCCCGTGACGCTGGGGCAGCGCCTGGTTTCGTCGCATTTTCCCGAAGGGTACGAGGCCATCAGCTACGAGCGGGGCACGTGGTTGTTCCACATGCTGCGCTGCATGCTGCGCGATGCCGAAGCTGCGGCCCATTCCCGGAATGGGCGTACCGATCCGGAAGAGCCATTCTTCCGCGCCCTGCGAAGACTGCGCGACCGCTATGCCGGGAAGAGCGTGAGCACGAAGGAACTGGTCCAGGTCTTCGAAGAAGATCTGCCGCGTTCTCTATGGTATGAAAAACGGCGTTCGCTCGATTGGTTCTACGAGGGCTGGATCAATGGCACCGCCATGCCCCGCCTGGAAGCGCGCGACGTGAAGATCGTGCCCAGAGAAAAAGATGTGCTGGTTTCCGCCACGATCATACAAAAGGACGCGCCCAACGACCTGGTCACCTCCGTTCCCGTGTATGCCGAGACCCGTTCCAATTCCCAGGTGCTCATCGGCGTCGTTCTGGCGGATGGAGCCGAGACACCATTCCACATGAGCGCTCCGGCAGGCACGCGCAAGATTCTGCTGGATCCGAAGCAGACCGTTCTGACCACCCTGAAATAAAACCGCAACGCTACAGACCTTCGTGCCTGCGCCCGCAGGTGTGGTGTCCCAAGGGCGGACGCCCGATTGCTGGTTACCTTGGTGTTCGGCGACTTCAAGGTGAGTTTCCATGGCCCCCAAATCTTTTCCGCGCACTCGCGTGCGGCGAACGCAACCCACCATTCTGTTGGTGGAAGATGAGCCGTTCGTGCTGGATGCCACATGTCGTATTTTGCAGAGCGCTGGTTTTTTTGTATTGCCGGCCGTCGACGCCCAGGAGGCGATGCAGGCCTACGACGGGAGCGCGCCCGAGATTGACCTGGTGATGACCGACCTGGGCCTGCCCGGCCGATCCGGACTGCAATTAGCGCAAGATCTGCGCCGGTGTTCGCCATCGCTTGCCATCCTGATGACTTCCGGATACGCGGAAGCAGGATGCGATATCGATTCGCTCGATGCGCACACCTACTATCTGGCAAAGCCGTATTGTCGTGGAACGCTGATCGAGAAGATCGCCCAGATCCTCGCCGCCGTTCCCATGCAGCGTGCCGCGGCACAGAATGGATAGGGGGGCTGCGTAAAACTCAACTTGGCGCGCAAAGGCGACCACTGGGCCTAAAGGCCGAGCCAGGGGAGCCGCTCTTCCGCGGCGATGCCTGCATTCGTGAGTCTTGGGCAGCCGGCTCGTCACGGTGATTGCTTTCGTGAATCTGCCCGCTGCCTGCTTGTGAAGATGGCTGTGCGCACAGGCGAGACGCCCGTTGCTCCATCCCGATCCAGCCTCACTTACGCCGGTACACCAGGCTTACTAGCCGCCGTACCTCTTCAAGATAGGCTTCCATTTCGAAGGTGAAGCGTTCCCAATCGAGTTTCTGCAGGTCGGGGCACGCAGCCAGCAGGACGCGGAAGGCAGTTTCATGGGTGATGTCCACCTCGCGGTCTTCGGTGTATCCGTATCCGATTCCACTCATCCGGCAAAGCAGATCTGCCAGGCTCACCAGTGCCACCAGTGCCTGGTGTTCGGTGGCCCGCTCCGGGTCGTGATGCCAGGCGATCACTTGCGTGAGGTCGGAAGGCATATGCCATTTTTCCGCGAGGACTCTGCCCACTTCGGGGTGCGCAATTCCCAGAACTGCTGTCTCGGCCTCCGCCAGTGGGACATGCGAACTGGAAGCTTGGGCATAGGCCAGGGCAAACTCCTTCGGGGCGACCCAGAAACACATCACCACCCCGAAATCGTGCAAGAGTCCGCCCAGGTAGGCCTTGTCGGGATCGTCATAGCCAATCTCGCGGGCAAAATGGCGGCAGGCCAGGGCCACTCCGAGCGAGTGCTCCCAGAACACGGTCGGATCGATTGGACAATTTTTCGGGGTGAGGTTGATCAGGCTGCAGGCGGTGGTGATCTCACGCATGCGCCGCATGCCCAGGCTGACCACCGCGCCACGTACGGACTCCACTGCTTGCCAGCGGCCGAACAAAGGAGAGTTGGCAAGTTGCAGACACTGCGCTGCCAGGGATTCATCCTGCTCGATCAGGCGCGCCACTTCATTAACCTGGAGGGAGTCGAGGGGTTGCTGCAAATAGCTGAGCAAAGGAGCAATCACGACGGGCAGGCTGGGCAGATGGTCAACCCTATCGAGCTGTTTGAGCAGTTGTTCGCGCGGCGTGGTCACCATGTTCACCTCTCCGCAACCTCAGGTTGCGACTTCAGGTAGCCGGTCGCTGACGGGAAGTGAACCAGCTTGAATTGGTCGTTCACTCCGTAAAGAGACTCGGAGTGGCCCAGAAACAGATATCCATTGGGCTGAAGGTCGCTGAAGAAGTGCTGGATCACCCGCTTCTTCGAATTCACATCGAAATAGATCAGCACGTTGGCACAGAAGATCAGGTCCATGCCCTTCATGAACAGCATTTTGGTGTCTTCCAGAAGGTTGAGCCGGGAGACGGTGACCAGGCTTTTTACGCTGTCGTTGACCTGCAACTTGTCTCCCACCGGCGCAAAGTATTTCTGGCGCTGGATGGGGGTGAGGTTGCGCGTGCTGTAGTCGCCGTAAATGCCGGCCTTGGCGTGTTCCACGGAGCGCTCGTTCAGGTCGGTGGCCTGGATGCTGAAAGTCCACCCCTTGAACAGGCTAGCGCTTGCTTCCAGCAGCATGATGGCCAGGGTGTACGGCTCCTCGCCGGTGGAGCAGCCCGCGCTCCAAATGCGCAGTTTCTTGATGGGAATGCTGGAGCGCGCGGCGATGATGCGCGGCCAAGCGACGGACTTGAGCGCATCCAGTTGCGGCTGGTTCCGAAAAAACAGGTCTCTCCGACGGTCACTTCGTTCAGGAGCTTGATCATTTCTTCACGCGCCGCGGAAGGCTGGTTCAGCCGATCGAGATACTCCCGAAGGGTTCCGAGCTTCAACTCGTGCATGCGGCGGCCGCAGCGGTCTTCGAGGAATTTCAGTTTGTTGTCAGGCTGGAAAATCCCTGCCGCCTTATAGACAAGATCGCGGATCCGGAACAGATATGGATCCGGCGGGCCAGAAGACACGGTGGCTGCCGTTGTCGGGCTCGCACTCATGCAAACACTCCTTCGCCCATGCCGGCGCTCCGGCAAGCGGCCCGGATTCCACGGGAACAAAGCATCAGCCACCCCCTGCCGCCTACTGTTGGTCGGGGTTTTCCCCGTTGGAGCGCTACCGTCCAGAGTTACGTCCAGCCCAGTGATGACGATTGATCTTCTGGCGTTCAGCCGTGCCGGACACTTCTGATCCCCCGAAGTTTCATTCGTACTGGGGATTCATCGGCTGCGGCAAGCGCGCACTTTATCGGGCAGCGCCCCAACAGCCATGTTCTTGCGTGGAGTTCGAAAATTGATCTTGTCGTGGCGGCATTTCCTTGCAAGCCAACCGCATTCCCCCTATCCTCTTCTCTCCTATGGACCACGGCCCTGAAATCTTATTGCTGGAGATGTTTGCCATCTTTCTGGCAGCTAAGGTGGTCGGCGAGTTGTTTGAGCGCTTGCAGATGCCTGCTGTCCTGGGAGAAATTCTGGCGGGCGTGGTGCTTGGGCCTTATGCGCTGGGCTGGATCCACCCCACCGTCACCATCAATTCGATGGCGGAGATCGGCGCAATATTTGTTCTTTTTAATGCTGGACTGGAGACCAGTCCCGGGGACCTGATTCGGGTCGGACGAACGGCGCTGCTGGTGGCGCTGGCGGGAATCGTGTTTCCCTTTGTGCTCGGATTTGGCTACATGAAGCTGATCGGCGACGTCACCACCGAGGCGGTCTTTGTGGGAGCCGCGATGGTGGCGACCAGCGTCGGAATCACGGCGCGGGTTCTGGGGGACCTGAATGTTCTCTCCTCACAACTCGCCAAGGTCATTCTGGGCGCGGCCGTCTTCGACGACATCCTGGGAATGGTGATTCTGGCCGTCGTGGCAGGACTGGCGAGCGCGGGCGGCGTGAACTGGCTGCGAATGGGCGTCCTGCTGGGTGAGGCGGTGGCCTTTGCGTTGTTCATGATTTTGGTGGCGCCGCGGATTTTACGACGGATGCACACCGGCGTAGACCGCCTTTCCACCCGAAACGCGCCCTTGATTGTGGCGCTGGCGATCTGCCTGTTGTTCTCGTGGCTGGCACTCAAGATTGGGATGGCGGCGATCATTGGCGCATTCTTTGCCGGCCTGATGTTTGCCGACTTTGCTCCGCGCTGGGACCTGCTTCCCAAGGCGCATGCCATTAACGAATTTCTGGCGCCCTTCTTCTTCTTTTCCATCGGCGCACGGCTCAATGTCGGACTGTTCACCGGCAACGTGCTGAAGACGGCGATCGTGATTTCCATACTGGCGATCCTCTCCAAAGTCGTGGGTTGCGGCCTGCCGATGGCCGGCAAGGGGTGGCATTCGGTGCTGGCAGTTGGCGTGGGCATGATGCCGCGGGGCGAAGTGGCGCTGATCGTCGCGCTGGCCGGACTGAATGCGCAGATTGTCACGCAGGCCACGTTTGCCATCGTCGTATTCATGACCGCGGTCACGACGATTTTGGCCCCGTTATTCCTCCGGTACTTGTTCCGTCCGGAACGAAAGAATGCCGCGCTGGCATCTTGAACGGTTGCGTCTTCGGGGGAACCCCGGCTCGGCGCATTTATAATTCGCCTTCCGAGAAGAACGCATAGAGGAGAACTCATGAAATTCGAGGGACGAGTTGCGCTGGTGACGGGAGCATCGCAGGGGATTGGACTGGCCTGCGCGGTGTCCCTGGCGCGGCAGGGCGCGGCCGTGGCGCTGGCGGCGCGCAATCAGCAGAAGTTGGATGAACTGGCGCAGCAGATCTCAACCGCCGGGGGCAAGGCGGCGACTTTTGTGATCGACGTGGCGGAAGAAGAGCAGATCAAGTCCGGCATCAAGGCGGCACTCGCCCACTTCGGCAAGATCGACATTCTCGTGAACAACGCCGGCATCACGCGCGACCAGTTAGTGATGCGCATGAAGCGCGCCGACTGGGACGCCGTCCTCAGTACCAACCTGACTTCCGCCTATCTGACGATCCAGCAGGTGATCGGCTCGATGCTGAGGCAGCGCTGGGGGCGGATCATCAACGTCTCCAGCATCTTCGGACAGACCGGGAAGGCCGGCCAGGCAAACTACGCCGCTTCGAAAGCGGGCCTGATCGGGCTGACGATGGCAATGGCGCGGGAAGTCGCGTCGCGCAATATCACCGTCAACGCGGTGGCTCCTGGCTTTATCGAAACCAGCATGACGGCTGCGCTGAGCGAGGAGTTCAAGCAGAACGCGGTGAAGATGATCCCGCTGGGGAGGGTCGGAACGCCCGAGGACGTGGCGAATGCTGTTTCATTCCTCGCTTCCGACGAAGCTTCCTACATTACCGGGCATGTGCTGAATGTGAACGGTGGGATGCTGATGGGGTAGTGGGGACGGAAACCACCAAAGTTTTCTCATGAGTGGCCTAGGGGTAGGTGGTGAACCACTGATTACGACAGGAGTCACTTCCGAATAGCCCGTCAAGCGTTCCAAATGGTTGCCTTTCAACCGCGACCAGGCCTGTCGGTTTCTCGACTAACCAGGATTTGGCCGTTCGCCGGTCGCTACCGCTGAAATCTGCACTAAATACCTTAAAATCAACTGTTTGTGCCAACGGTCAAGAGAGGCCGTTGGCCTACTCGAATGGGCGGCGAGAATGGTCGGCCAAAGAACACAAGAAAGAGCTTGCATCTGAGTTAGTGTTGTAGTTAACTATAACACTGTGGTTAATTGAGTTGATCGCTCTCGCACGCGAGTACGCGAGGGAAGATCCGGACCCGAAAGTAAAGTCTTAGGAGAATGAGCATGAAATCCCACCGCTTTATGCTGTCCGTTGTTCTAGTATCGCTGTCCGCGCTGGCGTTTGCGCAGTCTGACCCACACCAAGCCTCCGCGGCTCCTGCGCCGCCGTCCGAGGCGCAGAAGTCGTTCACAACCATGAAGAGCCTGGCGGGAGAATGGGAAGGCCCCGTCACCGTGCCGGAGATGCCGCAGATGTCAAACGGCAAGCCGCTCCACGTCTCGATGCGCGTGACCTCGAGGGGAAACGTCCTCGTGCACGAGCTTCAGGAAGCAGGAACACCCTTGGATGCGACCAAGTACGACCATCCGGTCACGATGCTTTACGTGGACGGAGACCAGTTCACCCTGGTCCATTATTGCGACGCGGGGAACCGGCCGCGCATGACCGGCAAGATGTCGCCCGATGGTAAGACGGTCGAGTTCGAGTTCAAGGACATCAGCGGGAGCATGGAGTACCACATGCACCATTCGATGTTCACTATTATCGACGCCAACCATCACACCGAGGATTGGACGTTCATGATGAAGGACAAGCCGATCCACGCGCACTTCGACCTGCACCGGGCCAACTGAGGCGCGCGATATCTCTGCTAAGGTTTACGTGGAAAACCGATGGATCGTGAGTGGAACGACAGTCAGCCGATTTACCGCCAGCTTCGCGACCGCGTCGTTGCGATGATCCTCGACGGCGTGCTCAAGGAAGGCGATCCGCTGCCCTCCGTGCGCAACGTCGCGGCCGAATATCGGGTCAATCCGCTCACGGTTCTGAAGGGCTATCAGCAACTGGTGGACGAGGAACTGGTCGAGAAGAGGCGGGGTCTCGGCATGTTCGTCAAAGATGGCGCGCGCAGTCTGCTGCTGCGTGGCGAACGCGAGAAATTTCTTGCCGAAGAGTGGCCGCGGGTTTGCGAAACCATTCAGCGGCTCGGCCTGCAAACGGAAGAACTGCTGGAGAATGGACCCAAGGGCCGGTCGCCATCGAAGGCAGAAAAGAAGGAGCGCTAAATCCATGGCATGCATAGAAGCACGCGGCCTCCGCAAGGCGTTCGGCACGACGATCGCGCTCGACGGCGTCGATCTGCGGGTCGAGGAGGGCCGCATTCTCGGACTTATCGGGCCCAACGGCGCCGGCAAGACAACCGCGCTCAACGCGATGCTTGGTCTTACCCCGTATCAGGGAGAACTGAAAGTGCTCGGACGCGATCCCTGGACCGAGCGCGATCAGCTCATGCGGGATGTCTGCTTTATTGCCGATATTGCCGTTCTGCCGCGCTGGGTGCGGGTTTCGCAGGTGCTCGACTACGTCGCCGGCATCCACCCGCGATTCGATCGCGCGAAGGCGGAAGGCTTTCTCGCCAAGACTACCATCCGGCGTGCCAGCAGGGTCAGGGAATTGTCGAAGGGCATGGTGACGCAACTGCATCTTGCTCTGGTCATGGCCATTGACGCGAAATTGCTGATCCTGGACGAGCCGACGCTTGGCCTGGACATCCTGTATCGCAAGCAGTTCTACGATTCGCTGCTGAACGACTACTTCGATCGCAGCCGTACCATCGTGGTGACGACCCATCAGGTGGAAGAGATCCAGAACGTTCTCACCGACGTCATGTTTATCAACCGCGGCCGAATCGTGTTCGGGTGCAGCATGGAAGAGTTCGAATCGCGCTATCTGGAAGTGACAGTGCACCCGGAGCAGGTCGCCGCGGCCCGGGCGCTCAAGCCTATGCACGAACGTCAGGCGCTCGGTCGCAGCATCCTGTTATTCGATCGCGTCAATCGTCAGCAGCTCGCAACGCTTGGCGACGTGCGTACGCCCAGCATCGCCGACTTGTTCGTCGCAGTGTTGGGAGACAAGCCGGATAATCAGGCCGGCCCGCTACAAGGAGCGGCTCGATGAATACTCAATCAAACGCTATACCCGAGTCTTTTTCGGAATCGCGCGCAGTCGCGCCCGTCGTCATCTCGGAGGCTCAGCGCCTGTACTGGCTTGTGCGCCGAGAGTTGTGGGAGAACCGATCCATCTATATCGCGCCCCTTGCCGTCGCTGGCCTGATTCTGTTCGGCTTCCTGATCAGCGTGTTTCATCTGCCGGGCAAGATGCGTGCGGCATTGGCACTCTCCCCGATGCAGCAGCACGATTTGATCGAGCAGCCCTACACCTTCGCCGCGCTTTTCATCATGGGGATCTCTTTTATCGTCGCGGTTTTCTACTGTCTGGACGCGCTACACGGCGAACGTCGCGATCGCAGCATCCTGTTCTGGAAATCGCTGCCGGTTTCCGATCTCACGACCGTGCTTTCGAAGGCGAGCATCCCGATCGTGGTGATCCCGTTGCTCTCTTTCGCGATCACTGTTGCCACACAGTGGGTCATGCTGATGGTCAGCTCCGTCGTGCTACTGGCGAGCGGTCTGAATGTCGCGATGTTATGGAGACAGGTGTCGTTGTTTCAGATGTCGTTGATGTTGCTCTACCACCTTCTGGCACTTCATGGATTCTGGTATGCGCCCATCTATGGCTGGCTGCTGCTGGTCTCAGCCTGGGTGCGACGCGCGGTTTTCCTATGGGCTATCCTGCCACTGGTCGCGATCGGCGTGTTCGAGAAGATAGCCTTCAATACGACGCATTTCGCCGCTATGCTGAGCTACCGCTTCATGGGCGGCGGGGAATCGGCCGCCTCCAGTACTCCGGGTCACGCCTCGATAGCTTCCATGACACATCCCGCCCCGGGTGACTTCCTGACCAGTCCGGGTTTGTGGATTGGGCTTGTGTTCGCCGCGCTATGCCTCGCCGGAGCGGTTCGGCTGCGCCGCTACCGTGGACCGATCTGAGTCGCATCCACCTTGATTCCAAATCCTCGCACGAGGAGAAACGACCGTGACCACCGTAGGAATTACAGAACGGGTTGCAGGAGCGTCGCCGCGTTTCAAGGCCAGGATCGCCGGTGTCTTCTATTTGCCAGGCCAGGGGGGAGAGGGGTATACCCCACCGTACTAACTGGTTAGCGTACAGGGAGTAAATGAGCTATCTAGCGCGCGTCCCGGACGACCAGCACCATTCCCGGCCGCAGCGACGCGGTATTGCGGTTGTCGCGCTGGAGAGCGGATACGGTGGTGTTGTAGGAACTAGCGATTGAATAGAGGGTCTCGCCGCTCTTGACCTTGTGATGGACAACGCCGGCTTTCGACGCGCTGGGCTGACTCGAAACGGCGTGACCCGCAGCGCGTTTGCGCGACTTGCTTGATCCGGTTGCGACCACCTGCGCACCCGGAGTTCCCGGACTCACGGGCAGGTGAAGGTACAGAACCTTCCGTCCGGCAACGCTGCTGCCCTTGAGGTGATTCCAAACGCGCACCATATTTGCCGGGACGCCGAAGTTCTCGGCTACCCGATCAACCGTGTCTCCCTTGTGCACTTTGTAGCGCGTGATCCGGCGCGCATAGGTTGCAGTTTCGTTGTACTTGCCCGGGGCGATCGGGATGATGAGCTTCGATTCCGACTCCAGAGGCTGGTCGTCCAGGTTGTTCGCTTCGGCAATGGCCTTGGCGGTGGTGTGATAGGTCTTGGCAATTGAGGCCAGCGAATCACTCGGCTGGACCTTGTGATAGCGCCACGACACACGCTTGTCCGAGGGAATGGCCGCGACGGCGGTCGTGAACTTCTCTTTGGTGCCGGCCGGGAGGCGCAGATCGAAATCGCGGTCTTTCGGAGTCGTCATGCGGAGCAGGCTGGGATTCAGCTCCTGCAAGTCGGCGGCGGAGGCGTCCACGCATTCGGCGACCAGGCGCAGATCGATTGGGTAGTCAATCCTGATCGTGTCGTAGGTAAGCGGCTTCTCGCGGTCCACGTCCTCCAGACCATATTGCTCGGGATTCTTGGCCATGATGGTGACGGCCAGAATGATGGGAACGTAGTTGCGGGTTTCCTTGGGCAGAACGTTACGACGGTAAAGTTCCCAGAAGTCGGCGTATCCGGTGCGCTTGACCGCGCTCTGCACGGTACCGGGGCCGGAGTTGTAGGCGGCCATCGCCAGGTACCAGTCGCCGAACTGCGCGTAGAGATCCTTCAGGTGGCGAGCGGCGGCGCGGGTCGCTTTTTCGGGATCCTGGCGGTCGTCCACCCACCAGCTGCGCTCGAGTCCATAGCCTTTGGCCCGGCTGCCCATGAACTGCCACATGCCGCGTGCGCCGGCGCGGGAGACGGCCAGCGGATGAAAACCGGATTCGGCTTGCGCCAGGTAGATCAGATCCTGGGGTACGCCTTCTTCCTTCAGAACGCGGCGAATCATGTCTTCGTATTTACCGGAGCGAACCAGGGCGCGCTCGAGGGTGCCACGGCCACGCTTGGAATAGAAATTGATAAATCCGGCAACCTGGTCGGTCATCACGAGCGGCAGGTCGGAGGCGGTGGACTTGATTTCGGCCTCGGCCTTGGCCTTAACGCTGGCGTCAACCGCAGGGGTGAGTTCGTTGGCTTCGTCGATTGGCGCTGGTTCGGATTTCTGCTCGGTGAAGCCGTCGCCCTGCTGAAGGGCAAGAAGTTCCAGGCCATTGACGCCATCGAGAATGCGGTCCAGTTCTTTTTCCAGGCGATCGTCGGAGCGGAGGTCGAGCCCGCTGCCCAGCAGTTGGTTGAAGGCGGAATCGAAATTCTGCTTGGCGGCTTCCAGGTGTCCGGCGCGGTAGTTCTCCTGCCCGGCCTGATATTCCTTTTCGACGCGCGCGATCAGTTCTCCAACCGGATCGGCTTGCAGGGCCTGCGGAACCTGGCGCGGGGCTTGCGGTTCCTGCGCGCTCGCCGATTGCTTCTGCTGGAAGGCACTCGCCGGGCTGCTGACTGTCGTCAGCGCCGGGGCCTCTGCCCGGGCTTGGGGCATGAAGGTCTGCTTCTGAGCACTTTGGCAGGCAAGGGTCGTCGCCAACAGGGCGCCAATGGCTATTGCCGGAAGCCTATGTGAAAGAAGTCTCATAGTTTCAATAACTTCGCAAATCGCCGTGGTATTCAGTTGTCCTTGAAGGTGAGATGGTACTATCCCTGATTTCGTTGGGTCAATTCCACGTTAGGACCCAAAAATCGGTTACTTCGGGAACCAGCGGCGGATATTACCCTAGCGGGGTGCGGGGTGGCAAGGAAGGCGGGAACCTGTCGTTGGTCGCTGGTCGTGAGTCGTTCGGAAGCCGGCACGCTCCATCATGCTCGCAAGCGGCCAACGACTGGCGACCAACGACCTTCGTAGACGAGAATATAGTGGACCTCTATGAAAGCGATCCAGGTAAAGCAGCCCGGCGGGCCGGAAGCGATGGAACTGGTGGACTTGCCGGTTCCTCAACCGAAACCGAACGAAGCCGTCGTGAAGATCCACGCTTCGGGCGTGAATTTTATTGACGTTTATAACCGCGAGGGACGCTACAAGGTGCCGCTGCCGTTTGTGCTGGGACAGGAGGCGGCCGGAGTGGTTTCAGCGGTCGGCTCCGAGGTGCGCGAGGTTGCGGTCGGAGACCGCGTCGCTTACACCATGGCCCTCGGAAGCTACGCCGAGTACGCCGCCGTTCCCGCCGATCGTCTGGTCAGAGTTCCCCCTGGCGTTGGGGACCGCGAGGCTGCTGCCACCATGCTTCAGGGGATGACAGCGCACTACCTTTGCCACGACACGTATCCGCTGAAGAAGGGCGAGACGGCGCTGATTCATGCTGCGGCTGGCGGCGTTGGGCTATTGCTCGTGCAGATGGCGCACAACATCGGGGCGCGGATTATCGCCACGGTTTCTACCGAGGAGAAGGCCAAGCTTGCCCGTGAAGCCGGAGCGGACGAGATCATTCTTTATACGCAGTCCGATTTTGAGGCGGAAACCAAGCGGCTGACGGGCGGCAAAGGCGTGGATGTGGTGTATGACTCGGTGGGCAAGACAACGTTTGAAAAGGGCCTGAACGTGCTGCGTCCACGGGGCATGATGGCGCTGTATGGCGGATCGAGCGGAGCCGTGCCGCCGTTTGATCCGATCGTGCTCACGCAGAAGGGATCGTTGTACCTGACGCGGCCGTCGCTCGGAGCGTACATCATGACGGGGCAGGAACTGGAGCAGAGGGCGGGTGCGGTCTTCGCGATGATTCGTGAAGGGAAGCTCAAGCTGCGGATCGAGCGTGTCTATCCGCTCGCGCAGGCGCAACAAGCGCACCGGGATCTAGAGGGACGGAAAACGACGGGGAAACTGCTTCTGCTGACGTAGAGTGTGCCGTCCCTGACGGGACTCGGATTTGTATCCGCATTGCCCGGCACTTACGCGCCGGGCTTTCCTATTGCGCCGCTGCCCGGCTGGACCATGGTGCCGCCTACACAAACTCCCCGCCGCACCACTGCGTAATGATGTAAGCCAGCGACTTGGTGGAGGCAAAGACTTCTCCCAGATCCACGTATTCATTCACGGTGTGGGCATTGAGTACGTTGCCCGGTCCATAGAGCACGGCTGGCACCTGCGCGTGGTTGGTGAACAGGCGGAGATCCGATCCGTAGGTCACGCCCTGCATTACGGCAGACTTGTTAAACACAACCGCGTGCCAATCGCGGACGGATCGCACGATCGGGTCGCTCAGTGCTGTCTGCCCGGATTCGAACTGGCCTTCAAACCATTCCAGTTTCGGGGGATGATCTTTCAGCCAGTGGTCAACGTCGGCAGCTCGGGACAGGGCAACCATCATCGCCCGGCGCGCCGAGTCCAGTGATTCTCCTGGGAGAACTCCGAAGCGGCCTTCGACCACCAGTTCGTCGGGGACGGTCGAAGGCCAGTCTCCGGCGCGGATGGTCCCGAAGTTGATGGGTGCGATGTTGGTGGCCTCTTCGTAAAGCGCGTTCTTGTACTCGAGATGCCGCCGGTGCTCGGTCTCCTGCACGGCCAGCATCACAAGATAAAACTTTTCGATCGCGCTCACGCCGTGTGGTTTCATGCATGCGTGGATGGCGTGTCCGGAGATCCTGATGCGGAAAGTCAACGCGCCCGATTGCACCGGGCAAACGTGCAGCCGGGTGGGCTCGGTGATGATGGCGGCGTCGGCCTTGAAACCATTGACGATGGTGGTGAGCGTGCCGACTCCGCCGCTTTCTTCGCCAATCACGCTTTCCAGGAGCACATCGGCCGCCGGACGGAATCCCAGGGACTGCAGAACCCGCACCGCATAAAGGCTGGCCGCGAGTCCGGCCTTCATATCGCAGGAGCCGCGACCGTAGAGCTTGCCTTCCTTGACCTCGCCGCTCCAGGGCGAGCGCGACCACAGCGCTTCGTTGCCCGTGGGCACGACGTCCATGTGGCCGTTGAGGATGAGCGAGCGGGGAGGATGTTTTTTCTTGTCCTTCTTGCCGCTTCCCGGCCAGCGCGCGACTACGTTGAGACGGTCGTGGAAGGGGACGCCGTCGTCGCAGAACGCGGGATGTGATTCCAGTTCTTCCTTGCGGGATGGGATGATTTGGGTATCGAGGCCGAGGCCTCGCAGTTGGTCGGCGTAAAACTGCTGCGCCTCCTGCTCCTGCCCGGAGAGACTCGGGAATTGAACAAGGCGGGACAGGAAGGCCACCAGTTCATCCCGAAGGGAATCGACTTTCTCGGAGATTTTCTGAACGGTCGCGTCCATGGGCTGCCGTCGCCCCTTACTTGGGCGTACGGGTATAGTTTCGCAGGTATTCGGGGAATTCGCGCTGGCAGCGCTCGTCCCGAATGGGAGCGCCCACTCGTGTATCGAGCGGAATTACCCCCGCCCAGGTTGGGAATGAGTAGTCCGGTTCATCATCAATGGGCGGCCCCACGCGCACTTTGGCCGAAAATTCGTCAATCGGAATGCGAAGCACCGACGTCGCCTTCAGCTCTTTTTCGTTGGGCTGGCGCGAGTCGTCCCAGCGCTGCGGCAGGATGTGCTCGGACAAGGCCCGGAGCGCGGCGATCTTTTCCACGGGATCGTCGATCAGGGTGGCCGTGCCCAAAATCACCACGGAGCGGTAGTTCATCGAGTGATTGAAGATTGAACGCGCGAGCACTAACCCGTCGAGCAATGTCACCGTGACGCAGACCGGGATGCCCTTGTCGAGATTGCGCAGCATGCGGCTGGCGGCCGAGCCGTGGATGTAGAGGACGTTGCCGTTGCGGCCGTAGGAAGTCGGGATCACAAAGGGCTGGCCGTCCACGACAAAGCCGGCGTGGCAGAGAAAGGCTTCGTCGAGGATACGGTTGACGGCGTCGCGGTCGTAAACCGCGCGGTCGGGTTCGCGCACGACGCGGGTACGGGGAGTGGGGTTGGTGGACATGGATCTGAGTTCCTAGGCAGACGCCAAGAATGGGTGACGGGGAAGTTTAGCAGGTGACAGGTTAGAGAGGGATTCCAGTTGGCGGGCATTCCCTCCGCCTTCCGAGGCTGCGCCAAGCGTTCGTGCTTGTAGACTCAGTACGGGAGAAATCGAGCAAATGGAATATCTGGTTGGCTTGATACTGTCCTTGGCGGTTGTTGGCTTCGCCACCATTGTCGGCTTTGACCGCGAGCGTGTTTTTTATCCGACGGTGCTGATCGTGATCGCCACATATTATGTGCTGTTTGCTGTGATGGGCGCTTCTGGGCGGATACTCGCAATGGAAACCGCCATCGCCAGCGGATTTATGGCGTTTGCCACTTTCGGCTTCAAGAGGAGTCTCTGGCTGGTGGTCGTTGCCCTGGTGGGGCATGGAGTCTTTGACTTCGTTCACCCCTGGTTTTTCAGAAACCCCGGCGTGCCGCATTGGTGGCCCGGTTTCTGCCTGGCGTTTGACATAACGCTCGGCGGTCTGCTGGGCTGGCGCCTGGTGACGGGCGGTTGAGTGGGTGTTCGACAATAAGGAGAAGCCGCGGTCATTTGCGCCGCCGCGCGGGCGCTTTCGGCTGCTCTTCGATCACCGCAAACTGAATCTTCTTTTCTGCTGGATCGATCCGATCGACCAGGACACGCACCCGGTTGCCCAGGCTGTAGGTCTTGCGCGAGCGCTGGCCGATAATCTGGCGGGTGTTTTCGTGGAAGAGGTAACGGTCGTCAGTCAGGGTGTCGAGCGGCACGAGGCCTTCGACGAAGAGGTCGGTCAGTTCCACGAAAAAGCCGAACTTGGTTACGCTGATGATGAGTCCATCGAAGTCTTCACCGATGCGCTTCTCCATGAATTTCACTTTCTTCCATTCCATCAGTCCGCGCTCGGCTTCGTCGGCCCGGCGCTCGGACTGGCTGGACTCTTCGGCGATGCTGTGGAGTTCTTCCAGCGCGATCGGGCCGCCCTGCGGTTCGAGCGAGTGCTGATGAGCGTCATGGTCGCGGCGTTTGGACCAGGGGGAAGGCCCGGGGGCGGAAGCCCCTGACTGAGAAGAGACGCCAGACGCGGCTCTAAAGGGCCGCTCTTCTACGGCCGTGCCGCGACCCGAGGCCGATGAGGTGCCTACGGGCACTTCTCCGTCCGTCTTCTCGGCAGAATTGCGCAGCACGTCTTTCAGGATGCGGTGCACGATCAGGTCGGGATAGCGGCGGATCGGCGATGTGAAGTGCGTGTAGGTTGTTGCCGCCAGCGCGAAGTGTCCCATGTTTTCTTCGGAGTAGCGGGCCTGCTTCAGCGAGCGCAGCATCAGGTAGCTGAGAATGCGCTCTTCGGGCTTGCCTGCAATTTTCACGGTGAGCTTCTGGTACATGCGCGGCGTGATATGGACTTCTTTCGGGACTTCGATTTCGCGTACCCGTTTTCCCGTGCCGTGGGCGGCGCGGCGATCGGTTTTCATCTGCACGCGGTGTATCGGCAGTGCACCCACGCCCAGCGAGTACCCGAACGTCGCAGCAAGGACTTCGAAGTCGTAAACGCGCTTGGCATCCGGCTTCTCGTGGATGCGGTAGAGCGAGGCGATCCGTTTGTTCTCGAGATAGTGCGCGACGCTCTCGTTCGCCGATAGCATGAATTCTTCAATCAGGCGATGCGCGATGTTGCGCTCGGAGCGGGTGATGCTCTTCATCAGACCGAATTCGTCGAACTCAATCACCGGTTCGGGCAGGTCGAAGTCAATCGAACCTCGGCGCTCGCGCTTGCGATTCAGGATCATCGCCAGGTCGCGCATGCGCTCGAAGTGTTCGACTTGCGCGGCGTAGCGGGTCCGCGTGGCCTGGTCGCCCTCGATCACGGCGTTCACGGCCGTGTAGGTCATTCGTTCAGCGGAACGGATCACGCCTTCGTTGATCTCGTAGCTGACAATCTCACCCTGGTGATCGATTTCCATGGTGCAGGAGAGCACCAGGCGGTCCACCTGTGGACG
>Ga0302172_10000003_pt1 | contig 54636 bp, 41 predicted proteins | sample I_Fen_N2_3_FD_198777 | JGI IMG/M metagenome (GOLD analysis project Ga0302172, IMG submission 198777) | Peat permafrost microbial communities from Stordalen Mire near Abisko, Sweden - I_Fen_N2_3 | ecosystem: Environmental > Terrestrial > Soil > Wetlands > Permafrost | place: Sweden: Abisko... | reverse complement strand
ACCCCGAGCGCCATCGCATAAGGCAGAAACTTTTCGAACGTGTCGGGCGGCATGCGCTTGATGCGGTCCGCATCTACCCGGTTCATGAATTCCTGAAAGCCCAAAATGGCGACACGCGTGCGCCCGCCGCGCACCGTTTTCGCGGTAATCTGCCGCGCGAACAGCCACCAGACCACCGCAGAAATTGCCACCGACAGGACCACCAGAGGTATGGAAGCGAACAAATCTTTCCATCCCAGAACCTGCACGATCACAAACGGAGCCACGATGACCAGGGCGGCCACGACGCCGTAACCAATCGCCGAATCGGGGTCCACCAGGTACATGCCTTTGTTCTTGAGGGATCCCATGACGTCTTGCTTGATCTTGGGAACCGCCGTATAGAAACGGTTCTTCAGGTTGGTGAGGCGGGTCGCAGTTGCGCCGCCCGCGAAGATGTTATTCAGCATGACCTGTTCGTGGGGCGCGATCTTCGTCCACTCGGTGGGCGATTTCAGCGAATGCAGGATGTAGTCCTTCGTTTTAAAGATGAGCCCTTCGGGAGGCGTCTCCTCTATTTTGATGAAGCCGCGGACGGCCAGGTCCACAATCGTGGACGTAATGTCGCGAGGATCAACTTCATCGTCCACCAAGGCCCCTACTTCCGCCGGCGACATGTCTTGCGGCGGCTCGTACATCGGGGCAACGGACACACCCGGGTCTGGATCCTTCCCCTTGTACCACCAGAGCGCAAACATCCCCGCCAGAGTCACGAACGGGAGAAAGACGATCGGATTGCTACCGAGGAACCGGAAAAACTTCGTCAGCGCGCCCGGTTCTTTCAACACTCCCTGCGGAATGAAGATATCGATGGTCATCCCGCCGCGCATTGGCAGGGGATTGGTGGTTTCGAACATGACGTCGGCGCCTTTGACTTCCGAAGTCGCCTCATGTTCCGCCGAGCCGTAGGTTCCGGTGAAGGCTTGCGCGCGCAATCCGCCCGACGCACTTTCCGGCAGGGCCACGAACGCCGAGGCGTGCTCAATCGGCACCGGCCAGTCGTTGCCGGTCACGTTCCAATAAAACTCGTCGTTGTTGTCGAAGAAGCGAACCGCGTTGCCCACGGTGTAGTCGATATTCACCACCCGGGTTGTGTCCACCGCGCCGGGGATGTAGATCTTCAGATCGCGGTAAGCTCCCGACTTACTGGAGTCATACTTCAGCTTGTGTCCGTTCTCGTCGGTGACGCTCTTCACATCCACGAAGAGGGTGTAGTTCGTTCCGTGCGGGCCAGGATACTCGATGGGAATCGTACGGTGAATGCCGTGCCATTCCCCGACGAACACCAGGGTGATTCGCTCGCTGACCAGGGCGCTGCCATCATGGCTGATGGCGATGGTGTCCTTGAAATCGGAGATGCGCCAGTTGCGAACCTGGGCAACGGCCGTGCTGGGGAGGAATCCCAGCAGCAGTACAAGGAAAACCTTCACCACGGAGGACACAGAGGTACACGGAGGGAACCCGCGGCTGAGTCGATGGCGCAGCATTCCTAGAATTTCACCGCGACCGGCGCACGGTCCCCGGCCTCGGCCTCAAAGAACTGCTTCTGCTGGAATCCAAACATCCCGGCCAGAATGTTGGTGGGGAACGACTGGATCTTGGTGTTCAGGTCGCGCACCACGGCGTTGTAGTAGCGGCGTGCGTTCTGGATGGCATCTTCGATCTGGCTGAGAGAGGCCTGCAATTGCGTGAACTGCTCGGAAGCCTTCAGTTCCGGATAGTTCTCGGCTACCGCAAACAGGCTCTTCAACGCGCCAGTTAGCTGATTCTCGGCGACCGCTTTGTCGGCTGGGCCGGTGGCTTGCATGGCCATGGAACGGAACTTTGCGATGTTTTCGAACGTGCCCTTTTCGTGCGTCGCGTATCCCTTGACGGTTTCGACCAGGTTCGGAATCAGGTCGTGCCGCCGTTTCAGTTGGACATCAATGTCCGACCATGCCGAGTCCGAGCGCACCCGCAACTGGACCAGGCTGTTGTACATCCCGACCAGGAAAAACCCAAGCAGAACTATGACACCGAGAACAATCCAGCCCATTTGTTTCACCTCAATGCGGATTTAAGGGGACGGTAGCATACCCGCTGACCGGGCGCAATGATTCGGGCAGTTCGGCGATTGGGCAGTTCCGTGACGGTCGCTTCCGAATCGGCCTTGCCCCGCCGGATTTTGTGCGGGGGGGGGGCGAATTGTCCAATGGGCCAGCAAACGGGAACTGATTGCGTTGCCGGGTAGCTCCAGACTGGGCTCCCAGCGCCGTTTTCCTTGACAATCCAGCCGATCCTGAGCACACTCGTTCTACCTTCGAGAGTCGCGCCCGTCCGTCTTGGGACTCTCCAGATCAGGTGTCAATTCATGAAGAGGGAAATTCCGATGGCTTCTCGTTCCTATGTTCTCCTGCTGCTGGTGATCGTTCTACTCGGCTGCGCTGCATTTGCCCAGGTCGCCGTTGTCACGCAACACAACGACAACTACCGCACCGGCCAGAACACGAATGAAACCGTGCTGATGCCGGCCAACGTCAACCAGCAGAAATTCGGCAAGCTCTTCAGTCAGGCCGTGGACGGATACGTCTATGCTCAGCCGCTCTATGTTCCCGGTGTGAGCATCCCGAGCAAGGGGACGCACAACGTTGTCTATGTGGCGACCGAGCACGACAGCTTGTACGCGTTTGATGCAGACAGCAATGCGGGAGCCAACGCGGCTCCTCTGTGGCAGGTGAGTTTCATCAATCCGGGCGCTGGCATCACTGCGGTTACCAGCGGCGACGTCAGTTGTGGCGACCTCATTCCTGAAATCGGGATCACGGGGACGCCCGCGATTGATCTTTCCACGAACACCATGTATCTGGTGACGAAAACCAAAGAAAGCGGCAACTTCTTTCATCGCCTGCATGCCATCGACATCGCCACGGGCGCTGAAAAATTCGGCGGTCCGGTCGCAATTCAAGCTCAGTTCAAGGGCAATGCCGACGGCGGGAAGGTCGTCGCCTTCAACCCTCTGCGTGAGGCGCAGCGTGCCGGGCTGGTTATTCAGAATGGCGTGGTGTACATCGAGTGGGCTTCGCACTGCGACATCGGTCCCTACCACGGATGGATGCTCGCTTACGACCCCCAGACCCTTCAGCAGAAGGGTGTTTGGAACACGACTCCGAACGGCGGCCTTGGCGGATTCTGGCAGGCGGGCGCCGGCATCGCCGCCGATTCGCGCAACTTCCTCTATACCGCGAGCGGGAACGGAACGTTCGATGTGAATCTGCCGCGCAAGAACTACGGCGACAGCATCATCAAGCTGGGCTTCAGCAAAGCGGGCATCCTGCACCCCATCGACTACTTCACTCCGCACGATCAGGACTTTCTGAACCAGACCGACTCCGATCTCGGTTCCGGAGGCGTGCTTCTGCTTCCCGATCGCCTGGTAAAGAAGTTTCCGTTCCTGCTCGTTCAGGTTGGCAAGGAAGGCACTGTGTATCTCGTCAACCGGAACAAGTTGGGGCACTTCAATCCCAACGATGACAGTCAGATCGTCCAAAGCCTGCCGGGCGCGGTCGGTGGCATGTGGGCGGTGCCCGCCTTCTGGAACAACAACGTTTACTTCGGCGGACAAGGCGACAACATGAAGATGTTCAGCTTTGACACCGCTGCTGGTTTGCTTTCCACGACGCCGGTCTCCAATACCAGCACTTTTTTCGGCTACCCGGGAACCACGCCCTCGATCTCCGCGAACGGCACCAGCAACGGTATCGCGTGGGCACTGCAGACCGACCGGTACAACTCCAATGGCCCTGAAATTCTGCATGCCTATGACGCCACCAACCTGAGCCATGAGCTCTACAACACGCTGCAAAATCCGAGCCGCGACAATCCCGGCGGAGCGGTGAAGTTTGCGGTGCCGACCGTGACCAACGGCAAGGTGTATGTTGGCGCGGTGAAGCAGTTGAGCGTTTACGGCTTGTTCTAGGGTAATGCAGGACTACTGGCGGGGCGCGTAGTACCCGCGCCGGGCGCGGACCTGAAGGTCCTTTTTCAGCGCGGTGATTTCGATCGAGCGGAAGCGCCCGTCAGTATCGAAATTCGAGGGCTTGTAGGAAACCACGTACTGGCTGCGCAGTTCGTCTTCAATGGCGGCGAAGGAGTGGGTGATGTCCTTCATCTTGAAGGGAAAGAATGCGCGCCCGCCGGTGGCGGATGCCAGATCCTCGAGCGCTTTGTCACCGCGCAGGATCAGGCCGCTGTCATCCGTGGAGATCGCATAGATTAGAACCTCGGCGCGCTGCGCCATTTCGATCGCCTGCGCGCGCGTGACCTCGCTCTGATTGTCCTCGCCGTCGCTCAGGATGATAATTGCCTTCCGCACCGGGTGGTCCGAATGCTCGCGCAGCAGTTTCTCTTTACAGGCGTTGTAGACGGCGTCATAGAGCGCGGTTCCGCCACCGTCGGTGAGTTGGCGCACGCCCGCTGAGAGCAACTGCACCTTGTCGGTGAAATCCTGGGTGACGTGACTGCTCCGGCTGAAGCCCAGAATGAATGCCTTGTCGTAGCCGGGGCGAACTACATGCTGCAAAAAGCCAACCGCTGCCTGCTTTTCAAAATCGAAGCGGCCGCGGATCGAAGCGCTGGTATCCACCAGCAGCCCCATCTCAATCGGCAGATCGGTCTCGCGCCGGAAATTCACGATGGACTGCACGGGCTTGTGGTCGTCCAGTATGGAGAAATCGTTCTGGTTCAGATTGCGAACGAACTTGCCGCGCCGGTCGGTCGCGATGAAAAGCACGTTCACTTCATTCACGCGCGTCTTGATGGTCAGGATCGGGTCCCCGGTTTCGTCGGGACTCGCAGCGGTAATCGCCGCGTAGGAAGTGCTGGCAGCGCCCGCCAGGCCCGCACTCATATACGGTGTGCTCTGGCCAAAAGCCGGCAGCCCAAGCGCTATCACAGCAAGGAGTGCCACCCCGAAATTGCCGTGCTTCGTCATTCTTTAGTCTTTCGCCTGCTGACCCCGGCCGCGCACCCCTGGGGCCCCTTCCAATTCGATGCACGCCAGGGGCCGAAGACCCCTCAAAGTGCGTCTTCAGACTCTAGGCTGCTTCCGCCTCCAACTCCAAGTTACAAAAGGAGTACGCAGCCGGTGCTGCCCTTAAGGACAGGCTCATCAACGGCTTATGACCCGGTTCTCCGTGCAGATTGATTCCTTCGTTTCGATGGCCGGTGCGATCCTTGGAACCCAACGTGCACTTTACGAGTTTTCCGTCGCTCGTCTATAAGTTTTCAGGATACTTTTTTCCTGCTTCTGGAGGTTTCATGCAAAAACTGCTGGCTATGCTTCTCGTGTTGTCGAGCGCCATTCCCCTGGCCGCGGCTGGGAACGAAAGGGAATCGGACCGGGTCAAAGAGGCCGGAGTGGTTCTGAAGGAGATTGTGAATATCCCGGACAACATCCCCAAAGATCTTTTCGATCGCGCCGAGTGTGTCATCGTTTTGCCTTCGGTCAAGAAATTGGCCATCGGTATCGGTGGCAGCTATGGTCGCGGGGTGATGACTTGCCGGACAGGCCAACACTTCACCGGACGCTGGAGCGCGCCGGCGATGTATGCCCTGGAAGGCGGCAACATCGGCTTCCAACTCGGCGGCCAGGCGACCGACTTTGTTCTGCTGGTGATGAACCCGCGCGGAGCCGAGAGCCTGATGGGTAGCAAAGTGAAACTTGGCGCCGATGCTGCGGCCGCCGCTGGCCCGAAAGGACGCACCGCCACCGGCGCTACCGATATCGCCATGCGGGCCGAAATCCTTTCCTACTCCCGGTCGCGCGGGCTCTTTGCCGGCGTGTCACTGGAAGGATCCACCCTGCGCTCCGACGGTTCGGCCAACGAAAAACTCTACGGGCGGAAATTGAGTGCCCGCGACATCGTTCGCCGAGGCAAGGTTGGCGCACCAGCGTCAGCCGGAGAACTGCTGGGCGTGCTGGGCAGGCATTCGCCGAAGAACCTTTCGGAGCCCAAGTCGCTGCAGTAGATAGCGTAGGCCTTTCCTCGCTCTGGGCGGGCGGGGCGAAGAGGATGGGCCAATGAGTGCAGTTCTTTAACCAGAGGGATCACAGACGAACACAAGGGAAACCACGCCCATCGCGAAACTCAGGTATCTGCCTTCCCCCGTGCGCCTCTGTGCCCCCCGTGGTTAAAGTTTTTCTCCTCGGTCGGTGATACCCTGATCAAGATTTGAAGTACCGAACTCGACACGGGGATGCGACATGTACTTTGAACAGTTCTATCTGAACTGTCTGGCCCACGCTTCCTACATGATCGGATCGAACGGCGAGGCTGCGGTGGTCGATCCTCAGCGCGACGTTGACATCTACCTTGAAGCTGCCGCAGAACAGAACCTCAAGATCCGGCACATCTTCGAAACTCATCTGCACGCCGATTTCGTCTCCGGGCACAAGGAACTGGCCGCGCGGACGGGCGCAAAGATCTATATCGGAGCGCGCGCGGAAGCCAAATTCCCGCACGTGGCGCTGACTGACGGCTTTCAGTTGAAGCTTGGATCGGTGAGCATTCGCATCCTCGAAACTCCCGGCCACACACCCGAGAGCCTTTGCATCGTGCTCACCGACGAGGAAAAATCTCGCGACCCGTGGGCGATTCTAACGGGTGACACACTATTCATCGGGGACGTCGGCCGTCCCGATCTTTCGCGCACCTACACCGCGCAGCAACTCGCCGGAATGCTCTATGACAGCCTGCACCAGAAGTTGCTGGTGTTCCCCGACTCCGTGCTGGTTTATCCCGCGCATGGCGCCGGTTCACTCTGCGGCCGCAACATGCGCGCCGAGCGCTCCTCCACCATCGGGACTGAACGACTGACCAACTGCACTCTCCAGATCAAGGGCAGGGAAGAGTTCATCCAGCAGGTGACTACCAACCTGCCAACGCGGCCGGACTACTTTCTGCAGGATGCCGAGATCAATCGCTCCGGCGCCCCGGCCTTGACCGATCTGCCATCGCTTCCGGCGCTGACTCCGGTGGAAGTAGAGTCTTGTCTCGCGCGGAATGCGAACGTACTCGACGTGCGTCCTGCCGAAGAATTCGCCGCCGGACATGTCCCCGGTTCCATCAACATCGCGCTCTCCGGGCAGTTTGCGTCGTGGGCAGGAAATATTCTTGGCATTGATTCCGACCCGATCCTGATTGCTGATACCGAAGCGCACGTCGAAGAAGCCCGCACGCGCCTGGCCCGCGTCGGCATCGAAGGAGTGCGCGGATATCTGGCGGGCGGCGTATCCGCGTGGCAGAAGGCGGGTCTGCCGATTGCAGTGACGGCCCAGATCTCCGCCGTCGAGTTGGGAGAAAAGCTCCGTGACCGGGGAGTGCAAATACTCGATGTGCGGCGCGAAGGCGAATGGCAGGCCGGCCACATTCCGCAGGCAAAATGGCACGCGCTGGATGTATTCCCGCACCAGTTGCCGGCCGTCGAAGATGCCCAACCGCTGGCCATCCACTGCAAGAGCGGATACCGCAGCATGATCGCCTGCAGCCTGCTCGAACGCGCCGGACATCACAACCTGTTCAACGTAACCGGCGGCTACGACGCATGGCACGCCGCCGGACTACCCGAAGTTTCGGAGCAACCCGTGAAAGCGTGACGTGCCGGTGACGTGTGGCGCGGACACTCCTGTCCGCGTTGCCGTTTCGAGAAGATTGAAAACTACCCTATGCGCAACTCATTCGCGATCCTCATGACCCTGATCTTTGCTTCCATCGTTGTTTCTGCCCAGGTTTCGCCCGCGGAAATTGGCGCCCTTTTCGCGAAATTCGCCAGCCCCCGAGACCCGGGCTGCGCGGTGCTGGTGATCAAAGACGGGAAGCCAGTCTTCCAAGAAGGATATGGGATTACTGATCTGCGAACGCTGCACCCAATCGGCGCGCAAACCAACTTTCGCCTCGCGTCTCTCACTAAGCAATTCACGGCTACGGTCATCATGTTGCTGGTTCATGACGGAAAACTGCACTATGACGACACGCTCACCGGCATCTTCCCCGACTTTCCTGCCTACGGCAAAGCCATCACCGTGCGCCACCTGCTGAACCACACTTCTGGTCTCATCGACTACGAAGACATCATGGACAAGCAATATGCCGGCGTCCCTCCAGATAAAATCCCGCAGATCAAGGACGCGGGTGTGCTGGCGTTGTTAAAGCAGCAGACTTATACGAAATTTCCGCCAGGCACGCGCTGGGAGTACAGCAACTCCGGCTACGTCGTACTGGCGATGGTCGTGGAGAAGGTTGCTGGCATGAGTTTCGGCGACTTCCTTGGCGAGCGGGTCTTTAAGCCTCTCGCGATGAATCACACCATTGCCTACGAGAACGGCAGGAACGAAGTCGCCGGGCGAGCGTATGGCCACACGCGAATCGACAACGCCTGGCGCGAAACCGACCAGAGTTCCACCTCGGCGACTCTGGGTGATGGAGGTGTCTACACCTCGCTCGACGATCTGGAGAAGTGGGACCGTGCGCTGACCAGCCACACGCTGCTGACTACAACCGAGATGGAGCCGGCGCTGACAGCACCCACCGTGCACGGGGCTCCTTTGCAGAAGCCCGATGGCACGATTGCGCCGCGCTACGGATTTGGCTGGTTCCTCGACCCTTACCGAGGACACACGCGCTATTCCCACTACGGCGAGACGGTCGGCTTCCGCACGGCCATTCAGCGCTTTCCTGACGACCGCCTCACGGTGATCGTGTTCGCCAATCGTGCCGACCTGGACGCCCCAGCCATGGCGGAAAGCGTCGCCGGGCTGTACTTGGGAAAGCGTTGATCGCCGCCGGTGGCCACACCGGGCAATCGAACTGCGATCACCACTCCATCAGCTCGTAAAACTCAACCCACGAGTCTGTAAAAAGCGGACCCTGCTTGATCGCCAGTTCCGTGTGCTCAGGGTTGGTGTCGAAGAGCTTCAGCGCAGCCTCGGCAGCGGCAAGGTTCTCGAACCGGGCTTGCCAGACCAGGGTGTTGCCGGGGTCGCGGCTGGCGATCGGGGCCAGGCGTTCCCCCCGGGGCAGGATCCCGCGATGTTCCAGTGCGGCAAATTGCTTTTCCAGTTCAACGAATTCTTTCTTCTTCGAATGTTCAAACTGCTGGACCAGACGCATAATGACGGCCACGATATCCTCCTCAAAATTTACGATTCTCGACACTTTTTGACACTGTACGAGCAGACCGCGAACGCGCGGTGCTAGCCTGCCACTGGTTCCGCTGCTCCGTCGGTATCCTCGGGAACGTCGAAGCGGACCAGATCCGATCGAAAACCGCGGGTTCTGATCGCTCCATAGAGAATGCCCAGGGCCATCCAAATGACTCCCGCGATCTTGGCGGAGCGACTCAAACTCAGCCACAGGAGCAGGCAGATGGCAAAGCCCAGCACCGGTACCAGCAGGTTGCTCAACTTTTTCTCCCGTTCACGCAGGAAGTAACGCGTGAACGACGCGGCATTGACTCCCATGAACGCCAGTAGCGCGCCGAAATTCAGCAGTTCAGCGGCGCGCTCAAACGTCAGAACCGTAGTTCCGGCCAGCGCCAGCACGCCAACGAACAGGACATTGTTCTGGGGAATACGCCGCTTCGGTTCGATGGCGCCGAAAAACGATTTCGGCAAGGCGTTGCCTCTTCCCATCCCATAGAGCAGGCGGGCCGCACCCAGCTGCGAGCCCATCCCGGAGCCGACCGTCGCCACCAGGAGCGTGAAGTTGATCAAGCTGAATAACCACGGCCCGGCGGCTCGTCCCGCGACGTGGACAAAGGCGGTGTCAACATCGGGGAACGCCTCGGAGCCCGGCCAAACCAACTGCGCGGCATACACCTCGACCGACGCCAGAGCGCCCGTAATCAGACATACGAGCACAGTCGCCAGCAGGATGTTGCGCTTGGGATTCTCGGCTTCCTCGGACAAAGTGGAAATTCCGTCGAAGCCGATGTAGGTGAGCACGGCCAGCGAAGTGCCTCCGAGTACGGCCGGCAGCGTGAAAGTCCGCGGATCGTAGAACGGGCGCGTGAAGAACGCCACGCCCTCATGAGGCCTGCCGAAAACGTAGTGGCCAGCAGCGACGAGGAAAACAACGATCACGATTCCCATGCCGGCCGCCATCACTTCATTGATGCGGGCGGAAGTGCGGATTCCGAACAGGTTCAGGCCTGTGAAAAGCGCGATAAAGAAGATCACCAGGGCGGCGTAGGGAATCCCGGGAAAAAAATTCAGCGCAAACTTGCTGCACAGAATGGTGCAGACGATGGGATTGAGCAGGTAGTCCATTGCCATGCTCCAGCCGGTCACATAGCCGAGTGCGGGATGGATTTCGGAGCCGACGTAGGTGAATGCCGATCCGGCGCTGGGGTAGGCGCGAGCCATGCGGCCGTAACTGATCGCGGTAAACAGCATCGCGACCATGGCAATCAGAACGGTCGTCACCGCGTGACCGTGGGCGCGCGCGCTCATGACGCCGTAAACCGGCATCGGCGCAGTGGGCTGAATCACGATCATTCCATAGAGAATCAGGTCCCAAAGGCCAAGAGTGCGGCGGAGCCGGGGGGCAGTTGCGGCGGAAACGGTCTGCGGAAGTGGCATGTGGTTGGCGATTCGAATCGATGGGGCGGGCTCAGACCCGCCCCAGCAGGGGAAACGCTAGAAGAAAAACTTCAGGGCCAACTGAATCAGCCTGGGGTCACGCGCCGATTGAGCAAAGCCCCAGGAGCAATTTGCATTCAGGTTATCAACCGGGCAACCATTTTCTCCCGGGGAAAGATCGATGGAGTGATCGGTAGTCGGGTTGTCGAACAGAAACTTCCCAGGGTACGGCTGCGGGTTGACGTGGTTCCAGACGTTGAAGAATTCCGCGCGGAATTCGAACCGGTAGCGGTCATTCAACGGGATGTTCTTGAAAACGGAAAGGTCCCAGTTCTGAAAGCCCGGCCCACGGATGATGTTGCGGCCCGCGTTTCCAAACGTGCCTGCCACTGTGTTGGTTGCGAAGGCGCAAGTGTTGAAGAGAGTCCCTTTGATACATGGCGTGGCATTGGGATCGCCGACGCGATTGGGACGCGCGGCGCTGGCTACGTTCCCGCCACCATCCGAATTCGACAGGTTCGTGGCGATGTCAGTGGGCGTGAAGTAATTTCCTGTGGACGCTGAAGTAATCCCCGCGACCTGCCAGCCGCCGATGATCCGGTCCAGAGCCCCCGTGGCATTCCCGCCAAAGAGCTGGCCCTTTCCGAAAGGCAGATCATACGAGTAGCTGAAAATGAAGCGATGGCGGATATCGAAGTCGGCGTTGCCGTACTCCAGTTTCGGGAAGCGCTGATCGCGGAAATCTCCCGTGGCAAACGAGCCAAGGTTGGCGCTGGAGGCTGTGTCCATGGCATGGCTGTAAGTGTAGGAGGCCTGAAACTGCAGCCCGTGGGTAAGGCGTTTCTCCAAACGCGCCTGGAGGGAGTGATAGTTCGAAAAAGCATTCGAGCGGAACGTGGCGATGGTCGTGTCGAAGGCGGGATCGCAATTGTCGGGGGTGTCGAGGTCGCAGGGACCCGCACCCGGCAGAGATTTCTTCACCGGACGGCGGGGAGCGAATGCCGCCTGCTGATCGGCCGTGGGAACCGCCTGGTTGCCGTTGTAGAAGGCGAAGAGTTTCATGCCTCGCGATCCGGCGTACGAAACCTCCAACACGGTTTGCGCCGGAAGTTGGTATTGCAGACCCATGTGCCACTGCTGGTTGTAAGGCGTCCGCAGGTGGGGATCGACGGAAAATAGTTGTGGAGTGTTGGGGTCGGTGAGCGAGTCCAGCGGGAAGCCATTCGCCATCACGTTAAAGTTCGGGATGGAGCAATCCACCTGGCCATCACCCGGGTTGGCGGATGAAGCGCCGCAGTTCGTGTTGAATGATTGGATAGAAAAGAACGGTGGGCTGAAACCTGGGCTGGGATTGGAGAAGGGCCCATTCTCCTGTCCGCCGTAGAAAATTCCATAGCCGCTGCGGAGCACGAGGTTGTTAGTCAACTGGAAAGCGAAGCCCACACGTGGTGCAAAATTGTTCCGGTCGGGCTCGATCAGACCACGGGACCCGGTGCGCAGGATGGGAATGCTCGCCGCCAGAGTCGGCGTGAGTTCCTGGTTCTGCCCCTTGGGCACGAGCAATGATTGAGTGGCGAAGTCGAAGGTTGCGGCTTGGTCATGCTCTTCCTTGATGGGGCTGAAGTACTCGTAGCGCAGGCCCAGATTCAGAGTAAGCCGTGGCGTTATTCGAAAATCGTCTTGTACGTAGCCGGCGTAGATTTGCCGCCGGTAATCCACATTGTGAAGGCTGGTAATCAGGCCGAAGTCTGGAATTCCCAGTAAGAAGGAGGCGAAGGCCGAACCACCACTGCTGGGCGACGCCGGATTGTCGGAGAACTCGCTCCCGAAGCCCAGGTTTCCGCGAGAAGCGGCGGGCTGGAAGATCGTGAACTGCTCGCGCCGAATCTCCGTGCCGAACTTGAAGGAGTGGCGGCCCCGAATCCAATTCAAATTCTCGGTAAGGACATAGCTGTTCTGCAATTCCTTGGAGGGAAGGAAGGTGGAGCTGCCGATGGTCGCCGTGCCGTCACCGAAGTCAATTTCCGGGAGGCCGCCGTTGAGCGGTCCGAACGGCACCCCAGGATAGTTGATCCCGAACTGAGGGTCGCCGGCGATATTCTTGTCGAAGTTCAGCTGGAACCGGTGCGAATTGACGCGGTTATAGCCCAACCGGAATTCATTGATAACGTTGGGTGTGAACACGTGAACTTCGCTCATGGCGACGCTGCGATAGGAATTCTCCTCGATACCATCGAAGAAACCGCCGCCGTCCAACACGTTGTTGAAGGGAGCGGGAATCTCGCTGGGCTGATCTTCGTAGCTGAAGCGCACGAAGAAGTCATCCTTCTGGGCGAGTTTGTGATCCACGCGGATGTCGAAGTTGTTGCGAGTCTCTTTCCTCACCGGATTGACCAGGAAGTTGGCGCCGGCAAGTTGGGTATTAGGCGATGGGAAAAGTGCGGCCAGCCGGGTGGCGAGAGGATCAATGAGGCCGCCAGGAAAGACATTCAGATTGCCGTCGGAAGAAATCGGCGCGCCGCAAAACCCATTCGGGTTGAGGTCGAAACGACTTGTCTGGGTGAGGCGGGTATTGAAGATTTCCCCTTTGAATGTGTCGTTGCCGTTGCAGTCTCTGGCGGTCTGGTCGGTTGGGTTGCCGTCCTGGTCGATCGCGAGCGCCAGGTCGGAACTGAGGTTCGCGGAAAAATCCCCGCCGATATTCTCCGGTGTGGGGATCGACTGCAAGATTGGAATGGCTTGTCGAACCCGCAGACCTTCGTAGTCTCCAAAGAAAAAAGTCCGATTCTTGATGATCGGCCCGCCCAAGGTGAACCCAAACTGATTCTGCTTATAGGGTTGGCGTCCGAACTGGTCAAAAGCATTTCTCGCGTCGAATTTCTCGTTGCGAAGGAACTCAAAAACGTTGCCATGGATCTGGTTGGTCCCGGACTTGATCACCGCGTTCATGACCGCACCGTTGCCCCTGCCAAACTCCGAGCTATAGGAGTTGGTCTGGACCTTGAATTCCGCGATCGCGTCCACCGGGGGCTGAATCACATAGGTTGTCTCGTTGAGCAGGTCACCGAGATTGGCGTTATTGTCTACTCCGTCGAGCAGAAAATTGTTCTGCAACGCGCGCGCGCCATTCGCACTGAAACCGAAGGTCTTTTCCGCGCGCGACCCGGGTTCGGCCGGCACCACGCCCGCCGTCAATTGGGCCAGTTGTGCGTAGTTACGACCGTTGAGCGGCAGGGTTGAAATTCGCTTGCTCGTCACTACCTGGCCAAGATCCGAGTTCTCCGTTTCCAACTGCGGGCCTTGCGAGGTAACTGTCACCTGTTCGTGGATCTCGCCCACCTGCAGCGCCACGTCCACCGACGGCCGTTCCTGGACGTTCAACTCGACCGGGCCCACCGTCGTTGTCTTGAACCCTGGCTTCGTCACGGCGACCCGATAGCGGCCCACCTTCAACGGGCCGGCAGAATATTCCCCACCCGCGTTCGTTTTGCTCTCAAATGAGGTGCCGCGATCTACGTCCGTCACGGTGACCTTCGCACCCGCGACGACTGCTCCCGACGAATCTTTTACGGTGCCGACGATCGTGCCGGTATCTTTTTGTGCCCAGCAGAGACCCGCCACCAGCACAAAGGTGAGTAATACGAGCGATCCACGGACAAATTCAAATGAGCGCGACATTTCCAACCTCCTGGCAATTGCGTTGGCACCCGGACCCGCGTAACACCAACATCATCCTCAATGAGGGCTGGCTTCCAGCAGGAGATGGTCGGTCAAAGAAACCCGGAGTTTCGGATTCTGTGAGCTGACATCTCCCAGAGACTTTCCGTTTTCGTAATCCACAACCTGGTAGTGGCTTGGCCCCAGACCGCGCAGCTCGATTTCGCCGGACCACGTCTTGCCCTTCCCCGGCGCGTAGAAAGCGTAGTACATCCGGCCGTCTTTTTCGATGGCGTAGCCCTCGGGCACATCGTAACCATACGTGTACAGGTTAAGAAACTTGCCTCGAGAAAGCATCTTCGCGTTGTAGATATCGATCCACTTCTTCCAATGCGCTTCTTTTTCCGGCGTCAACTCAACGATCTTGAATTTGGGACCGTACCCGGGCCAGGTGAATTTCGTCCCCACCACCGCGCCAACTCCGACAGAGGAAGCGAAGTCGCGCCCCTTGTCGACCTCGCTCAGCGTGTTTCTGAGTATCACCTCGGTCAGTTCGACGTGGTCGCCGTACACGGCCGCTTCCGGGCCCAGCAGCGCTTTGTACATCTTGGTGCGGAGGCGAACCTGCCCCGCGCCCACCGGATCGGCCGTCACGGCCTGATCGATGTACGGCAGCCATGCCAGACTCGGCGGCGTTCCGCATGGACAAGCCTGGGTAACGCTCTCCGGCTTCAGGGCTCGCGTGGTCTCGAGAATAATCTTGTAGACGTCCCCCACCGCATTGATCGAGTCATTCGGAGACTTGTGATGATGCTTTGGGTTGTAGCAGGCGGGCACGGTGTAGGAAAAATCCAGCTTGTGGCCGTCGAAGTCCCAGTCGCGAATGAAGCGCTCGGTGAGATGTTTGTAGTACTGCTGCACCTCGGGCACCGCGGGACAGAATGCGCCGAGATCCGCGGTAGCGCGAGCGGGCTTGCCGTCCTTATCAAGAATCAGCCAATCAGGATGTTCCTTAGCGACCTTGGAAAGCTGGTACGGACGGTGATTCAGGATGTCTTTTCCGTGGCCGTCCTCCACCACGAGCGGGATCCACCAAATTGTGATGTGGATACCGGCATCGTGATAGGCCTTTACGACCTTCTGCATGGAATCGTCGGGGAAGGTGTCCGGCCGCGGTTCCCAGTCTCCGCGGGAACGGAACCAGCCGGCATCGAGCGTCGCCCACTTCAGCCCCAGTTCCTTGAGCTTCGGGATGGTGCCCAGCATTTGTTTGGGAGTGAAGTCCATCTCGTATCCCCAACCGCACCAGTTCGCCTCATAGTCGGCATTGGTAGGGTGCGCCAGGCTAAGGCCGCGGACTTGCAGCATTTTCGAGTACAGGCTGAGCGGCTCGAAAAAGTCGCCGTGGAACACCGCGACGAAAGTCAGCGGTGTCGCGAAGACTTCTCCGGGGCGCAGCGTAGCGGCCCCCTCAGTCGCAATCGCTGCGCTCACCCGGCCGTCCGGCAGCGTTTTCACCGGCAAGCTCATCTTCAACGGCCCGGTTTCGGCGTGGCCGATGGCTTCGCCGACAGAACCGGTCCAGAAAGCCACCACCGGAATGCCGCCACCGGTCCGGTTCTCATCGTTGTGCATCATGGTCTGCATCGGATTCGCCCGGGCAAACTTGGGCGTAACCAGCATTACGTCGTCTTTTCCCCACGCCTCGCTCGATCCATGAAACGACCACATCGCGTAGGGCGCCGCTTTCGCATCGCTGAGAGAGGCATTCAGCACATGCTCCTGAGTGATTACCCGATCGAGGACGATCTCGGTGCTCCCGGCATTCTTGTAGGACGTGCTCACCAGCGCCAGGCTGGGAAACTTGTCGTAGACCTCGATCATCAGGGTCTTTTCGATGGCGGGAGAAGACGCGCTCTTTCCGGAAAGTTCGACCCGCTTGCCCAGCGCGCCCAACCGGCCTGATGCGTTACTGATCTTTGCGTGTTCAAGATCAAGGACAAAGTCGCCGATCTCTTTGCCGCCGCTGACCAGGGTGTCGGCAGTTGCCCCGGGTTCCCGGGGATCGTCAAGAGTCAGACTCGCGCCGTCTCGCACCAGCGAAGCTTGCAGATAGCCGGTGGAAAGTACGCGGAATTCCGCGGCGGACGTCTTGATTACGAGCGGGCCGCCAGCGTTTGCCGCGACGCTGATTGTGGAATCGGGCTGGACGTTCGCGGTCGGGGCGGGCTTGCGGCCGCAGCCAACGAGCGGAATGCTCACGATGAGGAACAGGCAAACGAGAAATTGGAGCCGACAGGAAATCCGGGACGAGCGGGGCGAAACTTGAACCGACTTCATAGGGCACATCCGCGAGGACGGTGATTGAATTGTTTAGTAGGTGTAACGTTTCACTAAAGACTTGTCAAGCGAAAAGCTCGAACCGGGATGGCTGCGACGCCGCTATACCGGCAGACGTTCTGTGAACCGCTCCCGTACCCCGGGAGCGATCTCTACTCCAACCGCTTTCGCAAACTCGATTAGCGCCCGGACGTCAGCGTCGGGATGAATGGTATGCGGCGAAGTTACCTTGTAACTGGCGAGCAGGACGCCCAGATCCAGAGCGGTTTCCACACTGCCCGCTCTCCTCGGCTGAGGACTGACCAGCGGAATGCCCGCCGCAAGTCCGGCGAGTATCCCTCCCAACAAGCTGTCCCCGGCCCCGGCTGTGGACGCGACCTCGACCTTGGGGGCGGGACAGTAGTTCCAACTCTCACTGCCCACGGCGTAGGCGCCGTCCTTCCCAGCGCTGATCACCATTTGGAGCTGTGGATAGGAACCGCGAAGAAACGCGAGGCATTTCTCGATGAAGTGTTGAGGATTGTCCGATGACAACTGTTCTCCCACAAGCTCGGCGGCTTCGTCCCCATTCACAGACACCAGGTCGAGATGGTCGAACATCCTCCAGTCCCTGGCGAGGGCAATTTCCCCGGTTACGAACGACGCGGCGCGAAAACTTCCGGCCCGGGTGGCCATTTCCAGAAAATACTTTCGCGTCTCGAGCGGAACTTCCGGAAGCGCGAGCGCCATGGTTCGGGCGCCGCCGGAGCGCAACAGGCCAGCCACCTCGTCCAGATCGCGCTTGCACAGCGTGCCGGCAGACGAGTTGTTCGTCGTGATGTTGCCACCCGTGTGATCGGGGTACTGGAAGCAGACGCTGAATAAAGTTGGGTGGCCGGCAGCGGTGGTGACGAACCGCGTATCGATGCCGGTGGCAGCCATCTCTTGCAGCACAGACCTGCCTGGAGCGTCGTTTCCGATTTTGCCCAGCGCGAGCACGTGAAAAGGCGCGCCCGAGGGTTGTGCCCCGAGCAATCTCGCCACGTAGTGAATCACGATGTGGAGTTTGCAGTAGTCCCGCACATCCAGCAGTTGGCCAGCCCTGCTCTCATTGCGGCCCAGCGTGTGATCGCCTTCGAGTGCGAAGAAGATGCCGGAGCCGATCCCGCCGATCCCCACGAGGCGGTCATAGGGGGAACTATCGTCGATCCGCAGGACGCGCATGGAGTTTTTTCTCTTACAGCAGATCCCAATCGGGATTCTCGCTGATCGGATGTGCGGCTGTTTCCTGAGTCGCGGTGATGACTGCATCCGGATGGCGCTGCAACAGTGTCATGGGATATTCCGGAGTGGGCTCGGCGAACAGAGCCACGCGCAGGGCAGTTTGTTTCCAAGCCCCCGTATCGCTGTAGACGCGTACTTTCTTCGCCGACAGACATTCTTTAACGCCCAAGGTAATCGACATAGGCGGAACAAACTGGTAGGCGCTGCCGAACGTCCTCTGCGCCAGGGCAAGAATGGTGTCCATATTATTTTCCTGAACACGGATCGTAGACTCCGCCAGTTCCTCAAGCGTGATAGCGCTGTAGGGATGGCGCCGGGCCTGGTTGTAAGCCACATGACCATCCTGGCCCCAACCGCCAACGGTAATGTCGATCGGCGCCGCCGCGATCGTAGCGCCCACTTTTTCCGCGGTCGAGGGCGTGAGCCAGAATCTCTGCTTTTCCGGGACCGCCAACTCAGCACTGATCCCGCCGTAAAAGTGTTCTTCCATAAATGAGCGGAAGTTGTAGGGATGCTTCGCGGGCAGCAGCCGGCCCTGCCAGTCCAGGCACTCGTCCATATGAAACACGGAGAGATTTCGCAAACTGACTTTCTTCGAATTCACCAGTTCGGTGAAGGGCGCGTACCAGCATTTCGGCCCGCATGGGATGATCGCCCGCGTGGGAGAGTTCTTCTGGTTGCTGGCCACAATGACGTCGACCAACTCCTGGGCCATCAATCGCCCCATCTCGGCGGAATCCCGCACCATCCGGAAACGGGCGCGCAGTTCTGGATGTGCGGATAATTTCTCGGCGGGAATGCTGCACCAGCGGTAGAGGTCGTGTTTGAGAAACGGGCTCATGGAAGTTTTCCTAATGTCGCGCAACGTTTGATTCGGATGTAACGTTTCACCCGATTATGCTACTGCGCCGGTCAAGACTGCGGTACCGGTGACGTGGACTCGCGCACAATCAACCTCGGGATGACCTTGCGATGCTTCGGCTGGATTGCTCGCTTCTCAACGGTTGCCCGAATGAGTTCCTCGATAATTTCAGCTCCCAGCGATCCCTGCATTTCGAGCTGCTGTTGCACGGTAGTCAGCGGCGGGTTATAGAACGCCGCGCTGGGAATGTCATCAAAGCCGACTACTGAGCAATCCCTGGGAACCCGAAGGCCGGCGCTCGTCAGCGCGCGAACCGCCGCGCATGCCGTGAGGTCGTCAAATGCAACGAGCGCCGTAAAGCCAGGGCGGCGCTTCAATAATTCTTCCGTGAGTTGGTACCCCTCGGCGAATGTTGAGTTCCGCCCTTTGATATCCACGATCAGCTTGTCATCCAGCTTCAGTCCCGCCTCCTTCGCGAAGCTCTCAAGCCCACGCCAGCGCTGGATGCTGTCCACCAATATCTTTGGACCTCGAATAAACGCGATCTTGCTGTGACCGAGATCAAACAGATGCTTCAACGCCTGGCGGGTACCCTCCGCGTTATCGGCCACCACCGAGCTTACCTGCACACCGGAGAGCTGCCGGCCGATCATTACGGCTGGCACTTGCCGCTCGGAGAATTCCGAGAGCAGCTTGCTGTCGAGGTACAGAGGATTCGCGATGGTAATAATGCCTTCCACGCGCCGCCCGAGCAGCATGTCCAGGCAGGGCTGGAACTGGGAACGATCGTCCTGAAGGTCGGTCACCAGCGGAAAAAGTCCGGAGGACCGTGAGTGATTCTGGATGCCACGCAGGATTTGTGTGCAATAGGGATCGGTCAGATCGAAAACAACTACCCCCAAAGTGTGGCTGCGCCGGCTGCGCAAGGAACGCGCGAAAAGGTTAGGCCGATAACCGAGGCGCCGCGCCACCTTCCAGACGTGCGCGCGCGTGCGGGTGGAAATGCGATTCGCCGCGGTTCCATCGTTCAGCACCATGGACACGGTAGTCACCGAAAAGCCACTCTCTCCGGCAACGTCGCGGATGGTCACCATCGCTCCCTCGTATTCGATCGGGTTTCTCGATATTCCCCGAAGAGTATAGTTGACAATCCGTCCCGCCGCATCTACATTTTTGACCGTAGTGTATCGTTTCACTTGAGGGATCGCTTGGAACATACCGGGAAACAGATTCGTGTGCGCCGTATCCTCCGCTCCCATCGAGGCAGCCTCGTGGTTGCCTTTGACCACCCCATGTTCGTGGGGCCGATTCCAGGAACGGGTTTTCCTGCCAGGCAGATTGCCAGGTTTGTGGAAGGCGGCGCCGACGCCCTCCTCCTCAATCTCGGCATGATGCGGCATGTCGCGGCAGCCGCAAGCCGGGAGAACCTTCCCGGCATCATTGCGCGTCTTGACTGGACGACCGCACTGGGAACCGCCAGCCTGTCTTCCGCCAGTGCGTTTCGCAGTTGCCTGGTGGCGCATCCGGAAGACGCAATGCGAGCAGGCGCCGATGCCGTCATCACGTTCCTGGTGATTGGCAGCGGTGACGCCGAGTTCGAGAAGAGCGAGATCCAGCGCACCGCCCGCGTTTCCCGGGAGTGTGAGCGGTTGGGCATGCCACTGATCGTCGAGTCGGTGACGCGCGGTCCGAATGTCGAAAACCCTCGCGATCCCGAGTGGTTGATGCTGCACACGCGAATCGCCGCCGAACTGGGCGCCGACCTCATCAAGACAGAGTATTCCGGCGACCCAAAGTCCATGCGGACGGTGGTCGACGCCTGCCCGATACCGATCCTGGTCTTGGGTGGAAGCCGCTCCGGGTCCGACCAGGACGTGCTCAAGGTTGTGCGCGGAGTCGTGCAATCCGGGGCTGCCGGTGTTTTCTTTGGGAGAAACGTATTTCAGGCAAAGAATATTCCCGGACTTCTGCAGCGTATCCATGCGGAACTCAGCCGCCCGGGCAGGAAGGTGTGAGCTGTGAGCTTGCTGGCTGTTGACATCGGCTCGAGTAGCTGCAAGGCCGTGGCCTTTGCTCTGGCAGGCAACATCCTCGCCGAATGCGCAGTTTCCTACCGGCCTGATAGTCCGAATCCCTCGCATGTCGAAGTCCCGGTCCAACGATTCTGGGACGCGCTGTGCGCGATGACTCGCAGCGTCGCCAGCGACGTCAATCAGGATCCAGTGGAAGCGATGACCTTGAGCTCCCACGGTGAGACCTTCGTTCCCGTCGACACCCACAATCAGCCCGTTTCGCCCGCCATTCTGAACATGGACAATCGCGCTGTAATCCAGGCGCAATGGATGGCCGACCACATGGGACGCAGGCGCATTTTCGAGATCACCGGCCTGGCCGTACACCCGATGTATCCGATCCCGAAAATCTTGTGGCTGCGGGACCACCAGCCGGATGTGTTTGCTGCCGCCACGCGTTTTCTGGGCGTAACGGATTATCTGCTGACCCGGCTCGGGCTTCCCGCCTACGTTGATTATTCTTTGGCTTCGCGATTCCTCGCATTTGACATCCGCACGCTCGCCTGGTCACCGGAGATTCTCGAGAGCTGCGACTTGAGTCCGGAGCGCTTTGCTACGCCTGTTCCTGCTGGAACCGTGGCCGGGCAACTGTCCGCAAAAGCTGCATCGGAACTGGGGTTGCGAGCGGGAGTGCAGGTCGCGGTGGGCGGCCACGATCAACCTTGCGCTGCCTTGGGGCTCGGCGTGGTGGAACCAGGACGAGTTTCGGCTTCACTTGGTACTTACGAATGCCTGCTGGCGGCGTCTGCGGCTCCGTCCGTCACGGACGAGGCCTACGCCGCCAATCTGAATTCCTATTGCCATGTTGTCCCCGAGCGTTACGTTACGATTGCGTACTTCCCCTCGGGCATTATGGTGGACTGGTTCCTTCATTTGATTCGTTCGGATCGGGAGCTCGGCAGTCCAGACGCCATCAACAGACTCTGTCAATCTCTGGAAGCGGGAGCGCCATTGTCGCCAACCGGTCTGTGCATCGCGCCCAACCTGCTGGGCACGTGCAACCCGGACTTTGATCCCAGCGCAACCGGAGTCATTGCCGGGCTTCGTCCAACCAGCAACGCGTCCCACATCTACAAGGGCATTCTGGAAGGAATCGCGTTCGAGATGGCGAACATGGCCGAGTTGCTGCAACGGGCAACCGGTTCTTTCGACGACATCTACGTGACCGGCGGAGGATGCGGTTCGCCCCTGGGCCTGGAATTGCGCGCAGCCCTTACGGCGTGTCGCTTGCACCAGATGCATTGTCCAGAGGCAGTGTGCCTGGGGACCGCGATTCTAGCGGGCGTAGGCTCCGGCAGGTATCGAAGTTTTCCTGAAGCAATCGCTCAACTCGTAACCGTCAAGGGCACGGTGGAGCCCAACCCTGAAGTCGCAAAGTCTTACCGCGCACAGTTGCAACAGTACCGGCTGCTCTGTGCCAGCATGGCTGGCGTTCGAGCTTCTTATCCCACGCCAGTTTCCTAAGGAGAGCAACGTGATCGAACCCACAGTCGGCTTTATTGTTTACGGCGTACACAAAGATGGCCTGAAGGATCCCATGGGCCAGCCATTCATTGATGCAGCAGTCGTCGCGAGATCCGAGAAGGCGCTCGCCGCAGCCGGGATCAAGCTGGTCCGGCACGAAGTTGTGGTCGCGACCAAAGAGGAAGCCATCACGGCGTTGCGGCGCATGAAGGACGATCCCAAGATCGACGCCGTGGTTTTGTTTTCCGGCACCTGGGTTTGGTCCGCCCACCTGGTGGGCGCGGTGCGCGAATTCGCAGCCACGGGGAAGGGCGTGGTGCTGTGGACTCATCCCGGATCGCAGGGTTGGCGCCCCGTAGGAGGTCTGGTGATGCACGGTGGACTTCTGGAAATCGGCCTTGCCCACAAATTCGTGTACGGCCCCGCCGAGGATGCAGCCACGGTGGAGAAGATCGCGGCATACGCGCGAGCCGCCTGCTTGAAGAATGGGCTGAATCTTTCCACCATCGGGACCTTTGGCGGCCGAGGCATGGGTCAAACCTGCGGCGTGGCCGACCCTTCGCAGTGGATGCGCATGTTCGGTATTGACATCGACTCGCGCGACACCACCGAATTGATCCGTACCGCCGAATCCATCTCGAAGCAAAAAATCGATGCGCTCAGTCCCCGTCTGGCAAAGTTGTTTGGCGCGGCGCCGGAGGCGTCCGTCGTCAACGAGCGTTCCATCCGCCTGTACCTGGCGCTGAAGGAAGTTGTGGAACGGGAGAAGTTTGATTTCTATACCGTGCAGTCTTTCCCGGGTTTGGGGGACCACTACTCCGCAACTTGCTTTGCGCAGAGCATGATGCTGGAAGACGGCCACGGAACGTCGACGCTGGGAGACTTCAACACCGCCCTCACCGTTCTTCTGCTTACCAAGTTGAGCAAGGAACCCGTTTACTATGGAGATCTTCAGCACGTTGATGTGCAGAAAAAAGAAATCAAGATCATCGGTGACGGTGCTTGCCCGCCCTCTTTGGCGTGCAAGCTGGGGCCGGCAGGTTTCGCCGAACATGGCATTCCGACGGAAGGCGAGGCGGGCGGCCTCTCCGTCAAGCTGATCTGCAAAGTGGGCGACGGAGTGCTGGCTCGCCTGGGTCGCGTCAAAGGCGAATTCCAGATGGCGATTACCCGCGCCACCGTCTTTGAGCCGCCCGCCGCGCAAATCGAGGCCCGGCTGAAGGAGTGTGGCATACCTTTTTGGCCTCACGGTTTCGTCACCGCCCACTGTGACATGGAACAATTGCTGCAGAACTGGACCAACGAATACGCCTGCCTGGGCTACGGGGCCCACCTCTATCCGGCGTTGGTCGATTTCTGTGAATTGACCGGGATCAAAGCCATTCAGCTGTGACGGAAGGAGTACTTCAATGAGATTCAATCGCGTCCTGACTTCTTGCCTGCTTGCACTTGCCGTCATGCTCGTTGCAGGGGAACATTCCCCGCGTCTACTCGCTGCTCCCGGCGAAGCGGCGCAGACCAGCCCCGGGCAAGCGTTAAAAGCGTTTGCGGCACTCCACCCGATCGACGTCCACGTGCACGTGTTCAAGACCGATCCGGCGTTCCAGAGCTTGCTGGAGAAGCTCAATCTCACGCTGCTCAATATTCTCGTAATGGATGACACGCTTTCCTATCGCAAGCAGTTGGCACCGCAGGTTTCCGACGCGCGCGAACTGGCGCGCTCCAGCCGCGGCCATGTCGCGTTGTGTACCACCTTCGACGCGTACAAGTTCAACGAGCCGTCTTTCACCGCGGATCGCATTCGCCAACTGGACGACGATTTCGCGCACGGCGCCATCGCGGTAAAAATCTGGAAAAACGTTGGCATGGAAATCAAAGATGGCAAGGGCAAGTTCATCATGCCCGACGATCCGAAATTTGCGCCGATTTATGAAGACATTGCCAAGCACGGCAAGACCTTGATGGCGCACCTCGCGGAACCGGACGTCGCGTGGGGACCGCCCGATCCTTCCGATCCGTCATGGTCCTACTATCAGGAGAATCCGCAGTGGTTCCTCTACAACAGGCCTGACTTTCCCTCGAAAAAGACGATCCTCGACGCGCGCGACCACGTGCTCGCCGCTCATCCCAAACTTCGCGTGGTAGGCGTTCACCTGGGGAGCATGGAGAAGAATCTGGACGCTATCGCCGAGCATTTGGATCAATATCCAAACTTCGCGGTGGATACGGCCGCGCGCATGGAATACCTGATGGCGGCGCCGCCCGAGAAGGTTCGGGCTTTCCTCATCAAGTATCAGGACCGGGTCCTGTACGGCACCGACCTAGATCTGATCGTAGACGCTAATGTGCAAGAGGCACTGAACGATTGGCGGTCAACCTATGGTCGTGATTGGCGCTTCTTCGCAACCAGCGAAAGCTTTGAGCAAAACGGCAGGAAAATCCACGGCTTGAAATTGCCCGAGCCTGTGCTGCAAAAGATCTTCCGGACGAACGCTCTTCACTGGGTTCCTGGCTTGCATTGAGGGCAGTCGGGTCAGGGGTTTGCGGGGCGTAGTTCCTCTTCAATCCCAATTTTCAGCCGCGCTATCTAAATCCCTCCCATGCCATTGTGCCTGGGTCACAGGCTCTTATGACCTGGATCACAGACCCCCGGTTCATGCGACGGCAGAATCGAAGCGAACCCTCCGTAAAGGAGCAAGCCCATGGCTACTGCAACGCCCGTCAAGCCGGAGATCCTGCGGACCCTTCCCTCGGATGCTGTCCGACAAATTCAATGGCGATTTGCCGATCGCTACGACCTGCAAATGCTGGTGCAGTCCGCGCGATCCGTGGCCCGTGGTCCGGTGGCCCGCCTGGTGGCAAGCGGCGGTCGCAACTCGCACGAGTGGACGCCCGCCAAGGCCGAGTTGCTTGAGGCTTTTGATAAATCCGGCATCACCGCGGTGTTTATGGAGCCCGAACAGGGCGGCTTCATTGCTGGTCCCAAGAATCTCGCGCTGGCACTCGCGGCTTTCGAACTCGCCTGGGTGGATGGTGGCGCCGCCACCGCCAGCTTAGCCGGTTGCCTGGCCCTGGCCCCAATCCACGAGCGCGGTACGCCGGAGCAGCAGAGCAAGTACATGCACCTGGCCGCTCCGCCCCAGCCGGGCGAGGACCGCAAGCCCTGGCGAGGTGCGTTCTGCCTGACCGAACCCATCCCCTACGTCGGTGTCGATACCGGCATGCTCAACGGAAAGATTCGTATCGCCGAGTGGAAGCCGGGCGAAGAGCCGGTTCTGCAAGTGGAAAAGCGCGGCCGTTTTATCACCAATATCGCGTTCGCGAACTTTGTAACGGCGGCGGTCGATTCCGGCGATGAGCGGATCAAGGGTAGTTGCATGGTGATCCTGGAAGAAGGGGATCCTGGCACGTTCGACCGCGGCACGCCCACGCGGAAGTTGGTCCACCAGCTCTCGTCCACCGGCGATCCCATCTTCAGTTTGCGGATCCCGGCAAGCCGCATTGTCGGTGGCTACGACGTGAAAGACGGAGTGATTGTTCCACGCTACAGCCACAGCGAGGTCATTGAAGCTGTTTTCCGGCGGACGCGTGTGACCGTCGGCATTATGACCGCCGCGAAGTTGCTTTCGGCGGTCGAACCGGTGATCCGCTATCAGCGCGGGCGGTTCCGTGGCGCGGAAACGGCTACCCCTGGTTCCGTGCGCTTTGAACTCGGGTTACAGGCGCGCGAAGACACACTCCACCGTCTGGTGGATGTCTGGGCAACCGGCGAGGCCGGAGCATCGCTGGGGTTTGCGGCGGCGCGAGCCTTCGATGAACTCGATCCGTTGGAAAAAGAGACTGACAAGCTGCTCGCGGCCCAGGGAATCACGGGCGCCAAAGCCAGAATGAAGTTCCTGCGCCAGGCTTCAGAACAGGCAATAGCGGCCCTGAGACTGGCGGCCTCTGATCCTGCTCGAGCACAAATGGAATCGGACCCGCTGGTACGGTTTGTCACACTCGACTCGCAGGCCGACGTCCTCTGTCCTGCGACCAAGCTCTGGAACACCGGGTGGGGTGCGCAGATGATGCGCGAAGCGGTCAGCCTGATGGGCGGTTACGGCATCACGGAAGACTGCCCGGGCTTCCTCGGCAATAAGTGGATGGACGCACAACTGGAAGCGACCTACGAAGGCCCCGAGGCTGTTCAGCGGCGGCAACTCTCCGTCACTATGACCAATCCTATTTTCCTTGCGCAATTCAGGGCGTGGATCAAGGAGATGCGCGCGATTGCATCCGAGCGGCCCGGAACCGGCGCATGCACGGTGGCAACCGCGATGCTGATGTGGCTGTGGACGCTGGAACGAACGCAGCGCACCACCGACGCGGATGGAGACCGGCTGTACCAAAGTGCCCGTCAGGGTGTGACTTTCCCGCTGGCCGATGCGCTCTGCTGGCTGCTTGCCGTCCGTTGCCAGATTCTCGACACACTCGAACTGGAGCAGCGTGGCGCCTTAGATCCCGCGCTCGCGGAGGGCTTGCCGGGCCTGGTCAATTTCATGACCGACCTGTGCCATGTGCAGTCAGCGCGGGCGAGTGGAGAAGTTTCACGCATCTGCTCCGAACTGGTTTTCGGATATAACCGTCATCCAGCGTGGGACGAAGCGGGCTACCGTGGCTGCTATCACCAGGACGAACTGGACTCGCTGGAAGGGATCATGCCGGGCATTGGGTCGTACGGTCTGGATGTGATCGGAAACGATGGCTCGCATCCGAAAAAGGCTGGGCCCTGCGCGAAGTGTAACGGCGCTGATGAATTCCTGTCGCTGCACTCGAAGCTGGCCACCTGTATGACTGGGTGCAGGCTTTCGAAGGATCGCGCCGCGGACGCAATTTCCAAGCTCATGATTCCCGAGGCGCTGGACTACCCCGCATGAGCTCTGCCTCTCAGGAGCAGAAGGTCGCGATCGAGCGGCAGCAGATGGCTGTCGACATCGCATGCGTCGGCTTCGGCCCGGCGATGGGCGGATTCCTCACCACGCTGACCCGCAGCCTGATGAATGCGGACGGATCGGTTCGTCTGGAAAGTCCATCGTCTCCTGGCATGCCACTTCAGGTGATCTGCTATGAACGCGCCGATGGACTCGGCTTCGGAGTCTCGGGCGCGGTCACGAAAGCTCGCGGCATTCGCGGCAGCTTTCCGGATGTTGACCTCAGCCAGATTCCAATGGCAGCGTCCGTGAGAGAAGAGAAACTCGTGTACCTGCTCGACCCCGTGCATGCGAGCCGCCGATCCATCGCCTTCAAAGCTGCCGATCGGATGCTGCGGACCTTCGGCTTTGCTCTCGGAGTTAAACATCACGCGTTCGAAGCGCCGTTCACCCCGCGATTCATGCACAAGGACGGTGGTTTTATATTCTCGCTGGGACAATTCAACCAGTGGGTCAGCGACCAGGTCGCTTCCTCCGGCCTGGTGCAGATTTGGCCGGGAATGCCGGTTGCCGAGCCGCTGATTGAAGGCGATGCGGTCGCCGGTGTCCGGCTCGCCGACCAGGGAACCGACTTGCAGGGACGTCCGGAAGCGGGCTTCACTCCGGGCATGGATCTGCATGCCGCGCTGACGGTGGTCGGCGATGGTCCGGTGGGCGCGGTGGGCAGAGAGATCGACGCGCAATTCGGATCGCCGGGAGGCCACCAGATCCGCGAGTGGGCGCTCGGGATGAAAATGGTAATCGAGCTCCGCGAAGACTCTGGTCTGGAGCCGGGCACTGTTGTTCACACCATCGGGTTTCCCGAGCCGGAGATTTTCGGTTTCCTGTACGTTCACCCGGACCGTCTGGCTTCGGTTGGGATTTTTGTTCCGTCCTGGTTCCGTAGCCCAGTCCGGACTGCCTACCGCTACTTGCAGCATTTCATCCTGCATCCTTACTTGTGGCGCTATCTCGAGGGTGGAACTCTGAAATCCTGGGGCGCCAAGTCGTTGCAGGAGTCGGGTCGTCACGGGGAACCCTTTCTCGTCGGCAATGGTTACGCCCGCATCGGTGAAGGTTCGGGAAGCACTAATGTGCTGGCGGGATCCGGCGTGGACGAGGCTTGGACCACCGGCGTACAACTCGCGGAAGCGGTCATCGAGTTGGCAGAGCAGAAGCGCCCGTTTACTCGCGAGCACCTTGAGCAGACGTATGTGCGCCGCCGCCGCGAGAGTTGGGTTGACGCCGAATCGAAGATTGCCGCCAATTCCCGCAACGGATTCCAGCACGGTGTGGTCGCCGGGATGATCGGCATGGCGGTGGCCGGAATGACGGGCGGACGCTTGGCGCTGAACTTACAGCCCAAACGCACGCAGTCTGTTCCTTCGCTTGAGGAAGCCTACGGAGCGCGAATTCCGCTGGCCGAGCTGAGACAAATTCAGGAAAAGTGTGCGGCCAAGGGAATTTCTCTGCACGACCGGATCATGACCCGCTGCGGCTGGCCGGAAATTCCGATGGACGGCAAGCTGCTCATCTCGCACCAGGATGCTCTGCTCATGGGCGGAGGTGTGCAGGCGCCATCCGGTTACGCCAACCACGTGCGCTTTACTCGCCCTGAACTTTGCCGCAGCTGTGAAACCAAGCTGTGTGTGGAAATGTGCTCGGGCCAGGCGATCACGCGTGGGGAAGATGGCATCCCCGCCTTTGATCGCGAGAAATGTGTCTACTGTGGCGCATGCCTATGGAACTGCCAGGCGGATGCCGATGGCGGGCAGGCAAAAATCGAATTCGTCGCCGGAGCGGGAGGGCTGCACTCCGCGCTGAACTGATCTTGATCCAAAGATTCGCTTTCCAATTCCACCGACAGGAACTCGAATGACAAACGGTTATCACATTGTTGTGTGCGGCAGCGTCGTTCCGGATCCGCTGCAGACCCTGGAGCCGGTCCAGACTCCAACCGGACCCGCGCTGAAAAACGAAACGATGCTTCCCGCCATCCTGGATCCCTGGGCCAGCCATGCCCTGTATGAGGCCGCCAACCTGGCATCCAAGGTCACCGGAAGCAAAGTATGGCTGGTGAGTGTGGGGCCCAAGGCCAAACTCCAGCAAGTGATGATGACTATCGCGCAGAGAGTGAGCTTCGAGCTGGTTCCGGTGGATGCGAGCGCGAGCGGATTTTCCGATGCGCACGCGACCGCCGCAATTCTGGCGGAGACGATCGAGGCCATCGCCGGTCTTGATCGCTCGCGGCTGCTCCTGTTTGGCGGTTGGGAGTCGGCGTCACGAGGCGCAGGCGTGACTATGCAGTTGGTCGGAGAGCGGATTGCGATTCTCGACCAGTTTCAGGGTGTCGACCAACTCGCGGTTCAGCCGGACGGCTCGTTCGAAGTGTTGGAACGGATCGAGGGCGGCCGCCATCAGGTATCAGTTTGTCCCGGCCCCCCGGCTCTGTTCGGTTGGGCGACCGGCAGTCTGCCAGAGCCACGGAACAATCCTCAGGTTGGAATGGCGAATATGCGCACAGTCATGCCGGCGTTGCAGCGTGCGAAGTCTGTGCCGCTGCCAGCGAACGGGTTGGACTTCCTGAGCGCAAGTCCTCCCAAGCAGCAACGCCAGACGCGGATTGTAAAGGACCTCTCGGCAGGGCAAATCGCTAGCGAGATTGCGGAATGGATCGGCAAGTAGTCCGCTAACACCGAGGTTTGGGCAGTAGAACACCGGAGATCAAGAGGACTTATGGCACCGAACATTCTATTTCTCGCCCACGTATCCGAGGATGGGACCACACTCCCCAAAGTTGCGTATGAGGTTCTGGGCTCGGCGCTGGATCTGACGAAACAGCTCGGGGCAGCCTTGACCATCGGCTTGGTCGGCTCCAGCGTTGCCGCCGCAGCAGATTCCATAGCTGCGGCCGGGGCTGAACGAATCCTCGTCGTGGCCGGGCCTGATTTCGCTCAAGCGCGCTATGCCACCGACGCGGCGGCGGTCGAAGCGCTCTGCCGGGCCTCGGCTGCGGAACTGATTATTGCGCCGGGAACCTCGCGTTTCATGCGCGTTCTACCCGGCGTGGCCCAACGACTGAATGGAAGTGTGGACTCCCATGTGACCACGCTCGAAGCTGTGAACGGCGAAGTGCGTGCGACTCGGTGGTTCTATCGCCAGAGAATTGAGGGAGTGATTCGCCGCGATGCGCGACCATGGTTTCTGCTGGTCGACTCGGGTTGCCACGCGCCCTGGACAGGAGCGTCCGGCGCGGCCAAGGTCCAGGAAGTTGCGGTGACGCTTCCACCAGCGGCAACAAGAACGGTCGTCACCGGCATCCGCGCCCCGAAAAGCGATGCGCAAACGATCCGCCCCGATGCCGATCTGCTGTTGGTGGCCGGTGCCGGCTGGACCAAGAAACAGGCCGACGGGAAGCCTCATATCGCCGAAGCCGAGCAGCTGATTCTCGGTTTCCTGCACGCCTCGGGAGCCTCGCTCGGCGGAAGTAAGTCGCTCGTCGATCAATCGGGAGAAAATCAGGCGGTGCTTCAGTTCATGACCCACCTGAACCAGGTCGGCCAGACCGGATCGACGCCACGCCATCCCAAGGGTCTGTCGACGTGTTGCCACGGCGAGGAACCTCATGTCGTGGGCTGGCGGTTTATCAATGAGCGCCGCGCCGTGAACCTGGATCCGAATTGCGGTTGGGCCCGGGGAAAGGCGGACGTGCTTTACGTTGCCGATGCCTTCGAAGTGCTCGCGAAACTAAGCGCCATCCTTGCCGAACAGAAGCGCTCAGTGAGCGCCGCTGGAGCCGCACCGGAACGGTGAGAGTCCAGCCATAGTGCGTCCGGAACTCCGGCAGTTGCAAAGGCTCAGATGGTGGATTAACCTAAACTTCTCTTCCGACTACGCACTAAGCCGGGATGGCGGAACTGGCAGACGCAGCGGGCTCAAAATCCGCCGACCTTCGGGTCTTGGGGGTTCGACTCCCCCTCCCGGCACCATGATTTCATCTTTAATCTCTTTGAGTTTTCGGGTGTGTTCCAAGTGCGCCCAACAGGCGCACGGCGTCCAGATGAGCGTCGTGCGTAACGAAGCAGCGGCAGAGTTTTTACCGTTGACCTCCACCTAGTCGCCATCCCTGATCACCGACCGTGGTCCCAAATCACTCCGAACGCAATTGCGACGCTCGTCGAGCGTTCTTTAATGTGCTGCGTGTGGCTCTATGTGTGTCTATAATTTCAGGCTCCGAGCCCCGGTTGGCGGCTTGGGACCGCGGTTGGATCGCGGTATCTTCTGTTGAGAGTGCGGACGGTTCATTTGAAGCGCACCGAAAGCCAAGGAGCATGCGAAATCCGGCCAGTATCTATACCCAAATCTGGAGAACCGTTACGGTCGCGGGTCTGTGCATACCCTCCATCGCCTTTCTAGGGGCCGGGCGTGCTCACGCGCAGGCAAACGCTCCTTCCGCGAGTGTTCCGCTATCGAATTCAGGGGTGACTCCTCAACCCATCACGTTCTCGGACGCACTGCAGCGAGCTCGAGCGAATAACCCTCAGATGCAATCGGCATTCACCGCGCTCGGACTCGCTCACGAGGACCTCGTGCAAAGCCGGGCCGCCCTGCTGCCAAACGTCAACTACAACATGCAGGCAATTTACACCGAACCCACATCGCGCGGAAGCAACAACCAGATATTCATCGCCAGCAACGGAATCCGCGAGTACATTGCGCAAGGAAATATTCACCAGAATTTGTCACTGCAAACCTTCGCGGACTACGGCCGCGCTGCCGCGGCACAGGCTGTGGCGAGAGCCAGGTCTGAAATTGCTCTGCGCGGATTGGCCGTCACCGTCACCCAGGCTTACTACGGTTACCTCGCCGCCCAGCACAAGTACGAAACCGCGCAGCGCGCCCACGAGGAAGCGCAGCGATTTCTGGGGATCAGCGAGAAACTTGAAAAAGGCGGAGAGGTCGCGCACTCCGATACCATCAAAGCCCAGCTCCAGACTCAGCAGCAACAGCGAGACCTGCGGGAAGCCGAGTTGGGGAGGAACAAGAGTCGTCTTGATCTTGCCGTGTTGTTGTTCCACGACTTCAATGAGGACTTCACTATTGTGGACGACCTTGCCACACTCGAGCCCCTCCCGTCGTTGGAAGAGGTCACCGCATCCGGGACTCGAAACAATCCCGATCTCCTCGCCGCTCAGGCCGCTCTGCGGCAAGCCGGCCGGGAAGTCACTGGCGCCTGGGGGGGTGTCCTACCCTCAGTGTCGTTCGACTACTGGTATGGAATTGACGCCAGTCATTTTGCCACCCGGGTCGACGGCGTGAACGCGCTCGGCAGTGCGGCTGCCGCTACCCTGCAACTTCCTCTCTGGACGTGGGGTGCGAACTTCAGCCGGGTCAAGCAAGCGAACTTGCAGAAGAAACAGGCTGGAATCGAATTGAGCGCCGCGCAACGCACGCTGATGGCGAACCTGCGCTCTTTTTACGGCGAAGCGCAGGCCGCAAAGGATGAACTGGATCTGCTTAGTCAATCGGCGAAATTGGCAGCCGAAAGCCTGCGGCTGATCAACCTGCGCTACCAGGCGGGCGAATCCACGGTGCTCGAAGTTGTGGACGCACAGAATACGCTCACGTCCGCCAGTAACGCGTTTCGCGACGGGCAGGTGCGCTTCCGCGTCGCGCTCGCGAACATTCAGACCCTGACGGGTAAGTTCTGAGGCTGATGAACACTCAACGATGAACACTCAACCACGATTACCTTCCGAAGTGTGCGACGGCGTTACCCTGCGTGGACGGGCCATTCTCCGCGTTGCGATATTGACTTTCCTTGCGGGCATGATTGTGTTCTTGCTCGCCGCGTGTTCTCACGAAAAGGCGGCAGAGACCGCTGTCCCCGTCAAAGCGGCGACTGTACACAAAACGGAAATTCAACGCGTCGTGACGGCCGACGCGGTATTGTTCCCCCTGCAACAGGCCGCGCTGGTTCCGAAAATCAGTGCGCCCGTGAAGACGTTTTACGTCAATCGAGGGGCCAAGGTGCGCAAGGGCCAGTTGCTGGCAGTTCTGGAGAACCGGGACCTGGCGGCCTCCCAGGAAGAGAACAAGGGAACCTTTGAACAGGCCGAAGCTGCCTATGTCACCGGAACCGCGGCCGGGCTTCCGGAAGAATTGCAGAAGGCCACCAGCGATGCGCAGTCCGCGAAAGAAATGTACGATGCGCAGCAAAAGCTCTATGACAGCCGGCAGGATTTATTCAAGCAGGGTGCCTTGCCTCGTAAGGATCTGGATCAGTCGGCCGTCAGCCTCACCCAAGCGCGAGCCCAATATGAACTGGCGAAAAGGCATCTCGATTCTCTCAACGCCGTGGTCAAGCAGCAGGAACTGAAAGGGCTGCAGGGCCAACTGTCTTCGGCGAAAGGCAAGTACCTGGGCGCGCAAGCGCAGTTGAGCTATTCGGAAATCCGCAGTCCGATTGACGGCGTTGTCACCGATCGATCGCTCTACCCCGGCGAGATGGCAGCCTCCGGAGCACCCCTGATAACGGTCATGGACATTTCACTGGTAACGGCGCGAGCTCATATCCCGCAAAACGATGCTGCCCTGCTCAAGGTCGGCAACAAAGCCACGATCAACGTTCCCGGGCTGGAGCAACCCGTTGAGGGCAAGGTGATTCTTGTGAGTCCGGCGCTGGATCCGAACAGCACCACCGTCGAGGTCTGGGTCCAGGCAAAGAATCCGAAACAAACTCTGAAGCCCGGATCGAGTGTCCGGTTGTCCATGGTGTCCGAGGCTGTGCCGGATGCGCTGGTGGTACCGGACTCCGCGCTGCTGACAGGCGCGGACGGTGCGACTACTGTCATGGTGATTGCCGCCGATCAGCATGCTCATCAGCAAGCGGTGAAGCTGGGGATTCGTCAGGATGACATGGTCCAGATCACGGATGGACTGAAAGAAGGCCAGCGGGTCGTGACCGACGGAGCTTACGGTTTGCCAGACAACGCGAAGGTGTCCGTCGAAGCACCGGAAGATACAGAAAAGGGAAAAGACTCCACCAAAGACTCCGGTAAATGAAAAACAATAGAGCGGCATCCAGCGGCGGAAAGTCGGGCTACTGGTTCGAGCGTCACGCGCGATCAGTGATTTTCATGATCGTCGCACTGGCGTTGGTTGGAACGTATCTTGCTTTCACCGTCCCGGTTGCCGTTTTTCCAGCCACGAACTTCCCGCGGATCCTGATCGCGGTGGATAACGGCGTGATGCCGATCGACCAGATGATGGTGACCATCACCCGCCCGCTCGAAGAAGCCGTGAACAGCGTGCCAGGGCTCCAGAACGTTCGTTCGATTACCAGCCGTGGTTCGGCTGAAATCGACCTTTTCTTCAACTGGAACGTGGACATGTTCCAGACGCTCCAGTATGTAAACGCCGCGTTGTCGCGCGTACAGAGCGAACTTCCCGCCAGCGCGAAGGTCGAAGCTCATCGCATGACTTTCGCCAGTTTCCCCATCATGGGCTACAGCTTCACCTCCGACACGGTGGAACAAACCAGGCTCTGGGAGATGGCGACCTACGAAATCAAGCCCCGCTTGAACCGTCTGGACGGCGTTTCAACGGTGCTGATCCAGGGCGGGCAGGAGCCGGAGTTCCACATTGTCCCCGATCCCGCCAAGCTGCTGGTGGCAGGCGTAACCGTCTCCGACATCCTGGAGTCCGTGCGCCGCACCAACCTGATCGATTCCCCCGGGCTGCTGGAAGAAAATCACCAGCTTGTTCTCGGCCTCATCAATGGGCAGGTGCGCAATCCAGAACAAATTGCCGGCGTAGTGATCAAGACGACTTCGACGGGAATTCCCGTGCACATCGGCGACGTGGCTGCCGTCACGCCTGCCGTCAAGCCGGTTTACACGGTCGTCACCGCGAATGGAAAACCGTCGTTGCTCATCAACATCAACCGGCAGCCCGACAGCAACACCGTTCAGGTTGCCGACGAAGTGCACGCGGAGATCGACAGGATTCGGCAAACGCTGCCCAGGGGCATCCAGATCCAGCCCTTCTACGACCAGTCGTTGATTGTCCATCAATCCATCCGAAGTGTTCGAGACGCCATTCTGCTCGGGCTCATTCTCGCCTCTATCATCCTGGTCGTCTTTCTGAGGGACTGGGGAACTTCGATTGTGGCGGGCATGGTGATTCCGGTCACGGTGTCAGTCACCTTCATCGCCTTGAAGATGTTGGGAGAGAGTTTCAACCTCATGACACTCGGCGGCCTCGCTGCCGCCGTGGGCCTGGTGATCGACGATGCCATCGTCGTGGTCGAGAACGTTGTCCTGCACCGGGACGCCGGACAGAACCGCCTGCAGGCCATCAAGAGCGCGTTGAGTGAGATCACGAAACCCCTGATCGGTTCGACCATCACACCCGTCGTCGTGTTCCTGCCGCTGATATCAATCGCGGGCGTGACCGGCACATTCTTCCGGGCCCTGGCCGTCACCATGACGGTGTCGCTGTTTACCTCCCTCGTTCTGGCGCTGACGTGGACCCCCACTCTCAGCCAGTTCTTTATCAGGAGGAGTCAACCGGCAGAGGAGGCTCCGCTGGAGACAGAAGTCGAGCACGACGGAAATATCAACCGGCTGCTGGATGTGGAACATGCCTCGGTGGGCGGCTTCTTCCTGAAAGTGGTGAACTTCCATGAGAAGTGGTTACGCCGCGCATTACAGCATCCCAGGAAGCTGGCCTTCTTGAGCTTGACGCTGATCGCCCTCACGTATGGTTGTTACCACTTCCTGGGCTCCGACTTGCTCCCGGAGATGGACGAGGGCGGATTTGTTCTGGACTACATCATGCCGGCGGGCAGTTCGCTGGCCGAGACCAACCGGGTCATTTCGCATGTTGAGAAGATGCTGCGCGATACTCCTGAAGTGGAAGGCACATCTCGCCGCACCGGCCTGCAGTTGGGCTTGGCCGCCGTGACCGAGGCGAACACCGGAGATATCTCGGTGAAGTTGAAGGATGATCGCAAGCGCGGAATTGACGAGGTGATCGAGGGGATCCGCTCCAAAATCAAGGCCGAAGAACCCGCGCTGGACGTGGAGTTCATACAAGTTCTGCAGGACATGATCGGCGACCTCACCAGCGCGCCTGAGCCTGTCCAGATCAAGCTCTTTGCTCAGGACCCTGCCCTTCTCGCCGACTGGGCGCCCAAAGTGGCGGATTCGATCGGCAAGATCAAGGGAGTCGTGGATGTGCTGAACGGCATTGACAACACCGTCAGTGGCCCTGCGGTTACGTTCCAAATCAATCCCGGCATAGCGGCACGCGCAGGGTTTACTCCGGAAGAGGTGGCCGTGGATGCCGCCGCGATGGTTGGAGGAGAGCCCGCGCCAACTCCGGTCATTAGCAATGACCGAGCCTATGCTCTGCGCGTGCGCTTCCCGGCCAGAAGCCGGGTCTCGATCGAAGCCATGCGCAATACCGTTCTGAACAGCAGCAGCGGGCGCACGGCGTCCCTGGGCGCGCTGGCGGATGTGATCGCGATTCCCGGGCAGACGGAAATCCGACGCGAAAACCTTCAGCGCCAGGTAGCCGTCACTGCTCGCCTGGAAGGTACTGACCTTGGTACCGCCATGTCCGAAGTCCAAAAGGCGGTTGCGGGCCTGCGTTTGCCGGCGGCCATCCGCGTCGAATATGGCGGTACTTACAAGGAACAACAGCAATCTTTCCGCGACCTGCTTTTTGTACTGGTGGTCGCCATTGTGCTGGTTTTCTGTGTACTTCTTTTTGAATTCGGCACCTTTGCGGCGCCATTGGCGATACTGGCTTCCGCCTTGCTTTCGACGTCCGGCGTCTTTATCGCCCTGCTGATCACCCGGACCACCTTCAATATTTCCTCGTTCATGGGAATGATCATGGTGATCGGAATCGTCGCCAAGAATGGCATCTTGCTGCTTGATGCCGATCAGAAGTTTCGCGATCTCGGATTTCCTCCGGAAGAAGCGATCCTGCAGGCCAGCCGCAGAAGGCTGAGGCCGATTGTCATGACCGCCCTGGCCACTCTGGCGGGCATGCTGCCGTTGTCGTTCGCCCTGGGGGCCGGTTCGCAAATGTTGCAGCCGCTGGCGATTGCGGTGATCGGAGGAGTGGTGATTTCCATGGTCCTTTCGCTCATCATCACCCCAGCAGTGCTTTTCCTCGTCAGCCGCGAAGCCGGGGCGGGCACCACGGAACCCGAGCCGGTGGCGCCGTAACCTGGAAACGGCGGATTCGTGGACGTTACTGATTCAGCTTGCAGAGCTAGTTTTCCCAAGTACGGCAGCGTCACATTGCAGGTCCGCCAAAGCGTGCTATATTGGCGGCCTTCCCTGCAAAGCCCCGGGAGGGGTGCGCCATGGCCGAAGTGTTGCGTCCCATGTCCACGGGCGAACTGCTGGACCGCACGTTCGCGCTCTACCGGAAGAACTTCAAACTCTTTGTTGGAATAGCGACCGTTGGTCCCGCTGCCTATCTACTTTTTCAGTTGCTGAACGTGGCTTCCGTGGGACTTCCGTCTGCAACCGGCAGGGCCGGCGCATTTGCGGGTGCCTCGTTTGTAATAGGCATCATGGTGGGCCTCGTGATCATGCTGGCGGGAATGGCCATCGCTCATGGTGCGACCGTAAAGGCCGTGGCCGCGGTCCATCTCGGTCGCCCCATCACCATCTCGGAAGCGTACCGGTCGCTGAAGGGAAGGGTCTGGCGAATTCTCGGCGTATTCTCCTGTGTTCTCCTGTTGGTCGGCATCGGGGCCGTGATCATTATCATTTTGGCCTCTATTCTCGGTTCCTTGGCGGTCATCGGTGGCGCCCAGGCAGGCCGGGCTGGGACCATTGCGGGCGTTGTGGTTGGAATCGCCGCGGCCGTCATCGGCGCCATGCTCGCCATTACGATCTATGTCCGCTACGCGCTCGCCGTCCCTGCCTGTGTCGTCGAGGACATTGGCGTCCGCGCCTCCCTGAAGCGGAGCGCACTTCTCTCCAAAGGCAGCCGCTCCCGCATTCTGGCTGTGTACTCGGTGTTTTTCGTGCTCGCCCTGGTCGTTGGATTAGCGATGAACGGTGTGGCGCTCTTGATCTCCAGCGCTTTTCCCAATCCGATCGCGCGTCTTGTCCTCGTCTATTTCTCAGGCTTTATTGGCGGTTCACTGACTGGTCCCTTGGCAACCATCGGCATTGCCCTTGTTTATTACGACGAACGAGTTCGCAAGGAGGCGTTCGACCTGCAATGGATGATGTCGAGTCTGGACGCGCCTGCGCCCGCACCGGCGGTGGTCCCAGCGCAAATATGAACAATTGCCTCCGGGCCGCTATTCTTCTTGCGATCCTCAGCCTCGCCGGCGTGTCCGCTGGCGACGAGGGCGCCTTGTCGCTCGTCGACTACAAGTCTCGCCTCCATCAATACAAAGAGCAGATCCAGAAGACCGCGGACCACCCCGAGTACGCGGTTGATTTCTTCCGCGACGTTCCCTCCGACCTCCAGGTGCAGACGCCGTCCGGCACGATGGCGGTCTCCATGGAATTTCTGCACAAGGGGCTCGATGATTTCCTTAAGTCGGCGCCGACCGCCAAGCCGACTCTCCTTTCTCAGATGTCCGCCCGCATCAAGGCGCTGCAAGATGAGGCCGACAACTTCGAGAAAGCCGATGCCGCGGACTCGGTAGCGCGAGACCGCCTGAACCAGATTCTGTCCGCCCGTGAGTTCAGCCGGGTTCGAGGACCGACGGAATGGGAACTGCTCAAGCAGCGCATCGGCGCCTGGCTCGAAAAGAAACTCGACAAACTCTTTCCCAGAGTGCCGGACCTTAATCAGGCGGGCCAAGTTTTTGTCTGGGTCATGATCGCGATTGCCAGCTCGATCCTTGGAGTTTGGCTCTATCGGACATCGCGCGCGCGCCTGCTTGATGATCCGAGAGAGATTCTTCCTTTCCTGCCCGCGGCCCGCAGTTGGCGGTTGTGGCTTGCCGACGCCCGGGAGAAAGCCGGCGCGGGCCAGTGGAGGGACGCGATCCGCCTGGGCTTTTGGGCAGCGGTTTCGCGGCTCGAAAGCGATGGCGTCTGGCGTCCTGATAAAGCGCGTACACCCCGCGAGTATCTCAATGCGATCCCACCCGGTAGCGAGAAAAAATCTTCGTTCGCGGCGGTGACGAAAACCTTCGAAGCTGCCTGGTACGGCGGCCGGCCCGCCTCCGCCGGTGACTTCGACCAATTCATGTCCGAACTAGAAAAGCTGGGATGCCGCGGATGATTCGCCAAAATCGTGCCGTCATCCTGTTGGGTCTCGCGTTGTTCCTGGTGATGTTTGCCGTTGCCTACCTGAGTTCCGAAGAGGAAAAAGGCGAGGGCCATCCTTCGAGTTACTCCAACCTCCAGCGGGGGGCGAAGGCTTCTTACCTCTTGCTCCAACAGAGCGGATACCCGGTGGAGCGCTGGGATCAGCCTCCGCAGAAGCTCCCGGAAGACGGCCACGGCACGCTGCTCATCGTGGCCGACCCTGAGTACCTTCCCAGGGGCGACGAGTCTTCTGCTCTCTCGCGTTTTCTGCTGCGCGGCGGGACGATCCTGGCCACCGGCTTCCTTCCCGATTCGTTCGTACCCAAAGCCGCGGCCACGTTCGGGGATCCACGGGTTGGCGGAGTGGAGTGCAAGCCCGTGGCCCCGACCCGGTTTACCCGGGGCGGCTCCATCTCGCAGGATGGACCGCTTGTGTGGGATTCCACGGACGGCTCGCAACTGGTGCATTTCGCCGATGAAAAGGGCAAAGCGGTTGTAGTTTCCTATCCGGTGGGAAACGGCGCGGTTATCTGGTGGGCCAGCGCTTGGCCGCTGGAGAATGCCGGAATCCGTGAAAAGAATAACCTCGAGCTTCTGCTGAACTCGGTCGCCGGCTACAAACGCATTCTCTGGGATGAGTACTACCACGCCGAGCGATTGCAGGTTGCTTCTCACAAGCCGGTGCGAGCCTACAAGTGGGCGTTCGCCCAGTTGGCGGCGATCGCTCTGGCCGTGGTGTTAACCTTCTCGCGGCGCAGCGGGCCGCTGGTTCCGCTGGCGCGAGAGCCGCGCTTGTCGCCGCTTGAGTTTGTCCAGACGCTCGGCAACGTATTTCGCCGCGCCCAGAGTACCCAGGTCGCCGTGGAGATCGCATTTCAGCGCCTGCGGCAGATTGCAGCGCGCCGCTTGGGCATCCGGGGAACGTCGAGTGCGCTGGAAATTGTGGAGGCAATGACGCATCGCGGGATTCGCCTTCCTGAACCCATCGCGCAGCTGGTTCGCGACAGCGAAAAAGCCGCCGCCGATCCCGCGCTTACGGAGAAAGCAGCACTTGAACACGTTCGTGCTCTGAACGCAGCGATTCAGATACTGGATCCAGTCACAAAAAGAATCAAGGAGAGGATATAAGACCGCATGCAGGCAATTACGAAACTGGTGACGCACGGCCGCAACGAACTGGCGAAGGTCATCGTCGGACAGAGCAACTTGGTGGACGGCTCGCTGATCGCACTCCTTTGCGGTGGACACGCCTTGATCGAGGGCGTTCCCGGCCTGGGCAAAACACTCAGCGTGAAGATTCTGGCGCGCGCTCTGAATGTCGGCTTTCAGCGCGTTCAATGCACGTCCGACCTGATGCCCGCCGACCTGCTCGGCACCAACGTTCTAAACCTGGCCTCCGGGACTTTTTCGCTGCACCGCGGCCCTATGTTCACCGACCTGCTGCTGGTGGATGAGATCAACCGCATGCCTCCGCGAACCCAGGCCGCTCTTCTCGAATCAATGGAGGAACGGCAGGTCACGATCGACGGCGAGCGGCACCCGCTCTCGGAGACTTTTACGGTGCTCGCCACCCAGAACCCAGTGGAATTTGAAGGCACGTACCCGCTGCCGGAGGCGCAGCTCGACCGCTTCCTGTTAAAGATCAAGATTGGCTATCCGTCAGCGACCGAGGAAATGACAATCCTCGAAAAGCACAACAGCCAAACAGGATTGGCCAGTACCGGACAGGTGGACATTGCCGCGATCGACAACGAAACCCTGCAACAAGCGCGGCGGGAATTGCGCGACCTCAAACTCGAGCCAACGCTTCTTCGCTATATCAGCGAAATCGCCCGCCGGACGCGGAGTTGGCCGTCGGTTTCACTCGGCGCCAGTCCCCGTGCTGCGATCAGCCTGATGCTCGTGGCTAAAGCCCTCGCCGCGCTCTCAGATCGGGACTATGTAATCCCCGACGACGTGAAAGCCGCCACCCTGCCCGCGATGCGCCACCGCCTTGTGCTGCGCCCCGAAGCCGAACTCGAAGGGCTCGACACCGATCGCGTACTCACCGACGTGCTTGCCGCCGTCGAGGTCCCGAAATGAGTGTGCCACGCCCGCTCGCGCCTTCCCCCGTGGAAGCCGTAGCGAAAAAGAACGGACGCTTCGGAGGCGGCGCTGGCCCGCGCCTCTTTCTGCTCGCGGGAGCGGGCTTCGCGTGGTTGATTCCCGCGCTGTGGAATCCCACTTACTTCTGGGCGCTGTTGATCTGGGACGGCGTGCTGCTCGTCGCCTTCCTGATTGATTGGTTCCGGCTTCCGCGTGCTTCCGCGCTGACTGTGAATCGCGAATGGCACCACTCACTTTCGATCGGAGTGGCGTCCGAGGCCAGCATCAGCGTAACGAATCCGTCTGTGCTGGACCTGCGGATCAGCGTCATGGACGAGCTTGCTCCCTCGCCCCGACACCGTCTGAGCTGGCTGACCCTGGTCGTTCCTTCTCGAGGCACCGCCGCGGTAAGCGAGACATATATCCCCGGCGAGCGCGGCGACACGCAACTCGGCCCGGTATATCTCCGTTACCGCTCCGCGTTCGACATGGCCGAGCGCTGGGCAGTCGCCGACCTGCGGCAGATGGTGCGTGTTTATCCCAATTTCGAACACGCGCGCAAGCATTCGGTGTATCTGGCACGCAGCCGTCAGATCGAACTGCAGATGCGTCTCATGCGTCTGCGCGGTTCCGGCTCTGATTTCGAAAGCCTGCGCGAATATCGCGAAGGCGACGAACTCCGTAACATTTGTTGGACCGCCACCGCGCGCCGGGGAAAAGCAGTGGCAAAAACATTCCGCGTCGAGCGTAGTCAGGCAGTCTGGCTCGTCCTCGACTGTGGACGCCTCATGCGCACCCGCAGCGACGGTTACAGCAAGCTCGACCGGTCCGTTGACGCCGCGCTCTGCCTCTCGCAGCTCGCGCTCTACTCCGGCGATCGTGTTGGCCTTCTCGCTTACGGCCGCGCACTGAACCAGCGAGTCATGCCCGGCCGCGGCGCCGCCCAGCTACGCCATCTGGTCGAGCAACTCGCCGTCGTCCGAACCGAGGTGCCCGAGGCCGACCACATCCGCGCCGCCGCTACTCTGCTTTCGCTCCAGAAGCAACGCGGGTTGGTGATCTGGATTACCGATCTCGCTGAGACCGCGATGACTCCCGAAGTCGTGGACGCGGCGGGCCAACTCCTCTCCCGCCATCTGCTGCTCTTCATCGTGATCGCGCAGCCCGAGGTCAAGAAGCAAGCCGCCACACCCCCCGCGAGCCCCCAGGAAATGTACGAAACCGTGGCTGCCCAAGAGATGGTCTTCCGCCGCGAGTTACTCCTCGGACGCCTGCGTGAGCACGGCGCCCTCTGCCTGGAAGTCGCCCCCCATCAACTCTCGGCTGCCGTGCTCAATCAATATTTGTCGGTGAAAGAGCGGAACCTGGTCTAGTCCGCGACCCGCGCGCGAGATAAATCACAAAAATGCTGAAGTTCGCCCCCGCCAGCAAAAACTTGAACGGCGCCGGCACCGACGATGGCGAGAAAAACCCCTCAATCGTCCCCGCGACGATCAGCATGGGGATCACCCCCACCAGCAGTTGCACCGCTTCGCTCCCGCCCACCGCGAGCGAGTCCCGCCGCGACAACGGTCCCGGAAACAGTAGCGCCTGCGCTATCCGCAATCCCGCGCCTCCCGCAATAAAGATGGCCGGCAACTCCAGCACACCATGGGGCGCGACAAAGCTCCATAGGGGAATGCTCATCTGGTTTAGCCCGCACGCCACGCCGATCACTCCCAGCATCACGCCATTGAAGAAGAGCAGGTAAACGGTGCCGAGCCCCGCGGTCATCCCGGACGCAAACGTCATGAACGACACGCTCATGTTATTTGTCATGATGAAGCTCGATTCCTGAGGCTTCACTGAGACAATGGAGTCGGTCCACATCTTGTGCTGCTCGATGGTGCTGACCATGTGCGGCCCGAGAAATTCCCGCATGAAGTCGGGATTCGAGAGCGTAATGAATAACCCGGCCAAGGCACCCACTGCGAAGATCGCCGTTGCCGTCAGCGTGTAAGGCAAGAAACGCCGAAAAATGCGCGGATATTCGTCGCGAAAGAAACGAACCACGCCGCCCACGGTTTTCTTCTGCCCGGAGTAGAGTGCATTATGCGCGCGGCCCAGCAGTTGATTGAGATATCGTGCTTGCTGCACACTGCTGGAGTCGCCGCGCACGGCCGAAAGGTCGGTCGCGGTCTGGCGGTACAGTAGTCCTAACTCGCGGAGTTCATCCCGGCCCAGGGAATGCAATCCATGTCCCTTGACCTCCCCGAGCAGGGACTCGAGGCGTGTCCAGTAAGGTTGGCGCTTCTTTAGCCACGAAACGGAGATCATCGCTTGGATCCGATTGAGAAGCTTACCATCGAAACGCCCGAGCAGATCGCGCTCGAGTTTCCGCTGGCGGGAGTGGGCAGCCGAGGCATGGCACTGCTGGTGGATACGTTGGTTCAGGGAGTTACTGCCCTCGTCGTGATAGTCGCCGCGATGCTGCTTGGTCCCGATCTCTCGATTTATTGGACGAGCGCCGGAAAATGGATGACGGCGGCAGTTATCATCTTGCTCTTCTGCCTCTATTGGGGATACTTTGCGATCTTCGAAGCTCTCTGGAACGGGCAAACACCCGGGAAGCGCCAGGCGAAGATCCGTGTCATCAGCGCCAGCGGACGCCCCATCACCGTCTTCGAGTCGATCGCGAGGAACTTCATGCGCGCCATCGATTCGCAACTTCTTTACGTAGTCGGAGCGGTCTCCATCGCCGTGGACAAGAACAACCGGCGCCTGGGCGACATGGTCGCGGGCACGGTGGTCGTGCACGAGATCCAGGAGCAGGGCGACTCGTATTGGTACGCGCAGGAGCGCACCTCGGCCACGTCTCCTCCGGCAGAGGCAATCGGCACTCTGACGGAACAGGAATTTCAACTGATCGAGACTTTTCTGAATCGCCGCCTGGACTTGCCCAGCATGCAGCGCTTGCAGTCCGCCAAAGATATCGCCGACCGCATCGGCGCGCACCTCAAGGTAGCGCCCGCCGATCGCCCGTCGCCCGAGGACTTTCTTGAGGAAGTGTCACGTCGCTACCGGGACACGGCCAGGTTCCGCTGATGTATGCAATCCCCTCCGGGCACATTGCAACGTATATGAGGGTCGACTCGATCCGATTCGGGAGGATGTTCCGATGCCCTCGATTCATGCACCATCGCTAAAACAACTGAGCGCCTGGCTTCCGCTGGCAATGTCATTTACCGCCTTGGCCATCGTGCTCGGCCACCTCGCCATGTTCGGTATTGCTCGCGAAGCCGACGAGGGGGCGGCAGCCCATCTGTTTCAGTTGCTTATGGCTGGACAGATACCGGTGGTGGCATTCTTCGCAATCAAGTGGCTGCCTGCAAATCCAAGGCACGCGCTTCCAGTACTGGCTCTACAAGTTGTGGCGGCCATTGCAGCATTTGCGCCAGTTTTCTATTTCCACTTGTAGCGATAGCGCCAAGTTAAGAGCGAGGGGTGGAAAGACCTTCTTTTACCAGTCGCCCGCCGTCAGGTAGTCGTGAATGCCCTTCGCCGCTCTCCGCCCCGCCCCCATCGCCAGAATCACGGTCGCGCTTCCCGTAACAATATCCCCGCCCGCGAAAACACCTTTGCGTGACGTCCTCTGCGACGTTGCGTCGGCTTCAATGTAGCCCTTCTTATTAGTATTGAGCCCAGGCGTTGTGCTCTGCACAATCGGATTTGCGCTGGTCCCGATCGCAATCACCGCCACCGAAAGCGGCAGGTCGAACTCGGAGCCCTTGATCTCCACCGGACGCCGTCGTCCGGAAGCATCCGGCTCGCCTAGTTCCATCTTGATGCAGCGAGCGCCCGTGAGCCATCCCTTGCCGTCGGACAGGAATTCGACTGGAGCGGTCAGTACCTGGAACTCGATGCCTTCCTGCTTGGCGTGTTTCACTTCCTCAAGGCGCGCCGGCATCTCGACTTCACTACGACGATAGAGTACGTACGCCTTGCGGGCGCCCAGTCGCAACGCGGAGCGTATCGCATCGAGCGCAGTGTTCCCGCCGCCAATCACCGCCACGTCCTTGCCGCGGAAATCCACCATGGGCTCGTCATACTTGGGAAATTCGTAGGCATGCATCAAGTTGATGCGTGTCAGGAATTCATTTGCCGAGTACACGCCGTTCAGGTGCTCGCCCGGAATCCCCATAAACTGCGGCAATCCCGCGCCCGTCCCGATGAACACCGCGTCGTAGCCCTCTTCCTCCAGCAGTTCATCAATCGTGACCGTGCGGCCGACGACGACGTCAGTCTCAAATTCCACGCCCATCGCGCGCATGTAGTCCACCTGCTCACGGATGATCTTCTTCGGCAGGCGGAACTCCGGAATGCCATACACCAGCACGCCGCCAACCTCATGCAGCGCTTCGAAAACATGCACCTGGTGTCCCCGCTGCACCAGGTCGCCCGCGACCGTCAGGCCGGAGGGCCCACTGCCCACGACGGCGACTTTCTTTCCCGTCGGGGGCGCCTTCACGATGTTCTTGGAGTCGAAATGCTGTTGCTCGTAGTCGGCCACGAAGCGCTCAAGGTATCCGATGCCGAGAGACTCGCCCCTCTTGCAGAGCAGGCAACCACCCTCGCAGTGATCCTCCTGCGGGCACACGCGCCCGGTGATTGCCGGCAGCACATTGTCCTCGCGTATCTTTGCCGCCGCGCCCAGATAGTTGCCCTCTACGATCAACTGGACGAACTCCTTCACCTTCACTCCCACTGGGCAATCCTTCGTACATGTGGGCTTGGCACATTCCAGGCAGCGGATCGCTTCCTGCCGCGCCACTTCTTCCGGATAGCCAAGGTTCACTTCGGTGAACTGCTTGGCCCGCTCCAGCGCCGGCTGCTCGGGCATATGTTGCCGCGGCATCTTGATGCGCTCTTTGTTTGGGACAGGGTTCTTGGATTTGGTCGGCGTCGTGGTCATCGCTTCGCCTCCAGGGCGGAAGTCAGTTCCTCATGAATGGCGCCGTTCTTTGCTTTCTCAAGCTGGCACTTGTAGTCGTCCATGGAGCGCTTCTCGGCGTCGCGATACATCGAGTTTCTCTGCACCAGGACGGCGAAATCCACCCGGTGAGCGTCAAATTCCGGCCCATCCACGCATGCGAACTCGCTCTTGCCCTCGACCAGCACGCGGCATCCGCCGCACATGCCGGTGCCGTCGATCATGATTGGGTTCAGGCTGACCATGGTGTGTATCTTTTCTTTGCGGGTCATGTCGGCGACCGCCCGCATCATCGGGATCGGGCCCACGGCCAGCACCAGGTCGATGCGCGTTCCGTTCTCGATCAACTGCCGCAGCTTGTCGGTGACCAGGCCCTTGTCGGCGTAACTTCCGTCGTCGGTCGTGACGAACACCGTGTCACTGACTTCGCGCATTTCACGCTCCAGGATGACCAAGTCTTTATTACGTCCGCCCAAAATCGTAATCACTCGATTCCCCGCGCGCTTCATCGCCGCTGCTGTGGGATAGGCCATCGCCGTGCCCACGCCGCCGCCTATCGCCACGACCGTGCCGAAGTTCGCGATCTCCGACGGCTTGCCCAGCGGACCAACGATGTCCATGATGCTGTCGCCGGTGTTGAGTGAGTTCAGCAGGTGGGTGGTCTTACCGATGGACTGCACGACGATATTGACCGTGCCTTTTTCCGGGTCGGAGCGCTCGATGGTGAGCGGAATGCGCTCGCCATTTTCGTTGATCCGGATGATTACAAACTGCCCCGGCCGCTGTTTCCGTGCGATCCGGGGCGCCTCGATAATGAACCGCTTAATACCAGGAGCGATGAATTCCGCATGAACGATTTTGAACACGAAGGCACCTTTGGACTCCGCTTTTATTGTCACGTGCCCCTGTGACGAGCGGCTGTGACCCGCATCACCAGCGAGTGGTCAGTGGTCGGTGGCCAGGGGTCAGTTGAACGGTTACTCGCAGCGAAGTGGTAGCCTTTTCTAGAGGATGTGGTGGTAGCTGACCACTGAACACTAGCCACTGACCACTGACTTCCCATCCCGCATCAAGCACCTCGCCCGCGAGGCAGGATTCGACCTCTGCGGCATCGCCCCCGTTCGCGAATTCCGCGAACTCGAATCCTTCCCCAAGTGGATTGCAGCCGGCCATCACGGCGAGATGAAATACATGGCTTCGCGCGACGATGCCGGGGAACTCAAGCGTTCCTCGCTAGCTCGTGTCGCCCCTTGGGCGCGCAGCGTGATCGTCTGCGCCATCAACTACAACACCGTCCAACCTTACTCAACGCAGACTCAGGACCAGGCCCGGGGTTGGATTTCCCGCTATGCCTGGAGCCGGGAGGACTACCACGACGCCGTCCTGCGCCGCCTGCGTCAAGTGGAAGCCGCAGTCCAGGAGGTTCTTGCTGACCACTGTCCAGCGACCACCGACCGCTGCTTCCGCTCCTACGTCGACACCGGTCCACTCGTCGAGCGCGTGTACGCGAAATACGCCGGCATTGGCTGGATCGCCAAGAACACCTGCATCATTAATCAGAAACTCGGTTCGTGGCTCTTCCTTGGCGTAATCCTCACCTCGCTCGAACTCGAAGCCGACCTGCCCGCGCCCGACCGCTGCGGAACCTGCACGCGCTGTATTGACGCCTGTCCCACCCATGCCTTCGTCGCTCCCGGCAAGCTCGACGCGCGCCTGTGCATCTCGTATTTGACCATCGAGAAGCGCGACGAAATTCCCGAGGACTTGCGCTCTGAAATGGGCCGCCACGTTTTTGGCTGCGACATCTGCCAGGATGTTTGCCCCTGGAACCGGAGATCTCCGGCGACCGCCTCACCTGAATTTCAACCGCGGGAAGGACTGGTGAACCCCGCACTCGACTGGTTGGCTGAGATGCAACCAGAAGATTTCCGCCGCGTCTTTCGAGGGTCGCCGATCCGCCGCACCAAACTTACCGGCCTCCGCCGCAATGCGGTCATTGCCATGGGCAACAGTGGAGACGCAAAGTTTATGCCAACCCTGCGTTCTCTGGCGGAAGATCCCGATCCGGTGGTGGCGCAGCATGCCCAGTGGGCCCTACAATCGCTCACGATAACTGTTGGACCTCCGTCTGGCAGGGAGCACGCGCGATGAAGGACCTTCGTTTCGAAGAGGCTCAGCTTTTGTCAAAGATCGAGCACCTCTCCCGACACGACCGGACGGCCTTCGCCGGGGCGTGTGCGGAAAGAATGCTGCGCGCCTATTTCAAGTTCTCAGATCGCACTGGCAGGGGAAACCCCCATAAACTGCGCGAGATTTTGACGCGCCTTTGGAGTGATCTTGCCGGAAACGCTATGTCAGAAGCCGAAGCCGAAGCGCAGATCCGCGAGACGAACGACCTCATTCCCTGCGCCGACGATCTCCCGTGGGTGCCGGAACAACCTGCCGCCGAGGATGCGGCTGAAGCCGTGGCCTATGCATTGCGGAGCCGTCAGAGTGGCTCGTCGCAAGAAGCCGTCTGGGCTGCCTATTGCGCTTATGAGGCTCTGGATGACTTCGTGATCAACCAAGAACATATTGACACGAATATTGAGGGGGCACACGCTCGTGTGCTTGCGCACCCTTTGATCCAGGCGGAACTTTTACGGCAAGAGCGTGATCTCGAGGAGATACTGCGCGGGACGATCACTCTTCAACAATTGCGTGAGAGGTCGAAGGAAGAAGCGGCATATTTCCTCCCATAAAGCGAGATTTCCATGTTCAAGAACGATCTCCTTAAAAGCAAGCGCATTCTGATCACGGGCGGCGGCACCGGACTTGGCAAAGCCTCCGCACAGCGCTTCCTTGAACTTGGCGCGGAGGTTTACATCTGCGGGCGCCGGCACGAAGTCCTCACCGCGACCGAGCACGAATTGCGCGCAAGTACCGGCGGTCGGATTCACTCCCGTCCGTGCGACGTCCGAGACGCGGCGGCGGTCGAGGAAATGATCGGCATCATCTGGGCCGACGGGCCGCTCGACGTGCTCATGAACAACGCCGCCGGCAATTTTCTCGCTCGCACCGAGGACCTCTCACTCGGCGCCTTCCAGTCGGTGATCGGTATTGTCCTGATGGGCTCGCTGCACACGACCATGGCATGCGGGCGCCGATGGTTGCAGGCGGGACATAAAGGCACGGTATTAAACATCACGACCACCTACACCACTACCGGATCGGCATACGTCGTGCCTTCGGCAGTAGCGAAAGCTGGACTCCAGGCCCTGACCCGGAGTCTCGCGGTCGAGTGGGGCAATCGCGGCATCCGCATGAATGCGATTGCTCCTGGCCCAATCCCGACGGAAGGTGCATTTTCGCGTCTTCTACCACGGCCCGAGCTCGAGCAGCTTGCCAAGCAGAAGAACCCGCTTGGCCGCTTCGGCACGGTGGAGGAATTCGCCAACCTCGCCGCCTTTCTGGTGAGCGACGGCTCGGGCTACATCAACGGAGAAGTCGTTACCATGGACGGCGGCGAGTGGCTCGAAGGGGCGGGCGAATTCACCGCGCTCGGCCGCATGCTAACCGACAAAGAATGGGAGATGATGAAGCCGAAGAAGACCTCTCCGGCCAAGTGAGGGGGCTATCTCGAGGTCGCGGCCAGTTGCCGCACGGTAGTGATGAAAGTCTTGGCAGCCTGCGTTAGCGTGCGCCCGCGCCGGTAAGCCAGCCCCAATTCCCGCCACAACTCTTTTTCTTTGGGAGCGATTAGCTTGACTCGCCCGGCCAGCACCTGGTCGCGCGCGAAGCTGGCGCTGATCAGCGTCACTCCCAGTCCGGCGGCCACAAAGCTCTTGATCATTCCCACGCTGGGCAATTCCATCCGAACCTGCAAGTCCTACTCGTAGGGACGAAGCAATTTATCCATGAGCCGGCGCGTGTAGCCGGTCTTGGGCAGGAGCATGGGCTGCCGCGCAATTTCGCCAATCGAGACCACGTCATGTTTCGCGAGAGGGTTCTGCGGATCCACCATCCACATCAGCTGATCGCGAAAAATGGGGCTCGTCTTCAGCTTGGATGACTTGACGGGGAGCGTGATGATGCCAACATCGATGGTGCCGGCCTCCAGTTTTTCCATGATCTTGTAGCTGAAGTTCCGGTAAATGCTGAATTGCACCTCCGGATACAGCCGGCAATACTTCGCGAACACATCGGGCAAAACATAGAGGCAGGTTGCCTCGTTCGCGCCGATCACCAATTTGCCGCGCGGAGCGCCGCCGTGGTCGGCCACCGCCAGCTTCGATTCGTCGCGCAACTGGATGAGCCGCTCCGCATAGGCGAGCAGCACTCTTCCCGCCGGTGTCAGGGTGACGTCTTTTCCCGAGCGATCGAGCAGGCGATCTCCGTACTCCTGCTCGAGCTGTCGAATCTGAGCGCTCACGGCGGATTGGGTGCGAAACACTTTTTGCCCGGCGCGCGAGAAACTGCCAAGCTTTGCAACTTCGAGAAACGTAACTAGTTGGCTGAAATCCATGAGTGCCAGTGCGTGATTATAGCCGACACCGCGAGGGCCGGCTTCCACAACCCGCAACCGCAATCAGCGATAGGAAGTGTTCAAGCCTCTTCATCATTACAATCGCTTTTTTCAATTGGACTTAACGAAACGTAGCTGTCAGATTCTTCTTGTGAGTGTCACCTTCATGGACACCTCAGTCCTCAATACAGAAAAGGGTGCAAAGGTGCGTAAGGGCAAGAAGAACGGCACTATCGGTCAGGGAAGGATCACGCTTAGGACGTTGGCTGAGTACATCGGATTATCTACGGGAACGATCTCCATCGTGCTGAACGATACTCCCAGAGCCAGGGTGATTCCCCAGCGGACGAAAGACCGCATTTTTGAAGCAGCACGCGAACTGAACTATCAACCCAATCCGTTCGCCCAGGCATTGCGTGCGAACCGGGCTGGAACGGAGAGGGGCAATTTGAGCAACGCCGGTGGTTCCTCCGGCACTTTGATGTTTGTGGGCCCCGAACACCGTTGGCGCGCCATTCAGGCAATTCGCGGAGCCGGCTTGCGCGTCCCAGGCGATGTTTCGATTGTCGGCGTCGATAACTTCCCCATCGACGCTTTTGACCCTTCTCCGCCGGAGTTGTGAGCAGTCTCGGGCGGAATCCAGCTTACAAATTTGGCCGCGTGTCGCTCGAAGTGCCGCCGGCTGCGGGAACATAGCACTTCAGGGTGTAATCCATCACCATGCGATCGGCATTGAAGCGCCAGCCGAGGGTTCGGATGGTTCGCTTCATGCGTTTGATCCAGCCTCGGGGCAGGCCGTCGCGATCACGCTGGTAGTACAGTGGAATCACTTCCTCGCGCAGCGCTCGCATCAGATCTTCGCCATCCCGGGTATCGTGGACACTCATGTTGGAATGAGTCCGGCCGGTTCCGATCGCGAAGCCATTCTTACCGTCATAGGCTTCGGCCCACCAGCCGTCCAGAACGGAAAGATTCAAGCCGCCGTTCAAGACCACCTTCTGGCCGCTGGTGCCGGAGGCCTCCAGAGGTCGCCGCGGATTGTTGAGCCAAACGTCCACGCCCTGGACGAAGTGCCGGCCGACGTTGATGTCGTAGTCTTCCACGAAGACGAACCTCTCGGCAAACAGCGGATCGCGCATCAGTTCGGCAATCTGCTGCAGGATGCGTTTGCCAGGTTCGTCGTGCGGATGCGCTTTGCCGGCAAAAACGAACTGCACCGGGCGCTTTGGATCGTTCACCATCGAGGCCAACTTTTCGATATCCGCTAGAATCAGATTGGCTCTCTTGTAAGTTGCGAAACGGCGCGCGAATCCGATGGTCAGCGCGTCGGGACTGAGCACGCGCCCGATTTTTTGCAGCACCTCGCGCGGTTCCTGGCGGCGCTGCGCCTGTTCGACGGCGCGACGGCGCACAAATTCAAGAAGCCGCGACTTCAGGTTGAGATGGGTCTCCCAGAGTTCGCCGTCATCCACGCCCTCAATTCCTTCCCAAATCTTCGCCTCGCTGCTGTGCTCCTGCCAGCCTGGCCCCAGGTGCCGGTCGTAGAGCCGGAACATCTGCGGCGCCAGCCACGAAGGAACGTGCACGCCGTTGGTGATATGGCCGATGGGAACCGCATCCTCCGGTTTTCCCGGGGAGAGCCCAGTCCACATGGCGCGGGAGACCTCGCCGTGCAGCGCGGAAACCGCGTTGGCGCGCCGCGACAGCCTCAGGCCCAGGACCGTCATGCAGAAAGTTTCTTCGTTGTTGGGATTTTCGCGTCCCAGCCCCATGAAACTCTCCTGCGAAAGGCCCAGGCTCTGCCGGAGAGGTCCCAGGTGTTCTTCCACCAGGTCCGCATCGAACCGGTCGTGCCCGGCGGGCAACGGCGTGTGGGTGGTGAAAACCACTTCACGGGAGACGCGCGGCACCGCCCGTTCGAAGGTGAGGCCTTCATCTTCCATCCGCATGCGGATCGCCTCCAGCACCGCAAATCCGCTGTGCCCTTCATTCAGGTGAAGAACTCCCGGCGCAATGCCCATTTCCTTCAGGGCGCGCAAGCCGCCCACCCCGAGGAGCAATTCCTGGCGAATTCGGACGCGGCGGTCTCCGCCGTACAAACGCGACGTGAGTTCCCGGTCTTCCGGGGCATTTCCTTCCACGTCCGAGTCTAGTAGAAACAGGTCGCAGCGTCCTACCTCCACCCGCCACACCTTGGCTCGGATGGAACCGCGGCGGGTCTCGATCTGCACCACCACGGGCCGTCCGTTCTTCCCAATGGCCACTTCCATGGGCAAATGGTTCACGTCAGTCTCAAGATATTCTTCGTGCTGCCAGCCATTGCGATCGAGCCGCTGGCGAAAGTATCCCTGGCCATAAAACAACCCAACGCCGACCAGCGGGATATCCAGATCGGATGCGCTCTTGATGTGATCCCCCGCCAGCACTCCCAAACCGCCGGAATAGATGGGAAGAGACTCGTGCAGGCCAAACTCCGCGGAGAAATAAGCGACCGGACGAGTTCTCAAAACACCGGCGTGCCTCGCGCCCCAGGTGCGCTCCGCTTCCAGGTATTCGCGCAGGCGCCGGTACGCATAGTTGATCCGGCTGTGCAGAACGAGCTCCGCGGCGCGCGTTTCCAGCTTTGCCAGGGGAAACTCCCCGAGCAGCGAAACCGGATTGTGATTCAATTGGCTCCACCGCACTGGGTTGAGGTCGAGGAACAGACCAGCGGAATCGTGGTCCCAGCTCCACCACAGATTGCGGGCCAGCGCCCAAAGCCGCTCCTGGGCGGGAGCGATAAAGCGATCCAGCGTGCGCGCTTCGCTGACCACCGGAGCCACCTGGGTGGCGGCCTCGGTGAGCATGCGAATTTCATCTTCCGGGAACGCTCGCGCCTCCACGGTTTGCACAACCAGAACGCCTTGCAGGACGCCCCGATCGATCAGCGGAACTCCCAGGAACGACTGGTAGGCATCTTCGCCCGCCTCGCTGAAATACTTGAAGCGAGGATGATTCTTTACCTGCTCCACCGCCACCGGTCGTACCTGCTCCGCCACCAGGCCTGCGAGTCCCTCGTGGACCGCCATCCGGAGGCTGCCGATGCATTCGCGGCGCAGGCCCACCGTCGCGGCCAGAACCAGATTGGCGCGATCCGGCTCCAGCAGATAGGCCGAACAAACGTCGGTCCCAAACCGCTTGGCGATCAAGGCGACGACGTTCATGAGAGTTTCTGCCGCCTGGCCGCCCTCGGCCGCGAGGTTTCCAATTTCCTCCAACGTCAACACATCGCTGGCATTGCGTGGGCGTGCGTTGTTATCCAGGTCCTCAACAGCTTCCGCTTGTCGGTCCAATTTCGTGCTGCCTCCATTTGAGCAAGACTTCTGGGAAGAACCTTGGTCGGATGGGTGATCCTTGAGCAAAAAAAACCATCAACCGAGACCCCACTCCACTATTCTACGGTGCGCGACGGCAATATCCATTCCTTTGCTCAGGATATTCACCCCCGGAGGCCTACGTCTTCGGGCACGCTACTCTCT